>SWCD01023556.1_pt1 | contig 42404 bp, 38 predicted proteins | sample 4693011 | NCBI WGS metagenome assembly SWCD01 (sample SAMN10267278, study PRJNA491770) | bioreactor metagenome | isolation source: DHS bioreactor inoculated with marine | place: Japan: Omine Ridge, Nankai Trough
TTTTTTGAGGCGAAGGTCGAGACCGCTCTGGAAAAACATATACTCGGGGATATCCGTGATCTGGATAAACTCACGCAAGCTGTTCAGCAAGCCGCTCCAGACATTGTTATTCACATGGCCGCGCAGTCATTGGTGCGAGATTCATACCTCGACCCGGTGGGTACTTATGCCAGTAATGTTATGGGTACGGTCAACCTGTTAGAGGCCGTACGTCATACCCCGGAAGTAAAGGCCGTTCTTAACATAACGACTGACAAGTGTTATGAGAATAATGAATGGGTCTGGGGTTATCGGGAAAATGAGCCAATGGGTGGTCACGACCCGTACAGTAGCAGCAAGGGTTGTGCTGAACTGGTTTCGGCGGCCTATCGACACTCGTTTTTGCGTGAAGCGGGCATCGCACTTGCGACTGCCAGGGCTGGAAATGTGATCGGAGGCGGCGACTGGGCCAAAGATCGTATCGTGCCCGATGCAATGCGAGCATTTATAGCGAAGCAACCGCTGCAGGTTAGAAATCCCGCGTCCATCCGCCCCTGGCAGCATGTTCTGGAGCCACTGGCGGGGTATTTGCAACTTTGCCAGAAGCTGCTAGATGAGGCAGAACAATTTTCTGAAGGCTGGAACTTTGGTCCCGGTGAGGAAGATGCGCAACCAGTGTCGAGACTGGCAGATATTATGGTGAAGAGCTGGGGCGAGGGTGTTAGCTGGCAGCAGCAGGGTGATGACAAACAACTCCATGAGGCGCAGTACCTGAAGCTTGACTGCTCTAAAGCGAAAGCCAGGCTACAGTGGCACCCGCAATGGCGATTAGAGCAAGCGTTGCAGCAGAGTGTTGTCTGGTACAAAGCCTGGCACCAGGGAGTGGATATGAATCAGTTCACGCTTGCACAGCTGGCCGATTACCAACAGCACCAGGCATGACTCAACGTTTTAACTTTATCCCGAGCAAGCTGGCAGGGTTGTATCGTATAGAGCGCAACCCGATCACGGATGATCGTGGTTTCTTCAGCCGGTTTTATTGCGCCGAAGAATTTAAGTCCATCGGTTTGAATACGGCTATTGCTCAGATCAATCATACCTGTACCAGCACAAAAGGCGCGATCCGTGGCATGCATTTTCAGTATCCACCGCATAGTGAGACTAAAATAGTCACCTGTATCGCTGGTGAGGTATTTGATGTTGCTATTGATATTCGTCATAATTCACCAACTTTTCTGCAGTGGCATTCTGAAATTTTGACGGCCGACAACAGGGCCAGTCTTTTTATCCCCGACGGTTTTGCTCATGGGTTTCAAACTTTGACAGAAGATTGTCAGATGCTTTATCTGCATTCAGCGATGTACCAGCCCGAGGCAGAAGGTGCGCTGAACGCGATGGATGAGAAAGTCGCAATTGAGTGGCCGCTTACGTTAACAGATATATCAGAACGAGATCAACAACACCCCATGATCGATTCAAAATTTACAGGAGTAACACTTCGATGAAGTGTAGACATTGCGGCTCGGTGCTGGCACAACCATTTATCGACCTGGGAAGTTCTCCCCCCTCAAATGCCTATCTGACAGACAAGACATTAACCGAGCCGGAAAAGTGGTACCCGTTAAAAATTATGGTGTGCGACCATTGTTGGCTTGTCCAGACCGAAGATTTTGTCGGTGCTGGTGAAATGTTCTCTGAGGAATATGCCTATTTTAGCTCTTTTTCTACCTCGTGGCTGGCGCATGCTGAACGTTATGTAAACGAGATGGCAGAACGTTTTCACCTGGGTGATAGCAGCTGCGTCGTCGAAGTGGCTGCGAACGATGGTTATTTGTTGCAGTACGTTAAAAACAAAGCGATACCCTGTTACGGTATCGAGCCTACGCATAGTACGGCGGAAGCCGCACGGCAAAAAGGCATTGAGATCAGAGAAGATTTTTTCGGTGTTGAACTGGCTGAAAAACTGGTAGCAGAGGGCCGGTCTGCTGATGTTACTGCGGCGAACAACGTTCTGGCTCATGTGCCCGATATCAACGATTTCGTGGCGGGTTTCACAGTTTTACTGAAGTCGCAGGGAGTAGCGACCTTCGAGTTTCCGCATCTGCTGAATCTGGTGCAACAGAGCCAGTTCGATACTATCTATCATGAACACTATTCATATTTATCACTAACTGCTGTCACAAAGATATTTACAGCAAATGGCCTGACCGTCTTTGACGTGCAGCAGCTACCGACCCATGGTGGTAGCCTGCGGGTTTTTGCACAACGGACTGATAGCGGTTCGCAATCTGTTGGTGCATCAGTAGAGAAGCTGCTCCAGCAGGAACGTGAGGCAGGTATGCAATCGTTACCGTTTTATCAGGGCTTGCAGCAACGTGCAGAGAAAATAAAAATTGACCTGCTGGCTTTTCTAATCGAAGCAAAAAAGCAGGGTAAACGTGTTGCCGCTTATGGTGCCGCTGCCAAAGGCAATACATTGCTGAATTACTGTGGAGTCAGATCCGACTTGCTGGCCTTTGTGGTGGACAAGAACCCGGCCAAGCAAAATAAATACATGCCGGGCAGCCGTATTCCGATCGTTGCAGAAGGTGTTATCGCAGCAGAAAAGCCGGAATACCTGGTAATACTGCCGTGGAATTTGAAAAATGAAGTTATGCAACAATTAAGTTATGTTAAAACATGGGGTGGGCAGTTTGTTATTGCGGTGCCTGACTTGGAAGTATTATGAGTCGCAGAGTTTTATTAACAGGTTCAACAGGTTTTGTTGGCAAACAGATACTGAAGGCCTTACAGAAGGAAAAGATTGAGATTACTTTAGTTGTACGTAGTGGTTGGCAAGAAAAAATCCATGGTACAAAAGGTATTGCTGCAACTGTAGAAACAGATGATATCTTCGCAGAGACATCTGAGTGGTGGTCAAGAGTGTGTGAAAATATTGATATAATTATACACGCTGCGTGGTATACCGAACCTGGTGAATATCTTGTATCAGATAAAAATATGGAGTGTCTACAGGGCTCTTTAGAGCTTGCAAAAGGTGCCGCAAACGCTGGTGTTAAAAAGATAATAGGGGTAGGTACATGCTTTGAGTATGACCTGACAGGGGGGGTGTTATCAATTGATACCCCGCTTAAACCCATAACTCCCTATGCGGCGACTAAAGTAGCAACATATACGGCGCTATCGCAATGGCTGCCACAAAAGGGTATTGAATTTGCGTGGTGTCGCCTGTTTTATTTATTTGGTGCGGGTGAGGATGGTAGGCGTCTTGTACCCTATATTCGATCTCAATTAGAGAATGACCAAATTGTAGAATTAACAAGCGGGAATCAAATCCGAGATTTCTTGGATGTGGCAGAAGCCGGAAGAATGATATCTGATATCGCATTGGGTTCTGTTCAAGGAGCGGTAAACGTTTGTTCGGGATTACCTGTAACCGTACGACAACTAGCTGAACGAATAGCTGATGAGTACGGTAAAAGAGAGCTACTGCAGTTTGATGCCCGGCCGGATAACCTGGTGGATCCCCCTTGTGTTGTAGGGGTGAAATAATGAGTTTTTCAGAAAATAGTAGTCATCGATTACTTTATCAGCAAGATGCATTTCCCGTATTTCAGAATCGCATGTACGAAACAAAAGAAGAAGCATTGAACTGTCCAAAGGGTGATATTCATCTGGTAGAAGATCTTGAGACTGGGCTTGTTTACAATGCGGCTTTTGAGCCAAGTTTGATGAAGTATGACGAGCATTATCAGAATGAGCAGGCGTCGAGTCCGTTATTTCAGAAGCATTTAGAGCATGTTGCGGTAATTGTAGATAGGTTGCTTGGCAAGCAAGGTTTAGTGGAAGTTGGCTGTGGAAAAGCATATTTTCTCGAGTTGCTGCTTTCACAAGGCTCTGAGATAGCTGGATTTGACCCAACGTATGAAGGTGCAAATCCTAATGTGCAGAAGCATTATTTTCAGAAAGGTGTTGATGTGCAAGCTAAAGGAATGATTCTGCGACATGTTTTAGAGCATGTGCAAAATCCTGTAGATTTCTTGCGTAGATTAAGTGACGCTAATAACAACGAGGGACTCATATATATAGAAGTTCCTTGTTTCGACTGGATACTAGATAACCATGTTTGGTTTGACGTTTTTTACGAACATGTAAATTATTTTCGACTATCTGATTTCTATAGAATATTTAAAGATGTCATTGATGCCGGAAAATTATTTGGTGGACAGTATATGTATGTTGTCGCCAGGTTAGATAGCATAAAACAGCCTGTTTTTGATGTTGAAAATCAAGTTTTATTTCCGCCTGAATTTGGCAGCAATATTGCCGATACGAGTCAAGTGAAACCTGTAGTGGTATGGGGAGGCGCGTCAAAAGGCGTCATATTTTCGCTATTAAAAAGTAGAGTCGGGCATACGATCGATATGGTTGTAGACATAAATCCAGCAAAGCAGGGTAAGTATCTGCCGGCTACTGGTCTAGTAGTGCGTTCCCCTGAAGAAGCCATGGCAAAACTACCCGGTGGTTCTACCGTGTTAGTGATGAACCCTAACTATATTGAGGAGATTAAAGAGATGACCATGAATAAATATAATTTGGTAGGAGTTGAATAGTGAGTAATTTTCAAACTGAAAGGGCAGAGCGTATTTCTGAGATATCAAAGAATGAGTCTCTTTGTGATGCAGGTAATGCATTTTTACATGCTTCTTTGATGCCTAAATACTCATATAATTTTACATGGCAAGATCGTCCAATTATCCAGTACCCGCAAGATATGGTTGCGATGCAGGAGCTAATATGGCAAGTAAAGCCAGACCTCATAATAGAGACGGGTATTGCACATGGTGGTTCATTGATTTTTAGTGCTTCGATGCTCGCAATGCTGGATATGAATGATGCTATCGAAGGTGGTGAAGCGACGATGAGTCCTAGTGAATCAAAACGTAAAGTGTTGGGCATAGATATTGATATACGTAAACATAACCGTGAAGCAATTGAAGCGCACCCAATGGCGTCTCGTATTCAGATGATTCAGGGGTCTAGTATAGCGACTGATATTATTGATCAGGTCAAGCAGGTAGCTAGTGAATATAGTCGTGTTTTGGTTTGCCTTGATAGTAACCATACTCACGAACATGTGCTGGCAGAACTTGATGCTTACGCGCCATTAACTAGTGTAGGAAGTTATTGCGTAGTATTTGACACTGTAGTTGAAGATATGCCGAAAGAGATGTTTCCTGGTCGTCCATGGGGGCCGGGCGATAACCCTAAAACGGCCGTGTGGAAATACCTTGAGACACATAAAGAGTTTGAGATTGATAAAAGTATACAGCATAAACTATTAATAACTGTTGCACCGGACGGGTATCTGAAGCGGGTGAGTTAAGCCTCTGGTAACTTAATACGCAATGTCATTAAAAAAAAACGTCTTTGCCAACTACCTCGGTCAGGGCTGGCGAGCCATCATGTCGTTGGCCTTTGTACCGCTGTACATTAAATATCTCGGTATTGAAGCTTACGGTCTGATCGGTATCTTTATTATGTTGCAGGCCTGGTTGAGTTTGCTTGACATGGGAATGCGGCCAACTCTGGTGCGTGAGATGGCAAGGTTTACGGGTGGTGACCATAATGTTCAGTCAATCTGGGATCTGCTGCGTAGTATTGAATTTATCGCATTTGGAATGGCAGTACTTATTGGACTGAGTATTTGGGGGGCATCCAGCTGGCTTGCTAACGATTGGGTGCAGTCCGAACACATGTCTGTAGAGGCCATGGCACATGCGTTTACTTTAATGGGCATGGTTGTAGCGCTGCGTTTTATTGAGAATATTTATACTAATAGTATCGCAGGTCTGCAACGACAGGTTCTGCAGAATGTGGTGACCAGCATAATGGCTACGTTTCGCGGTTTGGGAGCTGTTGGGGTGCTGGTATGGGTTTCACCTACTATAGAAGCTTTTTTTATCTGGCAGGGGATAATCTCATTCATAACTGCTGTTATTTTTATGGTACTGGTCTATCGTCTGCTCCCACGGTCATCGCACAGGGCGCGTTTTTCCCTGACTGCGCTGCTAAAAGTCTGGCGTTTTGCGGCAGGGATGCTGGGTATTACATTATTGGCGCTTTTGCTTACACAGGTAGATAAAATATTGCTTTCACGTTTGTTGTCGTTGGAAGATTTTGGTTACTATGCGTTAGCGAGTATGGTTGCAGGTGGTCTCTACCTGATGGTGACGCCGATAGGCGCAGCCTTTTACCCGCGTTTTACGGAGCTGTTAACTCGAAATGATGATCAGGCTTTGAGAAAAACTTATCACCTGGGCGCGCAGCTCGTCACCGTGCTTATGGGGTCTGCCGCTGTAATGTTGATTATCTACGCTGATCGTATATTGTTGCTTTGGACGGGCGATCCCGCGCTAACGAAACAGGTGGCACCGGTGATGGCAGTGTTGGCGCTGGGTACTTTCTTGAATGGTCTTATGTGGGTACCTTACCAGATGCAACTTGCTTATGGTTGGACCTCGTTATCAGTTCGAATTAATTTTGTAGCCGTTTTGTTTTTCATTCCGGCTATTTTGTGGTCTGTGCCAGTTTACGGTGCTATGGGTGCGGCCTGGGCATGGGTGAGTTTGAACTTTTTTTATGTATTTATTGGGGTTCATTTCATGTACAGGAAAATTTTAGTGAGTGAGAAGTGGCATTGGTATGTTCGTGATATTCTAGCGCCTTTTCTAGCTGCGCTTGGGGGAGCGACGGTCGTTTATTTGATCAGCCCTGACTCAACAGTGCTTCTGGTACAGGTTAGTCAGTTGTTACTAGCCTCATTGATAACATTGGTATTTGCTACTTTTGCTGCTCAACAGAGTCGTGAGAAGCTGATGGTGTATTTACAGTATTATTTTAATAGATGAAAAGTATGATTTATGAATATGCAGCCACAAATTAGCATTGGTATGCCCGTCTATAATGGTGAGAAATTTATTCGTGAAGCCATTGATTCTGTGCTTGCTCAAACTTTTACTGATTTTGAGCTAATTATATCTGATAATGATTCCACTGACAGAACTGCGGAGATATGCAAGGAATATTGTTTAAAAGATAGTAGGATTCGTTACATACGCCAGCCTTGCAATATAGGAGGGCAGGCGAATTTTAAATTTGTGTTAGATGAAGCTAAAGCAGATTGTTTTATGTGGGCGGCCGCTGATGATAGCTCTGAACCTAAATTGATTGAAAAACTTTACTCTGTGTTTTTGCTGAATCCAGATGTTGTTTTGGTTATGTCAGATGTTGTTAGTGTCTCGGAGGAAGGCCTTAATCTAGGAATTAAAGAGTTGGGGAATATACGGATTGTTGACGTGAATGATCGATGGAAGAAAATAAGATGGCGGTTTTTTGATAACCCAACCACCAATATTTACTTTTGTATTTATGGGCTGTACAGGACGAGTGTTTTAAGATCCGTTCAATTGAATTATAAAGGGATGGTGTCTTATGCGGCGGGGTCAGAAATTCCATTTCTTGCTCAAATTTCATTGGTCGGGAAAATAGCTTCAATACCTGAGCCTTTAAAGATTTACAGAATACATGATACATCGGTTTATCACGTAGAACGAAAAAATATATCTATATTTGAGCGCGTGAAAAACAATATAAATATAACATTGTGCTTGTTTCGTATTGCTGCAGACTCAAAACTTACTTTCCCTGATAAAGCTTATGTGATGACCAGGACTACTATGACGACGACTAAGTGGGTGGTTAGGCATTTGGTAGGGCAGTTTTTACGCAAAACGATATTAAAATAATGACTAATTCTAAAATTAGTCATTATTGGTAGCACTTGGTAGTTTTTATGATGAAAGAAATGCATAGCAGTATAAAAAAAATAGCCAAAAAAATTGTTCATATGTTAGGGCTTGATATTTATCGCTTGTCGCCTGGGACAAACTCAAGCCTTCAATTGCTAAAAGGGCTTGATTGTTTTGGTGTGGAAACTGTTTTTGATATTGGTGCCAATACAGGTCAGTTTGCCAGTGATCTTCGTTCAATAGGATATAGGGGGCGGGTTGTAAGTTTTGAACCTTTGCCAGATGCTTATAAGAAGCTTTCAATGGCTGCTGTCAGGGATGCTTTGTGGGATGTGCATATGCAGGGGGCGATTGGCGATACGGATGGTGAGATCGAGATTAATATAGCCGGAAATTCAGTTTCATCATCTGTCTTGCCTATGCTTGAAGCACACAGTGACGCAGCAGAGGCATCAGCTTATGTTGGTAAGGTTAGCGTCCCTGTCTTTCGTCTTGATACGATAGCCGATCAATATCTTGACGGGTCTGGAAATTATTTTATAAAAATCGATACACAAGGCTTTGAGTGGCAGGTTCTTGATGGCGCACCAGAAATGCTTGCCAAAGCGCAGGGCGTGTTATGTGAGTTGTCACTTGTCCCTCTGTATGAAGGGCAACGTCTATGGACAGAAATGATAGGCCGCCTGGAGGCTGAAGGGTTTTCTTTGTGGTCTATTCAGAAGGGTTTTGTTGACCCGAAGAATGGTAAGACGTTGCAGGTTGATGCGATTTTCTTTCGGGATTAATTAGTTTAAATTGTACGTTAGACTTGATCTTAAGCGATGGTTTGTAAACGGATATATAAAGATATGAAACGATCAAATTTAATAATGATTTTATCGTTAATACCGTTTGTCAGGTTTTTCCCGATCCCGTCTAAAATTCAACCTATTGGTATCGTCTTTAGTCTTCGTTCCAGGAATTTACAAAGGATTAAATTAGATGCGCTTGATGTATGTGTGCTTCTGTTATGTGTTGTAATATTTTTGGCTGAGCTCGCATCTTTTATTTTTTTCGGAAAGATTATTAACCTTGAACTCGCATTGTCTCTAATGCTTCCCCTGGTGACTTTTGCCGTCATAAGACGTTACGTTAATGTTTTTGATATCAGGGTTCTGGATTATATTTTAATATTAGGTTATGCATTTCTGTTTATGCAGATATCTGGTGTTTATGACCTTTTGAAGCCATACCTCGCTTATGTGATTAGCGTTTCCGATTTTACTTCTCTTGCGTACAGGGGGGTTGCGTTGTTCACACCTGAGCCGTCAAACGTGGCTTTTGTATATTGTGCAGTATTGTTTTTATACCTGTATCGTGCGCATGAGTTTCATAAGAATGTTTTGAAAATGAGGGTCGTGCTTACGCTTCTTTTGATACTGGCGTCTGCATCTGGGACCGCGCTAATGTTTCTTCTGGTTTTGTTTATAGGGTATAACTTTATAAACCTGAGATTGTTTTTGTTTACTTTGGTTGCTGGTGTTTTGATTATGGTGTTTACACCGTTTTCTTTAGATGCCAGTTCATTGAGAGTTATTTCTATCCTTGAGTCTCTCAAGCTGATGATAGAAGAGGGCCGTTTTTATGATTTGTCTTTGTGGTTAAAAATATCAGGGCCGAGGTTTGCGCAAAACTTTATGGCGTACCTTTCGCCTTTTAGTGACTCAATGGTGGGCAATGTTTTTGACGATGCTACGCAGTCATTCAATAAAGATCTCGTGAATTTTTATGCGACTAACGGTTATGTGGTACATGAAAGGGCTCTTGATGCCAAGAAAGCTAATTCGTACTTTGGTGAATTGGTTTATGAGTTCGGCGTAGCAGCTTTCATCATGATGTTCTTGTTTGTCCGGTATTATATTTCATTGCTGTCGACAGATGTTAAAAGGTATTTCCCTTGGCTTCTTTTGGCGGTGGTGATAATAACCTTCCGGAGTACGACTACTATATTGACCGGATGGATAATTCTGTCGTCGCTTGTTTCCAAGCATAATTTCAAACCCGGGCATGTGAGATATTTACCTGGTAAGGGAAGGCTGAGGCATGTCGGGTATATGCCATCATGTTAAGTGTAGCAACAGTAGTATTTAATGATCCGACTGGTTTGCAGCGGACAATTGATTCTGTTCGTGTGCATAAAGCCAAAGGTGCTGATATTGAGTTTGTTGTGGCTGATGGTGGTTCTCGGCAGGAAACATTAAGCGTTATTGATGAGCAGCGTGATGTGATTGATGTTGTTGTAGACGGCTCGGACGATGGTATATATGATGGAATGAATAAGCTGCTTGTTGCGGCTTCCGGCGATTCGATACTTTTTATAAATGCGGGAGATGTATTGTATGAGCACATGGATCTGGCCTCTATAATAAAATCTTGTGAACTGGATAAAAAGAATTATTACGGTAAGGTCGTTCAACGTTACAATGATGATTGTTACATGAGGCCAAAATCCACGCCGAATAGTATAGATTTAAAGGATGTTTCACATCAGGCGTTCCTGGTACCTAAAAAGGTCTACAAGTTGATTTCTTATGATTTGAATTACGCAGTGTCATCTGACAGGTTGTGGGTCAAGGCGTGCATTGACGAAGTTGAGACCGTATATATTGACGAAGTTATATCGGTTTTTGATCTGGGCGGCGTTTCAAACTCTTCAAGTTTTAAGTCACTGGTTTTTAAGTGCAGGGAGAATATACCGTTGATCAGGAAGCTGCTGCAGTTTTTCAAGTTACTCTTAAGAGTGTTTTGTTCGCAGGCGTTTTACTATAGAATAATTTACTATTTTAAATACAAATATTTTAGATGTGAAGGTACAGGTTGGAGCATGAAGTTATGAAAATTATCATTTTAGGAGGCGATGGGTTCTGTGGTTGGCCAACAGCCTTACATCTGTCTGACGCGGGTTTTGAGGTGGTTATTGTCGATAACCTCTCACGCCGTAAAATTGACTTAGAATTAGAATGTTGGTCATTGACACCGATCAAACCTATGGGGACCCGTTTGAAAGCGTGGAAAGAAGTCTCTGGTAAGGATATCAAATTCTATAATTTTGATGTGTCAAAAAATTACGTCCAGTTGCTGGACCTTATAAAAGAGTACGAGCCAGATGCGATCGTGCACTTCGCTGAACAGCGCGCGGCACCGTATTCGATGAAGGGTTCACATGGTAAAAGATATACGGTAGATAACAACCTGAATGCAACAAATAACCTGCTCGCCGCGATAGTTGAATCTGGTTTGGATATACATGTGGTTCATCTCGGAACGATGGGTGTGTACGGTTACGGCACAGCAGGAATGAAAATACCTGAAGGTTATTTGACAGTGAAAGTCGAGAATGATGAAGGTGAGCATATCGAAAAAGAAATCTTGTATCCGGCTAACCCGGGCAGTATTTATCACATGACAAAGACTCAGGACGCTCTGATGTTTGCTTTTTATAATACGAACGACGGTGTCAAGGTTACTGATTTGCATCAGGGTATTGTGTGGGGAACACAAACTGATGAGACGAAACTGGATGAGCGCCTGATAAACAGGTTTGATTATGATGGTGACTATGGAACAGTGCTTAACAGGTTTCTCATGCAGGCCGCTATAAAGTACCCATTGACAGTGCATGGCTCCGGTGGTCAGACGCGGGCGTTTATACATATCAAGGACACGGTGAAATGTATAGAGCTTGCATTAACCAATCCACCTGATGCTGACAGCCGAGTTATGATTTTTAACCAGATGACCGAGACGCATACGGTTAAGGATTTGGCTGAAATGATTTCGCAGATGACAGGTGTCGACATCAATTATATAAAAAATCCACGCAAGGAAAGCGATGCAAATGATTTGCATGTGGAGAATAAATGTTTTATTGACCTGGGGCTTGTTCCAACGACACTCGAGTCGGGTCTGCTCGAGGAAGTGAGAGATATTGCGGAAAAATATTCGGCTGACTGCGACCTTAGTAAAATACTTTGTACTTCATACTGGACAGATGAGAATAAACCGGGCTGATTCTTTCGTTTGCTAAACACTGCGCCTGGTAAACAAAAATATTATCATGGACGAGAAGCGTCTTGTGGCATCTTTCTTCAATGCCGTACTTTATTAGTGACTTTTGCGTCCTGAAATACTTCGGCATGCGCTTTTTGATACTTTATCTTGTCAGCTGATGTTTGCGTAAGGCTGTGTTGTTAATATTCGATAATGAAACATTTGCTATTAATCTTTCCCCATCTCAGAAACAGAAAAGAATTTGGCGGGCAACGGTCTCGCCATATCATCTCCTGTCTTTCCAGAAGCGGTTATTCTTCTACTGTTATCATACCTGGCAAAGACTCTATGACCGGTATCGAAAAAACCGGATTTGGGTTTTTGCAGTTCTGGAAAAGGGAGAAGGGCGTAGGGAATACAGAGGTGATATACGCAAACTCAACTCGTAATGACAGAACCTCATTTCTCAGGCGCATCCTGTATTTTATTACGACGGGGGTGTCGGTGTTTTTTGCTGCTATTGCAGTAAAAAAAGTCGATGTTGTCATATGTGTTTCTCTGCCAGTTACGTTTATGATGATAGGACGCTTTATAAGTGCTGTAAGAAGAGTGCCTTATGTGATTGAGGTTCGTGATATTGGTGTTGGTGTTGCTCATGAGATAAACATTGTAACGAAATCATGGTTGTTCAATTTTGTTTTCCGTATCGAAAGTTATCTCTATAAATCAGCTGACGTTATTATTTCAGTCTCTGACGGCTTTAAAGATCGTTTGATAGAGAGGGGCGTGTCGGCAGATAGAATTCAAGTTGTCAAGTTGGGTTTTGACGGCTATGAAGACGCAGCAACTAAATCGAAAGCCGAGCTGACATCGTTGAAGGGAAAGTTTGTCGTTCTGTATTCTGGCACTCTCGGCCATGTGTTTAATATTCCGCTCGTGATTGATGCGGCGTGCAAGTTGATCGATTATGACGATATTTTGTTTGTTTTTCTTGGTGGTGGACAAAATTTGGAGCGCTACATGAGCCTTTCGGAAAAGAAGGGTTTGAATGCGGTTTTTCTGGGCAATCGACCCAAATATGAAGTTTCTGAATATTGTAGCAGAGCAGATCTGTGCCTCTATCCGGCAAAGGACGGGGTCAATATAAATGCCATGTTAGGGAACAAGATTTTTGATTACCTTGGGAGTGGTAGTGCCTGTATATACGCTGGCCCGGGTGGGGATGTTGCTGATCTTATTGTTGAGTCCGGAGGCGGGCTTGTTTGTGATGGTGCGCCGGAAGAACTTGCTGCGGCGATATTGCAAATGTATAACAATCGTTCACAGTGTAAAGAGATGGGTGATAAGGCCGGAGAATATGTAAACAGAGAATACAGGTCTAATCATATGGCAGAAAAGTTTGTGTCAGTTATTGATGAAATATGAACAGTAACAAAGTTATTATTATAGGCGCCCCTCGTTCGGGCACTAACATGTTACGCGATATGCTGGTAAGGCTTTCTGGTGTCGGCACCTGGCCCTGTGATGAGATTAATTATATCTGGCGGCATGGCAATTTGCGCTATCCCTCAGACGAATTTACATCAGAGATGGTCACACCGGACGTTCAGAAATACATCCGGCGACAGTTCGAAAAGATTTCCCGTGAGAATGATCTTGATGTGGTGATCGAGAAGACATGTGCTAATTCATTGCGGGTTGATTATGTTGATAAAATATTGCCCGATGCTAAATATATTTTTATTGTACGAGACGGCCTTGATGCAGTCGGTTCTGCGCTCCATCGATGGACGGCCAGTCTGGATATCCCCTATTTGATACGTAAGGCGAGGTATGTCCCTCCCTCAGATCTGCCGTATTATGCGTTTCGTTATATGATGCATCGCGTGTATCGTGTGTTTTCGAAAGAAAAGCGGCTGGCGATGTGGGGGCCTGCAATGGATGATATTGACGAATTGCTTCTGCGGTACAGTTTGCCTGAGGTCTGCGCTTTACAGTGGCAGGCTTGTGTTGATAAGGCAGAAATGAGTTTTACGAATATTAACCCTGAAAGAATCATCAGGGTTAAATATGAAGATTTTGTTTTAGCTCCGTTTGCTGAATATAAAAAAATAGCCGATTTTATCGGTAAGGCTGTGCCTGAGGAGATTGAGGCTTATCTAAAGAAAAGTGTTAGTCCAGCCAGTATTAACAAGGGGCGAAGGTATTTGGGGGCTTCGGGTGTTGATGATTTGCGACCTTTAATTGCCGATACGATGGAGCGCTATGGTTATGAGTGACGTGCCATCAGGTTTGACGAAGGGGGCAGTTCTTCAAAAAAGAATATTTGATTTCTGTCTGTCGCTTTTTGGTCTTTTGCTTTTTTGGTGGCTGATCATACTGGCAGCCATACTTGCCAGGTTTGATACTGGTGAGTCCGGTTTTTTTACCCAAACGCGAGTTGGTCAGTTCGGTAAGCTTTTTAAGTTAGTGAAGATTCGTACGATGCGGCCTTCAGCTTCGATAAATACGACGGTTACCACGGTGAATGATTCGAGGATAACTCGTCTGGGGACGTTTTTTAGAAAGACAAAAATAGATGAGCTTCCTCAACTCATAAATGTTTTAATCGGTCAGATGAGTCTAGTGGGCCCCAGGCCTGATGTACCTGGTTTTGCTGATCAGTTAAGAGGTGATCAGAAAATAATATTGAGTATTAAACCTGGTATTACCGGGCCGGCGACGTTGGCGTATCGTAACGAAGAGGATTTGTTGGCGTCGGTAGCAGATCCTGAGAAATACAACGAAGAAGTCATTTTTCCGGATAAGGTTCGTATGAACATGGAATACATAAAAAACTACTCTCTGCTTGGTGATGTCAGATATATCATCGCTACAATTTTTGGTTGAAACAATGTTGGACACTCCTTTCTCTCCATGGCCCTCGTATACTCAACAAGAGGCTGACGCTGTTTCAGATGTGCTGTTATCCAACAAGGTTAATTACTGGACAGGCTCGCAGTGTCGTAGTTTCGAGACTGAATTTGCAGCATGGGCCGGGACAGAGTTTGCTGTTGCCTTGATGAATGGCACGGTTGCTCTGGATGTAGCTTTAAAAGCTGTCGGTGTGGGTGAAGGTGATGAAGTCGTGGTCACGTCCCGTACTTTCATCGCATCTGCCTCATCAATCGTGACAGCGGGTGCAGCTCCCGTTTTTGCGGATGTCGATGCAGATACTCAGAATGTTACGGCTGATTCGATCAGGGCTGTATTAACAGCGCGAACGAAAGCCATTATCTGTGTTCACCTGGCCGGCTGGCCGTGTGATATGGATTCAATCATGGCCTTGGCAGATGCACACGATATTTATGTAATCGAAGATTGCGCACAGGCGCATGGTGCAAAATATAAAGGTAAACCTGTTGGGGCCATCGGACATGTTGGTGCCTGGTCATTTTGTCAGGATAAAATTATGACCACCGGTGGGGAAGGCGGCATGGTGACTACAAACGACCGCGAATTATGGTTGAAGATGTGGTCATATAAAGATCATGGAAAGTCCTGGGAGGCAGTATATGAAGCGGAGCATCCGCCGGGCTTCAGGTGGTTACACGAATCGTTTGGTACCAACGCCCGCATGACTGAAATGCAGGCTGCCATTGGGCGAATACAGTTAGAGCGTGTGCCGGAATGGTCAGAAAGGCGACTGCTTAATGCCAGTGTGATATGGGACTGTGGTAAAGAAATAGAGGCCTTACGTGTACCTGTCGTTCCTGATTATATAAGGCACGCAGCCTATAAATGCTATCTGTTTGTGCGTCCTGAAAAACTAAAAGATGGCTGGGATCGTGATCGCATATTAAATCAGGTTGCCGACTCAGGTGTGCCGTGCTTTTCGGGATCGTGCTCAGAAGTCTATCTAGAGAAAGCATTTGATAATACAGGGTGGCGACCTTCTGAGCCCTTACCTGTAGCTGAAATACTGGGTAAGACCAGCTTGATGTTCCTGGTGCACCCTACATTGACCCGGGAGGAGATTACCAAAACAACACAAGTTATACGGCAGGTTATGGCGCTGGCGAGTAAATAGTTGATTTTCATTGTATAATTTAGGGGCATGTGTTTTCAGTGCGTGCACGGATAGTGCCAGTCTCTTGATTAATAAAGAATAAAGTATGTATAAAAAATTAAATGAGTCATCGCGCAATACCAAGCGAGCGTTACTGGTAACGATTGATATTATCGCGCTTCCCGTTGCTCTGTGGGCGGGTTATGCCTTGAGGCTTGGTGAATGGTGGCCGACCGGGTATATAGATAAGGCGTCGTGGCTGTTTATTGCTGCGCCACTTGTTGCTGTTCCCATATTCATTCGAATGGGTTTGTATCGCGCTGTTCTGCGTTACGTGGGCGGCACGGCTTTGATTACTATTGGTAAGGCGGTCAGCATTACGACATTGATATTGCTGGCGCTTATGGTTATGTCGCAAACGCAGGGTGTGCCGCGCTCGGTGTTTGTCAGTTTTTGGCTTATCAGTATGTTGTTTATCGGTGGTAGCCGGCTCATCCTCAGAAGTTATATTCATACTTATGCGAAGAGAAGAAATAACAAGCAGCCCATCGTGGTTTATGGTGCGGGTTCTGCGGGTGCTGAACTGGTAAAGGCGATGCAATCAGGCTGGGAGTATGATCCTGTTGCTTTTCTTGATGATGACGCTGAGAAGCGGGGAATGGAAATTCACGGGGTAAAAGTCTATCCGCCAGATCATATTGCATTATTGATCGACAAGAACAAAGTTACGCAAGTTTTGCTGGCTATGCCTTCGGTTACACCACGGCGGCGGCACAAGGTTCTCGAAAAACTTGAAGACTATCCCGTGCACGTGAGGACCTTGCCCGGTATAACTGATCTGGTTTCCGGTAAGGCTACGATTTCTGACATCAGAGAAGTCGATGCCAATGATGTGTTGGGTCGCGATGCTGTGCCACCAATTCCGGGGCTTATCGAGCGTTGTATTCGCGGCAAGAGTGTAATGGTCACTGGTGCGGGTGGCTCGATTGGTTCTGAGCTTTGTCGGCAGATAGCTGAATATGGGCCGTCAAAACTGGTTTTGTATGAGCAGTCAGAATTTGCTTTATATAAGATTGAAAAAGAGCTTGAATCCTACGGTGGTGATGTGAAAATTGTCGCAGTTCTGGGTTCGGTGACCAATACCTCGCGAGTAGAGACTATTTTACGATGTTTTGAAGTTCATACTGTTTATCATGCGGCGGCTTATAAGCATGTGCCTCTGGTCGAGCACAACCCGATCGAAGGTGTGCAAAATAATGTATTTGGCACCTGGAATACAGCAGAAGCGGCTAAGGCGGCAGGCGTCGAAACCTTTGTCTTGATTTCGACTGACAAGGCAGTTCGCCCCACCAATGTGATGGGTGCGACGAAGCGGCTCGCAGAGCTAGTGTTGCAGGCGATGAACGATGAAAGTCATACCACGCGATTTACCATGGTACGGTTTGGCAATGTCCTTGATTCATCCGGCTCGGTGATACCGCTGTTTCGAAAGCAGATAAAAAAAGGAGGTCCTGTCACCGTTACGCATCCGGATGTTACCCGGTATTTTATGACCATTCCAGAAGCTGCTCAGCTCGTGTTACAGGCTGGCGCGCTTGGTGAGGGCGGCGATGTTTTCGTATTGGAGATGGGCGATTCTATTAAAATAGATGATCTTGCGCGCAGCATGATTCATCTGAGCGGTCTTGAGATTTGCGAGGACGATAATCCGGAAGGTGACATTACTATTGAATATACAGGGCTCAGGCCCGGTGAAAAATTATATGAAGAGCTACTGATCGGTGATAACGTGACGGGCACGGAGCATCCGAAAATCATGCGTGCGGCAGAGGAAAAACTTTCGTGGCAGCAGTTGCTGGAATACAGAAGTAAATTTGAAGAAGCAATAATGACTTTTGAGACCATGAAAATAAAGTTACTGCTCGAGGAAGTTGTAAGCGGTTACAGTGCAGAAGAAGACATTGTTGATCCTGTCTGGAATCAGAGTGTTTTGATAGACAAGAAAAGTGGTGGCCTGAGCGAGGTTTTTGTTGATGATAAGCAGGTTCATTGATGGCCGTCTTGTTAGTTTTTAGTGCCATCCTTCAAAAAGAGTCAGGTCTGTGACGTGCTCGGTACTAGCTTGAAAAAAATTCAGTTTTTTCTACGTGACAATAATGGTATTCACTTAACTCGAAACCAATATATTTATCTGACAGTGCTGCTGATTTATATTCTGGTCGCGGCTATCATTTCATCGGATTTTTCGCGAGACAGCATTCGCTATAATTTCATGCTTGAATCATATGGTGCGTCTAGTTGGGGATCTATAGTGACCGAGGTGCATCATCACGAGATGTTCTTTTTGGTCGTTAGTAAAATTGTTTACAAGCTTGGGTTAAATCCATTTTTTTTGTTTTTGACCTTTGCTGCGATATCGCTATCGATTAAGTTCTGGTTGATCTCTGTCCATAGTAAGGATAAAGCTCTATCTCTGGCACTTTTCAGTTCGTACTTTTTCTTGCTTCATGATTCCACACAGATCAGATTTGGCATGGCTGTGGCATTTGTGTATCTGGCGTTGCATTTTTTGGCTGACAATAAAAGGCTGCTTTTTTCTGCGATTGTGATCTTCGCGGCAGTAATGTTTCACAATGCTGTTTTAGTGTTCCTGGTCATGTTGCTCTTTACAAGTGCCCGGTCAACATTGTGGGTGTTTGGCATGATTGCCGTAGCTTTTATCCTGTATCCGCTGGATATTAATGCTCCTGTTTTTGAGCTGGTTAAAAGTATGATCAATTATTTTGACATGGGAGGCACAAGGCTGAGGAACGTATATAGTTTATTGTTGAAGCCAACTCAGGAAGAGTTTCTGGGAATCTTCAAACCGACGATGGTTCTGGTTTATATTTCTGCTGCAGTTATTTATCAATATCGAAATAAATTTAGCAGGTATGAAAGACTGTGTTATAACGCCTTGCTATTGACAATATTTTTTTATGTGTTGTTAAAAGATGTTGTGGATTTACAGATAAGATTTAGAGACATGTTTTTTTTCTCTCTGGTCTTTCTGATTCCTTATATTCATGACTGGATGTCCAGATTTGTGAGTAAGAAAACATCTTATTTTTTATTGGCGATGTCTTTTACTGTTTATCTGGTTAAGTTTATTTTTTATGATGAAATGCTCGTTTTGTGACTGGCAAGTATTCTTTTGATGTTTTTTTATGGTCAGTCAGCGTTTTATTTCTGCCGCTGTAAGTCAGCGATGACGGGTGTTTGATGAGCTGCAGGACAAAAATAATAGCAATGTATTTTACCCAGTTGCACGCCATTGTGGAGAATGACGAATGGTGGGGCGAGGGATTTACTGACTGGGTCAATGTTAAAAAATCGAAGCCACTGTTTGATGATCATCACCAGCCGCGTGTGCCATTAGAATCTAATTATTACGACCAATCGCGTATTGATACTATCAGGGCGCAGGTTGAACTTGCCAGGCAATATGGTATTTATGGCTTCTGCCACTATCACTACTGGTTCGATGGCAAACAGTTGCTTGAGACGCCAACTAATCTTGTTTTGCAAAACCCGGACATCGATTTTCCTTTTTGCCTGTCCTGGGCGAATGAAACATGGTCAAAAAGATGGGATGGTCGTGATCATGACATCCTTATCAAACAAACTCACCCGCCCGTAGAGAAAAGCTGGTCCAGACATTTTGATTATTTGATACAGGCATGGACCGATGAGCGTGCGATCAAGATAGATGGCAGGCCTGTGTTCGTAATCTATCGTCCTCAGAAGATTGATGAGATTTCTTCTATGCTGAATTACTGGGACAGGAGAGCGAAAGAAAGCGGTCTGGAAGGTGTGTATTATATTTTTCAGAAACAATATGAGCCACCAGATAGTAAGTGTCTGGAATCATTTGATGCGGAGTTCCAGTTTCAACCGTTTGAAGCCATACATTCCCCTGGCTATTCGCGGAGTGTTTCCGGCAAGCAGCGAGCGCGTCACTTTATTGATGCCACGCCTCAGTTTATTCAGAAACTCATTTGGTCATTACTGGCGTCAAGTAAGCGAGGTTTTAAGCTTCATCAATATGATGAGGTATGGAGTCAGATAATCAGTAACAATACGAAGTCTTCAGTCAGTACATTTCCGGGTGCTTTTGTAGATTGGGATAATACAGCGCGCTACGGGAGCAGGGCCACCGTATTTGTCGGAGCAACCCCCGAGCGGTTTAAATACTGGTTTCAGAAGCTGGTCGATATTACTTCGAACCGCCCAGATGATCTGAATTACATCTTTTTAAATGCCTGGAATGAATGGGCAGAGTGTGCTTATCTGGAGCCAGATGAAAAATATGGCTATGCATATCTTGAGGCGATACAGGATGTTTTGCGTGGTTAGTTACCTGATCGTTCAAGGAAGATGTAGCCGTGGGTGATATGACATTTCAGCAATGGCCGCATGATCAGCTTGAAACTGTAGACAAATGCCCGATTTGTGACAGTGAAAATAGCAGAGTGCTGCAATCTGGTTTAATCGATCGGATGACCGATCCGTCTACGGGGTACTGGGAGATCCGCGCATGTAAGAACTGTGGTATCGCATATCTTTCACCCCGGCCTGACCGTGAGTCCATAGGTGGTGCGTACAGCCAATATTATACCCATAGCTCTGACAAAGATGATCTGGTCAATAATCGATTGAGGTTTATAAAGAGTTACTTCTCCGAGAAATATTATGCAGTAGCGTGTAAGAAAGGACGTTTTTCTGACTATATTGTTTATATGCTGATGCGACTACTCCTTCCTCTGTCGTTGTATTTTGATGCCAAGTCCAGGCATCTATTCAAGGGGAAAAAAGGGACAGGGAAGCTGCTTGATGTAGGTTGTGGTAATGGTGAGTTTCTGAGGTTCGCGGACAGATATGGCTGGAATGTGGTCGGGGTGGACTTCGATGAAGACGCGGTGATAGAAGCCAGATCGGGAGGCCTTGATGTACGAACTGGGGGCATCGATATAATAGATAGCAAGGAGAAGTTTGATTTTATTTCTCTGAGTCATGTTGTAGAGCATGTCTATGATCCTGTGGAACTCATACGGACATGTTATGCGTTGTTGAATGATGGTGGTACTTTGTGGCTGGAGACACCAAATATTGAGAGCATCGGATATGCTTTATATAAGTCGAACTGGAGGGGGCTGGAACCACCAAGGCATATCATGCTTTTTAACCAAAAATCATTAAATAGTATATTAACGAAAACAGGTTTTGTGTCTGTCGAGCAGAAAAATCATGGCCTGTCAGGTGTTTATATGGGGCTGGCCAGTGAGAGGCTATTAAACGAATCAATGCCCTGTGCTTCTATGATCGATTGCGGTATGAGAAAGATTAGAATGTTCTTAAAAATTCTGTCGCTGGAACTAATACAGCTGTCGAGCAAGAAGCGAAGAGAGTTTCTTACGTTGGTGGCAACACGATAATTTTATGAAAGCCGTTGTTATCGTACCAACTTTAAATGCCGGCTCGTTATGGCGCGACTGGATAAATGCAATATCAGCAACGGGTATAGAAGCAGGTGACGTTTATGTCATTGACTCCGGTTCTTCAGATGATACTGTTCTGCTGGCTCGTGAAGCAGGTTTTAATGTTAAGTCGATTGATGTCAGATCGTTCAATCATGGTTCGACAAGGCAAAGTGCTGTCGCTGATCTTAGCGGTGTGGATATAGCCATTTTTCTTACCCAGGATGCGATTTTGCATCGGCCGGATTCGTTTCAGAATATGTTGTCGCCATTTGAAGAAGATAAACATGTTGCTGCTGTTTGTGGCAGGCAGTTGCCACGCCCGGAAGCGGGTGCTATCGAAAGGCATGCGCGGCTTTTTAATTATCCGGAAATATCATCGCTAAATAGCATTGCCGACGCCGATAAAAAAGGCCTTAAAACGGCTTTTCTATCTAACTCATTCGCAGCATATAGAGTTTCAGCTTTGCTCGATGTCGGAGGCTTTCCGGCGGATGTCATCTTTGGCGAAGATATGTACGTTGCGGCAAAGATGCTGAAGGCCGGGTATAAAGTTGCTTACGCGGCGGACGCCTGTGTTTACCATTCACATGCTTATTCTTTCTGGCAGGAGATGCAGCGATATTTTGACATGGGTGTATTTCACGCCCGTGAACCCTGGATCAGGCAGTTACTCGGTGGCGCTGAAGGAGCGGGTTTTAAGTTTGTCGTTTCGGAATATAAATATTTACTGAAACATGCATTCTGGCGGGTGCCTGAGGGCATGTTGAGAACGTTGTTTCGGTATGCCGGTTTTCGCCTGGGCTTGCTGGAAAAAAGGTTTCCTCTGCGGCTAAAAAGGTTGCTGGCGATGAATAAAGGCTATTTCAAATAATAATCGGAAATTAATTACTGTGAGCTGTGTCATAGTTTGCTATTTTTCTGTGCTCATCTACATTCATGTTATGTATAATTCAGGGTTGTTACCTGAGAATTACAGGGTTGTTACATGAGATTTACAGGGTTGTTATTTGTAGATGATTAAAAAAGGCTTTTTAAAAGGGCACTCTAACGTCCTTCAGATAATTTTACGGATGATAGACTTTCTGGTCGTGTTATCCTGTGGTGCGTTATCGTATTATTATTCAGCTGCTTACGAGACATACACCGCGGCCGGCGTTCAGGGATTGCCGGAGCATTACATCAAAGTTATTCTGATTGCCTCTGTTCTCGCTGCTTTATTATTTCCTCTATTTAATGTTTACCGCGTCTGGCGAGGCTCTTCCACCTTAACTGAGATCAAATATCTGACCATGGCCTGGTTGCTGGTCGGTCTGCTGCTTGCCGGGTTAGCCTTTGTCACCAAGTCAGGTTCGGATTTCTCTCGTCACTGGATGGGCTTATGGTTTGCCTCAACCTGGGTATTATTGGTTAGCTCGCGTGTAATGTTGAGAGTGGTTTTAAGCTGGTTGCGATCCAGCGGTTTTAACCACCGCCATATCGTTATTGTGGGCACGGGTGAACAGGCGATCGTGGTAGCAGACCGTTTGCGCCGTTCTACCTGGTTTGGCCTGGAAATTTCAGCACTGTTTGGAGCGGCTGCTGAGCAATTGCCACCATTTTTGCAGAATAAAAAAATAATTTCAGATGTGACTGAGCTTCGTCAATATGTTGATGGTGGCGGTGTCGATCAGGTCTGGATTTCCCTGCCGCACAGCGAGGAGGAGATCATCCGAAAAGTTATTGTCGCGCTCGATGGTTCGGTGGCTGAAATTCGCTATGTCCCGGATATCTTCGAGTATCAGTTGATGCACCATTCACTGTCTGAAATCGCGGGTGTGCCCGTGGTTAATATTTCTTATTCCGCCATCGATGGCATGAATGAGGTCGTCAAGACGTGTGAAGATTATCTGCTGGCCGCGGTCTTGCTGGTTTTGGCCAGTCCCTTGATGCTGTTGATAGCGGCGGGTGTGAAGTTGAGTTCGTCTGGACCGATTCTGTATCGTCAGCGCCGCGTCGGCTGGAACGGGCAGGAATTTACTATGTTCAAATTTCGCTCCATGCCACTGGAGGCGGAAAAAGAAAGTGGCCCGGTGTGGGCGAGTAAACTGGATAATCGTGCCACCAGATTTGGCTCTTTTTTACGCAAGACCAGCCTTGATGAGCTGCCGCAGTTGCTGAATGTGCTGAAAAGCGAGATGTCACTGATCGGCCCACGACCAGAACGTCCGATGTTTGTCGAAAAATACAAAGACGAAATTCCACATTACATGAAAAAACACCTGGTCAAAGCCGGTTTGACTGGCTGGGCGCAGGTGCACGGCTGGCGTGGCAATACCTGCCTGCATACGCGCATCGAGCATGATCTCTATTACATCGAAAACTGGTCACTCTGGCTGGATATCAAGATCATCGTTATGACAGTGTTCCGCGGCCTGGTTCATAAAAACGCTTATTGAGGCGTTTTTGTGTTTGGCCGTTATTGATTAAAAGCTGAAACCATCGTCAGCTGTCTTTAAAATCTCAACTTATATGCGAGTTTGTGTAGGTGGTTTCTTACTTTAACTTTCCTGAATGACTGATAGCGCAAATTATTCTATGGCGCCATACTGTAAAAACGGTCACAGGGAGTGGCCTGTATGGATATAAGGATATCAAGCGGTAGCTGCTGGAAATTGAACATGGAAATGGACAAAGGATGCTCGAAGTTTACAGGGAAATGTAACGACTAGAAGGAATGGCTGCAACGCGAAAACTTATCACCACGCAAGGACCTGAAATCCCGGCATCGAGCCGGGATTTTTTATGGGAATTTATAGAATCGCCGTTCGCAAAAGCTTGTTGTTTATAAACTTCTGGCACCATCCTTTTTTATATTTAATAAAACGCTAATAAACCACATTATTCTTAGCCAAAACTATTGACCTTCGTCTCATTCCCCAGTACACTTCCCGCCCGTTGTAACAGGGCCTAAGATGAGGTTGCAACGTGTGTGTCCCCATCGTCTAGAGGCCTAGGACACCGGGTTTTCATCTCGGCAACAGGGGTTCGACTCCCCTTGGGGACGCCATTATTTTTTATGCCCGGCAGTTAAGCCGCCGGGTTAGAGGCTGGGCCAAATTCGACAGGATTTGTACCGGCCTTTTTCATATCTGTCAAAGATCAAAAGGATATGAATAAGGTATGATTTCTTTCGCACAAATTGTGCCTTCATGGCGCACCTTCTGGAGAATGTATTGACCACAGCTGTTCTAGCGCTTGAAGATGGAAGCTTGTTTTATGGCAGGTCAATTGGCGTTTCCGGTGAAACTATCGGTGAAGTGGTTTTTAATACAGCGATGACAGGGTATCAGGAAATCCTTACCGACCCGTCCTACAGCAAACAGATCGTCACCCTCACTTACCCGCACATCGGCAACGTCGGCACCAACGCTGGCGATGAAGAAGCGACCGGCGTGTTCGCCAGTGGCCTGGTGATACGTGACAGCGCCATGGTGATGAGTAACTGGCGCGGCGAAAAATCGCTGCACGATTATCTGGTCGACAATAACGTGGTCGCCATTTCCGACATCGATACCCGCCGCCTGACACGGCTGCTGCGTGACAAAGGTGCCATGGGCGGTTGTATCATGGCGGGCGATTCAATCGATGATGTGTCTGTCACCGCAAAAGCTATAGAGGCGGCCAGGGCCTTCGCCGGCCTGAAGGGCATGGATCTGGCCAAAGAGGTCACCACGGCTGAAATCTATCCGTGGCAGGACAGTGTCTGGAATCTGGAGACCAACCAGCCTGCGGAAGCCGCCACAACAAAATTCCACGTGGTTGCGTATGACTACGGCATCAAACGCAATATCCTGCGCATGCTGGTCGAGCGCGGCTGCAAGGTCACTGTAGTGCCGGCAAAAACGCCGGCGACTGACGTGCTGGCGATGAGCCCCGATGGCGTGTTTTTATCCAATGGTCCGGGTGACCCGGAGCCCTGTGATTACGCCATCGAAGCTATTGGGTCGATCCTGGAGACCGAGCTGCCAGTATTCGGCATCTGCCTTGGTCATCAGTTACTGGCATTAGCATGCGGTGCAAAAACGCAGAAGATGAAATTCGGCCACCACGGTGCCAACCACCCGGTGCAGGATCTGGCCAGCAAAAAAGTCATGATCACCAGCCAGAACCACGGTTTTGCCGTGGATGAAAATAGCTTGCCGGATAATTTGCAAGCAACCTACCGCTCACTGTTTGACGGTTCGCTACAGGGCATCCACCGCACCGACAAGCCCGCATTCGGTTTTCAGGGCCACCCCGAAGCCAGTCCGGGGCCGCACGATATTGCCCCAGTGTTCGACCACTTTATAGAGCTGATGGAAAAAGATTAAAAGCTGTTAGTCCGCGAATAACGCAAAAGACGCGAAAAAAGCGAAACATACGATTTTTAAAAACAAGGAGGTTTTTATGGTTAGCAGTGGACGGCTAAGTGAAAGAGTATTGAAATGTGCGCAAAATGTTAGTCATGGATTGGGCGCTGGTTTTCTGGAGAGGGTCTATGAGAATGCGCTGTGCATAGAGTTAACTCGGGCGCGTATACCCTTTCAGAGGCAGCGACAATTTGTTATTAGTTATAAAGGCGAAGATATAGGCAATTATATAGCTGATATTGTTGTAGAGGATAGATTGCTTATTGAGCTGAAAGCATTATCTGGTTTTAGCAAGGAGCATGATGCGCAAGTAATGAATTACCTGAAAGCATCCGGGTTAACTGTTGGGCTTTTATTAAATTTTGGAGTGGCAAGACTAGGTATCCGAAGAATAGTCTGGAATTACGATGACAAAAATAATATTTAATTTGCTTTTTTCGCGTCTTTTGCGTTATTCGCGGACTATTTTTTTGTTTTCTTTTGTATACATCTGTGGATAAACGGTTTTAAAAAAACATGCCAAAAAGACAAGACATAAACAGCGTATTAATCATCGGTGCTGGGCCCATCGTCATCGGTCAGGCCTGTGAGTTTGATTACTCTGGCGCGCAGGCGTGTAAAGCGCTACGCGAAGAAGGCATCCGTGTCATTCTGGTGAACTCGAATCCGGCGACTATCATGACCGATCCGGAAACCGCAGACGCGACCTACATCGAGCCCATCACCTGGCAGACCGTCGCCGCCATCATCGAAAAAGAAAAACCCGATGTGCTGCTGCCGACCATGGGCGGTCAGACTGCGCTGAACTGTGCGCTGGATCTGGATCGTGAAGGTGTGCTGGAAAAATTCGGTGTGGAGATGATCGGCGCGGATAAAACCGCTATCGACATGGCTGAAGATCGCGAGAAATTCAAGGTGGCGATGGAAGAGATCGGCCTGGATATGCCACGCGCAGCCATCGCGCACAGCATGGAAGAAGCCTGCCAGGTGCAGGCGCAGGTCGGTTATCCGACCATCATCCGCCCGTCGTTTACCATGGGTGGCAGCGGTGGCGGCATCGCCTATAACCGCGAAGAATTCGAAGAAATCTGTCTCCGTGGCCTGGATCTGTCACCGGTTAAGGAACTGCTGATCGAAGAATCGATCACCGGCTGGAAAGAATACGAGATGGAAGTGGTGCGTGATAAAAATGACAACTGCATCATCATCTGCTCCATCGAAAACCTGGATCCGATGGGTATCCACACCGGCGACTCTATAACAGTCGCGCCGGCACAGACCCTGACCGATAAAGAATATCAGCGCATGCGCGATGCCTCGATTGCCGTGCTGCGCAAGATCGGTGTCGAGACCGGCGGCTCCAATGTGCAGTTCTCGGTCAACCCGGAAGATGGTCGCATGACCATCATCGAGATGAACCCGCGCGTGTCGCGCTCATCGGCGCTGGCTTCCAAAGCCACCGGTTTCCCGATTGCGAAAATCGCTGCCAAGCTGGCCATCGGTTACACGCTGGACGAGCTGCAAAACGAGATCACCGGCGGCGCGACCCCGGCATCGTTCGAGCCGACTATCGATTACGTGGTGACAAAGATTCCGCGTTTCACCTTCGAGAAATTCCCGCAGGCCGAAAACCGTCTCACCACGCAGATGAAATCGGTGGGCGAAGTCATGGCCATCGGTCGCACTTTCCAGGAATCTTTGCAGAAAGCCCTGCGTGGTCTGGAAGTAGATATCGATGGTTTAAGCCCGGTACTCGACCCCGAGATGGCCGAAGACGAAGTCGAGTCGTTCCTCAATCAGGAGCTGAGCCTGGCCGGTGCCGACCGTCTGTTATACGTCGGCGATGCCTATCGTCGCGGTTATTCGAATGAGAAAATGTTCAACCTGACTAAAATCGATCCGTGGTTTCTGGTGCAGATTGAAGACCTGATCAAAGAAGAGCTGGCGCTGGCGGGCAAAGAATTAAGCGACCTGTCGAAGGATGATCTGTTTCAGCTGAAACGTAAAGGTTTCTCCGACAGCCGACTGGCCGGTCTGTTAGGTGTTGAGCAAAAAGCGATGCGTGAGTATCGTCATTCACTGGACATTCGCCCGGTTTACAAACGTGTGGATACCTGCGCTGCCGAATTTGCCACCTCGACCGCTTACATGTATTCGACCTATGAAGAAGAATGTGAAGCCGACGTCGATGACAAAGACAAGATCGTCGTTCTAGGTGGCGGTCCCAACCGCATCGGTCAGGGCATCGAGTTTGATTATTGTTGTGTGCACGCCGCTTTCGCCATGCGTGATGACGGTTACGAGACCATCATGATCAACTGTAATCCTGAGACCGTCTCCACCGATTACGACACCTCCGACCGCCTGTATTTCGAACCGCTGACGTTGGAAGACGTGCTGGAAGTGCTGGACATCGAAAAGCCCAAAGGTGTCATCGTGCAGTACGGCGGTCAGACCCCGCTGAAACTGGCGCGTGACCTGGAAGCCGCCGGCGTACCCGTCATCGGCACCACACCGGACTGCATCGATCTGGCCGAAGACCGTGAGCGTTTCCAGCAACTGGTCGAAGAGCTGGGTTTAAAACAGCCGCCGAACAGGCTGGCGCGCTCGACCGAAGAAGCCGTCGCCGGTGCGGCCGAGATTGGCTTCCCGTTAGTGGTTCGCCCGTCGTACGTACTGGGTGGCCGCGCCATGGAGATCGTGTACAACGAAACCGATCTGAAGTTTTACATGAAAAATGCGGTCAGCGTGTCCAACGATGCGCCGGTGCTGCTAGACCGTTTCCTTGATGATGCGGTGGAAGTCGATGTCGATGCCATCTGCGATGGCGAAGATGTTTTGATCGGCAGCATCATGGAGCACATCGAACAGGCGGGTGTACACTCGGGTGATTCGGCCTGTTCTCTGCCGCCATACTCGCTGTCGGCAGAAGTGCAGGATCAACTGCGTGAACAGACCCGTCTGTTAGCATTAAAGCTGGGCGTGGTCGGCCTGATGAATATCCAGTTTGCCATCCAGTTTAGCGATGATGACTTCAATATATATTTACTGGAAGTGAACCCGCGTGCCTCGCGCACCGTGCCGTTTGTTTCCAAAGCTACCGGCGTACCGCTAGCGAAAATTGCTGCGCGTTGCATGGCCGGCACCTCGCTGAAAGCGCAGGGCGTGGGTGACGAAGTTGTACCAACAAGCTATGCGGTGAAAGAGTCGGTGTTCCCGTTCGTAAAATTCCCCGGCGTCGACCCGTTGTTAGGCCCGGAGATGAAATCCACCGGTGAAGTCATGGGCGTGGGCGAGACCTTCGGCATGGCGTTCGCTAAAGCGCAGTTGGGCGCGGGCGTCGACCTGCCAACCAAAGGCCGTGTTTTCATCAGCGTGCGCGAACGCGATCGTGCGCATGCGGTTGCGCTGGGTAAAGAGCTTGTCGCCAAAGGTTTTGACCTGGTCGCCACCAGTGGCACCGGTAGCGCGTTAAGAGATGCCGGCATCGAATTTCGCCAGGTTAACAAGGTTTACGAAGGCCGCCCGCATATCGTGGATATGATCAAAAACGGCGATATCGCACTGATCATCAACACCACCGAGGGTAAAAAAGCCATCGGCGATTCTTACACGATTCGATCTTCAGCATTGCAGCATAAGGTGAGTTACACTACTACTATCGCAGGCGCAAACGCCACCGTACGAGCACTGGATTACCTGGAAGTGAATGCGGTGACCAGTTTGCAGCAGTTACATGAAAAAATCAAAGATGAGGCAGTCGCGTGAATAAAGTACCCATTACCGTCGATGGAGCAAAGAAATTACAGGATGAGCTGTTTCAGCTTAAAAGTGTCGATCGTCCGAAAGTGATCGAGGACATCGCTACCGCACGCGAACACGGTGATCTGAAAGAGAATGCAGAATACCATGCCGCGCGTGAGCAACAGGGTTTCATCGAAGGTCGCATCAAGGACATCGAAGGTAAACTCGGCAACGCGACCATCATCGATGTCACTACGGTGAATGCCAATGGTAAAGTGGTTTTTGGTGCCACTGTCGATGTCGCTGATGAAGAGACTGGTGACGAGATGACTTACCAGATCGTCGGTGAAGACGAAGCGGATATAAAAAACAATATGATCTCAGTAGGTTCGCCAATCGCCCGCGCCCTGATCGGCAAAGAAGAAGGTGATGTTGCCGAGGTGAAAACGCCAGGTGGTCTGCGTGCGCTTGAGATAGTTGAGATTAGATATATCTAACAACAATTATGGGTCCGCGAATAACGCAAAGAGCGCAAAATAAAAATGTTTATTTTTTCGCGTCTTTTGCGTTGTTCGCGGACTGAAGGCTCTCATCTTTTCGGTTTAATTATTTTTATGTCTTTATCAAAAAAACAAATCAAATTTCTGCGGGCTAAATGCCACGATTTAAAAGCCGTTATTTTGCTGGGCCAAAAAGGTCTGACCGAAGAGGTTTTAAATGAGCTGGATATCGCACTGACGCATCATGAACTGGTGAAGATAAAACTGTCAGTCGATGATCGTGATCTCCGTAAACAGCTGATCGCTAAAATCTGTGAGCAGAGCCAGTCAGAAGAAGTGCAGTCGATCGGTAAAACCCTGTCGGTGTATCGAGTGAATCCTGACAGGGCGATTATTGAGTTGCCTTAAGCGTTAGATATAAAGATAAAAAGTATTTTGGTCCGCGAATAACGCAAAAGACGCAAAAAACGAATAAAAACTTAACATTAAAGTTGTTATTGTTTTAAACGTAATGAAAGACCTTAAGTAGTTGTGCAGTGTGTTATTTATTTTTAGTCGGTATCGCATAAGGCTAAATTAAATAAAGCTAAAATGATTTTTTCTTTTTTTGCGTCTTTAGCGTTATTCGCGGACTAATGTTTTTTCTCTTAATTATGGCAAAAAGCAAAAGCAGTAAAGGCTGGCTCAAAGAACATTTCGACGACGAATATGTGCGTCGCTCGCAGCAGGACGGTTACCGCTCGCGCGCTATCTACAAACTCATCGAAATCGACAAAAAAGACCGCCTGGTCAAACCCGGCATGACCATCATCGACCTCGGCGCTGCGCCCGGTGGCTGGTCGGAATACTGTGTCAAAAAGCTGGGTAAAAACGGCACCATGATTGCGCTGGACATCCTGCCGATGGAACCAATCGACGGCGTCACAATCATAGAAGGGGATTTTCGCGAAGACGCTGTTTTCGAGGAATTGATGGCGGTGATGAATGCCGGTGGCGAAAGTAGCCGCGCTGACCTTGTAATCTCGGATATGGCCCCCAATATAAGCGGCATGGGCTCTGTGGATATGCCCAGAGCGTATTATCTCTGTGAGTTGGCGCTGGATCTGGCGCAACAGGTCTTGAAACCCGGCGGAGGCCTGCTGGTCAAGCTGTTTCAGGGTGAGGGTTTTGAAGCTTATAACAAAGCGCTGAAAGCCAGTTTCTCTAAAGTAGTGATGCGAAAGCCTAAAGCTTCCCGTGCGCGCAGCCGAGAGGTATATGCACTGGCGACAGGTTTCCTTGGTAAAGTGCTTTAAAGTGTTGTAAATTAGAAAAATGTATTTATCCGCCAAAAACGGCGGATGTTATCCGGAGTGATTTCTTGAACGATCTAGCAAAAAATTTAGTTTTATGGGCTGTAATAGCGGTGGTTCTGCTGTCTGTTTTCAGTAATTTCAGCAAACAGTCCGGTAGCACGCAGACGCTGCCGTATTCGACCTACATCCAGATGGTGAAGTCTAAACAGGTGTCACAGGTCACGATCGAAGGTCGCGATATCAAGGGTAAAACCAACACCGGCAGCACCTTCCAGACCTACAGTCCTGAGACCAGTAATACCGCGATGATCGGTGATCTGCTGGATAATAATGTCGAGATCACAGCGGCCGCGCCAGAAGGTCAGTCTTTACTGATGACCATCTTTATCTCCTGGTTCCCGTTCCTGTTACTAATCGGTATCTGGATATTCTTCATGCGCCAGATGCAGGGCGGCGGCGGTGGTCGTGGTGCCATGTCATTTGGCAAGAGCAAGGCGCGTATGCTGGGTGAAGACGAGATCAAAGTTACTTTCAAGGATGTTGCCGGTGCTGAAGAAGCCAAGGAAGAAGTGGCGGAGCTGGTCGATTTTCTGAAAGATCCGAGCAAATTCCAGAAACTGGGCGGCAAGATTCCCAGCGGCGTGTTGATGGTGGGTTCACCCGGTACCGGTAAAACCCTGCTGGCGAGAGCGATTGCCGGTGAGGCGAAAGTGCCGTTTTTCACGATCTCTGGCTCCGACTTCGTCGAGATGTTCGTTGGTGTCGGTGCTTCGCGTGTGCGCGACATGTTCGAGACCGCAAAGAAACATGCACCCTGTATTATTTTCATTGACGAGATTGATGCCGTCGGCCGCCATCGTGGTGCCGGTCTGGGCGGTGGTCACGATGAACGTGAGCAAACATTAAATCAGCTGCTGGTCGAGATGGACGGTTTTGAAGGCAACGAAGGCGTTATCGTCATCGCGGCGACTAACCGCCCCGATGTGCTCGATCCCGCATTATTGCGTCCCGGTCGATTCGACCGTCAGGTAGTAGTACCGCTGCCCGATATCCGTGGTCGTGAACAGATTCTGAAAGTGCATATCCGTAAAGTGCCTGAAGCTGAAGACGTGAAACTGGCAATCATCGCTCGCGGCACACCGGGTTTCTCCGGCGCGGATCTTGCGAATCTGGTGAACGAAGCAGCGTTATTCGCTGCGCGTGAGAACAGCAAATCAGTCAACATGTCGCATTTCGAGCGCGCCAAAGACAAGATCATGATGGGCACCGAGCGTCGCTCTATGGTGATGTCTGAGAAAGAGAAAAAACTTACCGCTTATCACGAAGCCGGGCATGCCATCGTCGGCCGCCTTGTGCCTGAGCATGACCCGGTCTACAAAGTCAGCATTATCCCGCGCGGTCGTGCGTTGGGTGTGACCATGTTCCTGCCGGAAGAGGATCGTTACAGTCTCAGCAAAAAACATCTGGAAAGCCAGATCTCCAGCCTGTTTGGCGGCCGTATCGCCGAAGAACTGATCTACGGTAAAGACAGCGTGACTACCGGTGCTTCAAATGATATCGAACGTGCAACGGACATCGCGCGTAACATGGTCACTAAATGGGGTCTGTCCGACCGTCTGGGGCCGTTGACTTATTCGGAAGATGAGGGTGAAGTTTTCCTCGGCCGTTCGGTGACGCAGCATAAAAATTTAGGTGACGATACCGCGCGTATCATCGACGAAGAAATTCGCAGCTTGATTGATACCAATTATGAGCGAGCTGAAAATATTCTGAAAGAGCACCTTGATGTGCTACACACGATGACGGACGCGTTGATGAAATATGAAACCATCGATGCTGGCCAGATCGATGCGTTGATGGCTGGTGCGCCCGTGCCGGCGCCCAAAGACTGGGTTGATCTGGATGATGACGATGACAGCACCAGCAGCAGTTCTACGCCTGATACCAAGGCGAAGAAAGATTCGGGTGATGGCACCATCGGTGGGCCTGCCGGACAGCATTAAAAGATAGTCGTCAGTTTCCAGTTGGCAGAAAAGACTGACCCGTCATCCTGATGAAGCCGATTCCTATGTGCGTGTAGGGATCGGCTTCACTGCATCGTGCTTATGATTTAATTAACTGTAAACTGATAACTGCCTACTGCCAACTATCTTTTAATGCAACAAATCCTGAACAAAATCCGCTCGAACCGCTGGGTCGTGATGGGTATCCTGAATGTCACGCCCGATTCATTTTCTGATGGTGGCCGGTTCGATCAGCTGGATAACGCGTTAAAACATGCCCTGCAAATGCAGGGAGATGGTGCGGAAGTTATCGATATCGGTGGTGAGTCTACGCGCCCGGGCGCAGATCTTGTCTCGCTTGATGAAGAGCTGGCACGCGTCATTCCCGTCATAGAAAAAATCCGTCAAAACTCTGATATCGCCATCTCCATCGATACCAGTAAAACCCGGGTGATGCGCGAAGCACTGGCTGCTGGTGCAACCATGGTCAATGATGTGAATGCTTTGCATGCTGATGGTGCGTTAGCCGTGTGCGCTGAACATGATGTGCCGGTCTGTCTGATGCATAAACAGGGTGAGCCCCAAACCATGCAGGACAATCCGCAGTATCAGGACGTGGTGACGGAAGTGAGTCGGTATCTTTCTGAGCGTGCTAATGTTTGCATTGGTGCGGGCATCAAGCAAAGAAATATTATCATCGACCCCGGTTTTGGTTTCGGAAAAAGTCTGGAGAATAACCTGACCTTATTGAAAGAGATGCCTCAGTTCTGTGCCATGCTGTACCCGGTGCTGGTCGGTATTTCCCGAAAAAGCATGTTCGGTATGTTGCTGGGCAGAGAGGTTGATGAAAGACTGGTCGCCAGCACCACGGCGGCCGCCATCGCCTATCAGAAAGGTGCGCGTTTTTTCAGGGTGCATGATGTGGCGCAGACCTGTGATGCGTTAAAATTATGTGAGGCAGTCACATAAATAAACGGACGTTATTGGCTATACTTGGGTCAGTATTAAGGTTCTTATGAATAATGAAATGTGGGCTGAAAACGCTCCTCGATAATGACTCCATCTCTGGAGAGAAAGATGACAAAAAAATATTTTGGTACAGACGGTATTCGGGGCAAGGTTGGCGCTGGATTGATGAGCCCTGAAAAGGTGCTCAAACTGGGCTGGGCGGTCGGTCGCGTACTGGCTTCCCAGGAAAACGGTCGCACTGATGGCAGTGCCAAAAAAGTTGTTATCGGCAAGGACACGCGTATTTCAGGTTACATGTTTGAATCGGCGCTGGAAGCCGGTCTGTCCGCTGCCGGTGTGGATATCGAATTGCTCGGTCCGATGCCAACACCGGGCATCGCTTATCTCACCAGAACCTTGCGTGCATCTGCCGGTATTGTCATCAGCGCCTCACACAACCCGTATTACGACAATGGGTTGAAGTTCTTCTCTGCGCAGGGAGAAAAGCTGGACGACAAAGTCGAGCATGCGATCGAAGCCATGTTCGAGGCCGATATGGAGATCGTCGATTCGGCAAAACTGGGCAAGGCGCGTCGGGTCGGTGATGCTGATGGGCGTTATATCGAAGCCTGCAAAGCCTCTATTCCGATGAATACCCGACTCAACGGCCTGAAAATCGTGCTGGACTGCTCCAACGGTGCGACCTATGACATCGCGCCCAAAGTATTTACTGAACTGGGCGCCGAGGTTGTTGCAATCGGCGACCAGCCCGACGGTCTCAATATTAATTATCAATGCGGATCGACCGATCCTGCACATCTGGTTACCCGGGTAAAAGTTGAAGGTGCCGACCTCGGTATCGCCTTTGACGGCGATGGCGACCGTGTTCTGATGGTCGATAACCATGGTGAAGTGGTCGACGGTGATGTGCTGTTATACATTATTGCCCGTTCGCGGTTGCAGCAGGGCGAAGACATCGGCGGTATCGTTGGCACACTGATGTCTAATCTGGGCATGGAGATCGCGATCAAAGAACTGGGGCTGGGTTTCGAGCGCAGCAATGTCGGCGACCGTTACGTATTAGAGGTGCTGAATAAAAACAGCTGGAAAATCGGCGGCGAGTCTTCCGGGCACATCATCTGTCTGGATCGAACCACGACCGGCGACGGCATCGTCTCCGCCTTGCAGGTGCTGGCCTATCTGGTGCAGGAAGGTGTCGGTTTGCATGAGGCGAAATCCGGCATGAGCCAGTTCCCGCAGGTGATGATAAATGTACCGTTAACTGGAAACGCCGACCCGATGCAGTCTTCTGTGGTGCAGCAATCCGTGAAACAGGCTGAAACCCGGCTCAATGGCCGTGGCCGCGTGTTGCTAAGGCCGTCAGGCACCGAGCCACTGATCCGCGTCATGGTCGAGGGCGAAGATGAGTTACTGGTTTCGCAGCTGGCAAATGAAATTGCGGCGCAGGTTACTCAAGCTGCTCAGGCAGCTTGAGAGTCGGCAGTTTGCAGTTATCGGTCAGCAGTTAAAAGCTGGAAACTTTAAACGTTTTCTCTCCGACCCTTGAATCTTCTTCGTTAAATGACTCTCAATACCGGAATTTCAGGCTTTTACTGCTAACTGATAACTGCCGACTGTCAACTTTCCACACAAAATACCCATCTGCAATATTGATTTATTGAGTGTCGACAGGTATCCTTCACTGCCTTTAAAACACGGTTGGAGAATGTAATGCGTCAGGTGATGGTAGCTGGCAACTGGAAAATGAATGGTTCCAGTGAATCTGTGAAAGAATTAATTGCTGGTATCAAAGAAGGCATGGCTTCGGTGACAAAAGCTGAAGTGGTAGTCTGTCCTCCTGCTGTTTACATTCCTCGCGTATCCGGTGTAGCGGATGGTTCTGCCATCAAAGTCGGTTCACAGAATGTCTGTGATGAAGACAAAGGTGCATTCACTGGTGAGATCTCGGCTGACATGTTAAAAGACGTTGGTTGTGAGTATGCCATCGTCGGTCACTCCGAACGTCGTGCGCTTTATGGTGAAAGCGATGAGCTGGTGGCAAAACGTTTCGCAGCGGCGCGTCGTAACGGCATCAAACCTGTTTTTTGTATCGGTGAAACACTGGAAGAGCGAGAAGCGGGTGTTACAAATGATGTATGCGCGCGTCAGATTGACGCCGTTATCGATTTAGAAGGCGTTGCCGCACTGGCTGATGGCGTTATCGCCTATGAGCCAGTATGGGCGATCGGCACCGGTAAAGTGGCAACACCTGAGCAGGCGCAGGAAGTACACGCGTTTATCCGTGGCAAGATAGCCGCACTGGATGCGGACGTAGCAGAAGGTTTGCGTATCCTGTACGGTGGCAGCATGAATCCTGGCAACGCGAAAGAGTTGATCGGCCAGACTGATATCGATGGTGGCCTGATCGGTGGCGCATCGCTGAAAGCCGAAGATTTTCTGGCGATCTGCCTGGCCGCAGAATAGGCTGCTGAGTAATTCGGCATACTTGACTATTTTATTTATAGATTGAACGAAAGATTGGATTGAGCAGGTTTATTTAGTGGATATTATTCTTCTTGTTTTACATGTTGTCTTATCACTGGGCATAATTACGCTGGTGCTTTTGCAAAAAGGTGCGGGCGCGTCAGCGGGTGCGGCTTTTGGTGGTGGCGGTGGTGCTGGCAGTGTTTTCGGCGCTTCGGGTTCTGCCAACTTTTTGAGTAAAACGACCGCAATTTTGGCTATCGGCTTTTTTGTGAACAGCCTGCTGCTGGCTTATCTGGCATCCAACCGTGATGTGCAGACAGGCAGCGTGCTGGATGCGTTGGTCGCACCGGCCACAGAAATATCGACAGAAGTTCCTTCAGAAAGTGTACCAGCACCTGAAGGGCTTGTACCTCTAGCACCTGTTGAAGCAGACGCTTCTCCAGCCTCGGATACGCAATCAGAGGATGTGCCGCCGGCAGATGTGCCTGCGCCCGCCGAGTAGGCGCTGTTAGTTTTCGTACTGGCCGATGTGGTGGAATTGGTAGACACGCTATCTTGAGGGGGTAGTGGCGTAAGCTGTGCCGGTTCGACTCCGGCCATCGGCACCAAACAAATAAACGTCGCAGTGAGGCGACGTAAAAACTATAGACATGGCGCCGGATGCGGTCATAAAAATGCTTTATATAGCGTTTGCAACGTGGTAGTAGCTTTGGACAGGCTATTGGTCTCAGACGTTATAACCAAAGGGTCATATATATGCTCGAAAATTATTTACCGGTATTGATCTTTCTCGCCATAGGCATGATGGTCGGTGTCGGCGCCATGTTTGTTGGTGGTTTTGTCCTGGCGACGTCGAAGCCGGACCCGGCTAAAAACTCCCCGTTCGAGTGTGGCTTCGAAGCTTTCGAAGATGCGCGTCTCAAGTTTGACGTGCGTTACTATCTGGTCGCCATCCTGTTTATCATCTTCGATCTCGAGATTGCGTTTCTTTTTCCGTGGGCGGTTGCGCTCGATACAATTGGCACCTTCGGTCTGCTGGCGATGGCGATATTTCTCGGCATCCTGGTGATCGGTTTCATCTATGAGTGGAAAAAAGGAGCGCTGGAATGGGAATAGAAGGCGTTTTAGACAAAGGCTTCGTCACCACCTCGGCCGATAAATTAATCAACTGGGCGCGCACTGGCTCGATGTGGCCGGTGACTTTTGGGCTGGCCTGTTGTGCGGTCGAGATGATGCAGGCCGGCGCCTCGCGTTATGACCTGGATCGCTTCGGCATGCTGTTTCGTCCCAGCCCGCGTCAGTCTGACGTAATGATCGTCGCCGGCACCCTGACCAACAAGATGGCGCCTGCGCTGCGTAAAGTTTACGACCAGATGGCCGAGCCACGCTGGGTTATCTCCATGGGCTCCTGCGCCAACGGTGGCGGCTATTATTATTACTCCTATTCCGTGGTGCGCGGTTGCGACCGCATCGTGCCGGTCGATATCTATGTGCCGGGTTGTCCGCCGACGGCCGAAGCGCTGCTGTACGGTATCCTGCAGTTACAGAGCAAGATCCGTCGTACCAACACTATTGCCAGACAGCCTGTCGAAGGTGATGATAACTATACCCGCCCCGTGAGACACCGGGATGTGACATTGACCTAGGGTCGGTTTATATGAACGTGCAAGATTTATCCCAGGCGCTGGCCGATACATTTTCGTCGCAGCTACAGTCGAACGTGGTGGTACAGAATGATGTCTACGGCGAAGTGACTATCGAGGTTTTGCCCAGAGATGTGCTTGCGGTGTTTACCATCCTGCGTGACGACGAAACGCTGGCTTTCGATCAGTTAACCGACGTCTGTGGTGTGGATTATTCCGAATACGGCGCGGTGGAATGGGCGACCGAATCGACTACCAACACCGGTTTCAGCCGTGGCGTCGAACCCGCGACCAGCGCCCGTCTGCGCTTCGGCGATGAACTGGCACCGACTAATTCGGGTCGCCCGCGTTTTGCTGCGGTATACCACCTGATATCACTGATACATAACCATCGCCTGCGTATTCGCGTGTATTGTGACAGTGATGCGGTGCCGGTAGTGCCTTCGGTGATGGAACTATGGCCGGCGGCTAACTGGTATGAGCGTGAAGCGTTTGACCTGTACGGTATCATCTTCGAAGGCCACCCTGATCTGCGTCGCATCCTGACCGACTACGGTTTTGTTGGCCATCCGTTCAGAAAAGATTTCCCGCTGATCGGCCATGTCGAAATGAAATATGACGAGCAGCAAAAACGCGTGGTCTATCAGCCGGTCACCATCGAGCCGCGTGTACTGGTGCCACGAGTGATCCGTGATGACGGTCGTTTTGATGGTCCGGAAGCGTCTGTAGAGGCGGCCAGTGAAGCGGAGAGTACAGATGCCTGAAATTCGTAATTACACCCTCAATTTTGGCCCGCAGCATCCGGCCGCCCACGGCGTATTACGCCTGGTGCTGGAGATGGATGGTGAGGTCATCGAACGCGCCGACCCGCACATTGGTCTGCTGCATCGTGCCACTGAGAAACTCGCTGAATCCAAACCTTACAACCAGAGTATCGGTTACATGGATCGTCTGGATTATGTCTCCATGATGTGCAACGAGCACGGTTACGTGCTGGCCATGGAAAAGCTGATGAATATCAACGTGCCGGAACGCGCGCAGTACATCCGTGTCATGTTTGATGAGGTTACCCGTATCCTCAATCACCTGTTGTGGATCGGCACCCACGCGCTCGACGTCGGCGCCATGACCATGTTCCTGTACGCCTTCCGCGAGCGCGAAGATCTGATGGATGTTTACGAAGCGGTCTCCGGTGCGCGTTTGCACGCCACCTACTATCGTCCCGGCGGCGTTGCACGCGACCTGCCTGACAGCATGCCGCAGTACAAAAAATCCAAATGGAGCAGCCAGCGCAAGGTCAATAAATTAAACCAGAATCGTGAAGGTTCATTGCTGGATTTTCTGGAAGACTTCACCAAACGTTTCCCAGGTTATGTCGATGAATACGAAACATTGCTGACTGATAACCGCATCTGGAAACAGCGCACCGTCGACATCGGCATCGTCTCGCCAGATCGTGCCAGGGCGCTCGGTTTTACCGGGCCGATGCTGCGTGGTTCTGGCATCGCATGGGATCTGCGCAAGAAGCAGCCTTACGAAGTTTATGAGCGTCTGGACTTTGATATTCCGGTCGGCACCAACGGCGACTGTTATGACCGTTATCTGGTGCGCATCCAGGAAATGCGCGAAGCCAATCGCATCATCAGGCAGTGCATCGACTGGTTGCGTAAAAATGACGGCATCATCCTCACCGAGAATCATAAAATTGCGCCGCCTAAGCGCGAAGAGATGAAGGATGACATGGAGTCGTTGATCCACCACTTCAAACTGTTCACCGAAGGATTCTGTCTACCCGAAGGCGAAGTATACGCGGCGGTCGAACACCCGAAAGGTGAGTTTGGCTGTTACCTGATCTCTGATGGCGCCAACAAACCTTATCGTCTAAAAGTGCGTGTTCCCGGTTTTTCGCATCTGTCGGCGATGGATGAGATGGTGCGCGGCCACATGCTGGCCGACGTGGTTGCGGTAATAGGTACGCAGGATATTGTGTTTGGCGAGATAGACCGATAATGGCAGCGACAATGAGTACAGATAGCATCGAAACAATAGAATTATCAGCACACGCTCGCGAAGAGATCGACGAGCTGTTAAGCCATTTTCCCGCCGACCAGAAAAAGTCCGCACTGCTGGGTGCGCTGAATGTCGTGCAGCACGAAAACAAAGGTTTTCTGAGCGAAGAATTGATGGAAGCGGTGGCGGATTATCTTGGCCTGGCGAAGATCGAAGTCTATGAAGTCGCCAGCTTTTATTCGATGTACGAATTGAAGCCGGTGGCGCGCAATAACGTCGCCATCTGCACCAACGTTTGCTGCATGCTGATGGGATCGCAGACCATCGTCGATCACGTCGAGAAAAAACTGAATATCAAGATCGGTGAGAGCACCGGAGATGGTCGCATCTATCTTAAAAAAGAAGAAGAATGTCTTGCAGCCTGCGCCGGTGGCCCGATGATGCAGGTCAATCATGTTTATTATGAAAATCTTACGCCTGAAAAAGTGGATGAGATTTTAGATGGTCTGGAGTAACTGGTTCTATGTCATCATCTAAACAAGTGAAACCCGAAATGACCAAACCGGTGTTTAACAACAAAAACGAGCAGGTGTGTTTTGCCACCTTGCAATTCGTGGAAACCCCCTGGTCGTATGATAACTACTTGAAAGTTGGTGGTTATCAGGCGTGGCGAAAAATTCTCGAAGAAAAAATTCCGCCGGAAGACGTGGTCGAAGAGATCAAAAAATCCGGCCTGCGTGGTCGTGGCGGCGCGGGTTTTCCCACCGGCCTGAAGTGGAGTTTCATGCCACGCACTGCACCGGTACAAAAATACCTGGTCTGTAACTCGGACGAATCAGAACCGGGTACCTGCAAAGACCGTGAGATTTTACGTTACAACCCGCACGCATTAGTCGAAGGCATGGCCATTGGTTGTTACGCAATGGGCGCAACCGCCGGTTACAACTACATGCGCGGCGAGTTTATGGATGAGCCAGCCATTCATTTCAAACAGGCATTAAAAGAAGCCTACGACAATGGCCTGCTGGGTGACAATATTTTAGGTACGGATGTTTGCATCGATCTGCATGCTTCGCTAGGTGCGGGTGCGTACATCTGCGGTGAAGAAACCGCACTGTTAAATTCGCTGGAAGGCAAGCGCGGCCTGCCGCGTTTCAAGCCACCGTTTCCGGCAAACTTCGGCCTGTACGGCAAACCGACAACCATCAACAACACTGAAACCCTGTCATCGATTCCGGCTATCATGCGCAACGGCGGTGAGTGGTTCCAGAATCTGGGCATCCCCAACAGCGGCGGTGTAAAACTGTTTTCGATCTCGGGTCACGTGAACAATCCGGGTAATTTCGAGATTCCGATGGGCACCTCATTTGCCGATCTGTTAGAGATGGCAGGCGGCGTAAAAGACGGTCGACAATTAAAAGCCGTGATTCCCGGTGGTTCATCGGTGCCAGTCGTACCTGGCGATATCATGATGCAGACCAACATGGATTATGATTCGATTGTTGAAGCCGGTTCGATGCTAGGTTCCGGCGCGGTCATCGTCATGGACGAAACCACCGACATGGTGAAAGTATTACGCCGGCTCTCGCAATTTTATTTTTCAGAATCCTGTGGCCAGTGTACGCCATGCCGCGAAGGTACCGGCTGGCTGTATCGTATGCTGACACGCATCATCGAAGGCAAGGGCACTATGACCGATATCGATAAACTCGATGACGTTGCCAGCAAGATCGAAGGCCGGACCATCTGTGCTCTGGGCGACGCGGCGGCGATGCCGGTGCGCAGTTTCCTCAAGCATTATCGCGCAGAATTTGAATATTACGTCGAACACAAACACAGCATGGTGAAGGCAGCATGAAAATCCTGGCCGCGAATAACGCAAAGGACGCGAATGGTGTTCGAAAGTTTTTTCCTGGTAGATTTGCGCGTGCGTCTGGTGAAAGGCTCTTTTTAAATGAAATTTTTTCTTTGCGTTCTTTTGCGTGTTTAGCGGCAAAAAA
>SWCD01010679.1_pt1 | contig 42376 bp, 45 predicted proteins | sample 4693011 | NCBI WGS metagenome assembly SWCD01 (sample SAMN10267278, study PRJNA491770) | bioreactor metagenome | isolation source: DHS bioreactor inoculated with marine | place: Japan: Omine Ridge, Nankai Trough
ACGCCGCTATCGCCAGAAGTGTTTTCCTGATATCCACCTCGCCAGCCTAAGCCCATCCCAGAAGTACCAACGCGGGGGTCTTCCAGAGGTCCGAGGCATTAGGGGGCACTACCCTCAGCTCATGCTGTGTTGTGTCGGTGATCTCGTTGAGGATGTTGTCGTTTGGCCGTCGGCTGAGCCGGTGCGCGGCACCGATACGGCATCCCGGATCTTCCGTAAGCGCGGCGGGAGCGCGGCGACTGTTGCGGTGTACGCCGCCACTGCAGGAGCGGCATCTCGATTCGTTGGCCAAGTCGGCGACGATCGATTGGGCGCACTGCTGGTCGCAGACATGGAGACGGCCGGCGTCGACGTCAAGGTCACGCGGCAAGGAACGACCGGCTCCATCGTCGTGCTCGTGGATCAGACCGGGGAGCGCACCATGCTCCCCGACCGTGGCGCCGCCGCGGCGTTGCGCAAGGTTCCGCCCGGGGCTCTCGACGGGATCACCTGGCTGCACATCCCGGCGTACTCGCTCGTCGTGGAGCCACTGGGGACGACGAGCCTTACTGCGATCACCCTGGCACGGAAGGCGAGCGTCCCCGTGAGCATCGACGCATCGTCGACGGGACCGCTCGAGGAGTATGGCGTTGATCGTTTCCGGGGCCTGATGGCGGAAGTAGCGCCGGACGTGTTCCTCTGCAATCAAGACGAGGCCGATCTGCTTGGACTCGGCAACGGCGACCCTTTGCCCGGAGCTGCGCTGACGGTGGTCAAGGCAGGCGCCGACCCGGTGGCCCTGACCGTCACCGCCGGGCACACCACGTACGTACCAGTGCCCCCGGTTGAGACGGTCAACGACACGACCGGGGCAGGCGATGCTTTCGCCGCAGGGTTCATTACCGCCACCATGAACGGCGCCACCCCAACCGATGCGGCGGAAGCTGGGTGCCGGATGGCCGCTACCGTTCTTTCGCGCCCCGGCGCCGGAAGCTAGGAGATTTGGAATGCCGCAGTTGAGAATCAGCGCCGAAGTGATGGATGCACTTGCCCACGACCATCCCGTTGTCGGGCTCGAAAGCACCATCTACAGCCACCTCGGGCTGCCATCGCCGGCGAATCTCGAGGCGCTGGAGCGGAGTACCAGTGCCATCCGAGCCCAGGGTGCGGTTCCGGCAATCACGGCAATCCTCGACGGAGTGCCCTGCGTAGGACTCGAATCAGATGAGCACGAGCGGATCCTCGGACCGGCACAGAAGACTGCGGAGCGCGACATCTCCATAGCCATCGCCCAACGTTGGCCGGTGGGCGCGACAACAGTGTCAGCCTCGTTGGCGTTGTGTGCAGCAGCGGGCATCAGCGTCTTTGCCACAGGAGGGATCGGCGGCGTCCACCTCGGCTCCGAGATATCGGGCGATGTCAGCGCCGACCTCGGCTCCATCTCCCTGCACCCTGTACTCACCGTCTGTGCCGGTGCCAAGGCGTTCCTCGACATCCCCAAGACCGTGGAGTTCTTGGAAACGGAGTCGGTGCCCGTCCTGGCCTACCAAACAGATGACTTTCCGATGTTCTATGCACGTACCAGCGGAGTGAAGGCCCCGGTGCGGGTTGAGTCACCGGCCGAGGTCGCAGCGATTCTGGCCCAACGGCTGGTGTGGGATCAGGGTGGCGTCCTCTTGGGGGTGCCGGTCCCGGAGGCCGACGCGATACCGGCTCACGAGATCCAAACCGCCCTTGACACTGCCTTGGAGCGGGCACAAGACGTGCGCGGAGCGGCCGTGACCCCGTTCGTGCTGGAGCAGATCGCAGAGATCACCGCCGGTCGCAGCATCCCGACCAACCTCGCCCTTGCGGAGAACAACGCCACGGTGGCCGCTCAAGTCGCCGTCGAACTGGCCCGGATGCTGGCGTAGCCAACGCGGGAAGGTCAGGGGCGCTGAGGCGCCTGTGTCGCCATCTTCCCGCGCTCACCTGCCCAATACGGCAGGGTGCCGTTGATGGTGTAGCCGTCTTCGCTGGGCACGACTTCGACGTTGAGGAGTTCGAGGATCTCTTTCTGCTTGTCGAGGTCGGCTTCCGATAGGTCTGCGGCGGATGTGTGGGCGATTCGTTCGAGCCGTTCGGAGATGTCGGCAAGGTCGGCGACGTGGGGTTCGTCTTGGAACTGTTCGAGTTGGTCTTCGATGCTGGTGCGTTCGTCGGCGAGGTCGTCGAGGATCTGCCGGATTTCGTCGTCGTCGAGGCCGAGGCGTTTGGCGTCTCGGAAGGTGCGGACCCGCTCAGACTTGATCTCGTCGAGCCGGGCTTCGAGTTCGGCTCGCAGCTCAGTTCGTCGAGGGGCTGCCTCGCGGTATTCGTCGAGTGCGGCGGCGGCAGCTTTGAAGAGGCGCTCGGGGTCGCTGATCGTTTCTTGCAGCTGGTTCCAGATGAGTTGCTCGATGTCGTCGGCGCGGCGGTAGCGGGGGCTGATGGGACAGGGGTCTTGGTCGATGGCGTTTGAGGTGTTGCGGCTGCAGATGTAGTAGCGGTGGCCGCGGTCGTTGCGGTAGTGACCGACTCTGGTTCCGCCACAGAGGCACAGAAGCCTCTTCGATAGCGGATAGGAGCGGCTTTGGTCCTGGCTACCGGATTGGCGGTCGAGGGCGAGCTGGAGCGCTTCAAAGCGATCAGGGTCGAGGATCGGAGGGAAGGCGCGAGCGATTGATTCATCTTCGGTTTCGAACGGGACTTCGCCGAGCAGGTGGCGGCGGGTCAGCTTGAGACGCAGGTTGCGATGTGTCCATGCCTTGCCGCTGCGGGTTGGGTGGCCGAGAGCTTCAAGGCGGCGACAGGTGTCGAAGGTGGAGAGCCCGTCGTCGACGATCAGCGACACAGCCAAACGCAGCGTCACAGCCTCCGGTTCGTTGATTTCGAGAGTCGAATGCCCGTCGTCGGTTCGGACGAGTCGATACCCGTAAGGAGCATCACCGCCCGTCCAGTACCCGGCCTCAGCTGCAGCCTTCAGCCCGGCCTTCGTCTTCTTGGTTCGGAGCTGCTGCTCGTACTGGGCGAAGATCGCCAACATCCCAGACACCATGTTGCCCATCGGGTCGTTGAGATCAGTCTCACCAGATGGGGTGATCACACGCACCTGAGCGGCACGAAGTTGGCTCCGAATGAGAGCAAAGACAAGCTCGTCCCTCGCCAGGCGTGAAGGATCCGAAACCAGCACAGCTTGGTAGTCGGCGATGCGAGACAGCAACTCCACCATCTGAGGGCGTTCTTCGAGCTTCTCCCCAGAGATGCCCGGGTCGCAGTAGTCGTCCCAGATCCAGCCTTTCGAGTCTGCAAGCTGGGTCAGCTCCTCGAACTGGGTCTCCAGACTGAAACCCTCCGTTTGGCCCGGTGTCGAAACGCGCCGATAGATCGCCACCCTCACTTCGCTACCCCTTGCTCGATCTCGGCCTGTCCCGAGATTCTCATCAACGGTACCTCGGGCATGGCGGTGGCCGCTTCGCCGGGGTGAACCTCGACGTTGTTGACCCTGCGGATCCGCTTCTGGAACCCAACGAAGCGGGCCACCGAACGGGCGACCCACTCCAGCCTTGCGTACCGGGTACCCGGCCGCTGACCGTCCTCAACCTCGACATCCAGCACTATCAAAGCTCGCATACCTCGACCCTAGACCCCAGGTATGTCACGTTTAGGGCCCAGGTACCCCGCTACTAGACCGGTTATACCCCAGCGTTGGTGTAGAGCCACCTCCGACTCGACCCGGCTTGGTTCGGTGGAAGTGGTCGACGAACATGCTGGGCATGTCTGCCACCGACCAACCGATCGATTGGGATGTCATCTACGAGCTGCGCACCGATCACGACCGGCTCAACGCGATGATTGCCCTGAGCCAGGACAAGCGAAGCCCCGACATGGGTCTGGCACCCACGCCGTATCTCGTTGGTTCGCGGGAGTTCTGGAAGGCTATCGCGGCCGGTGATCTTGAAACCACGGTGTGGGAAGGATCGATCTCCGAGACCTATTGGGCGGGCATGGGCGATATGCCCCGGTTCAAGATTCTCTCCGACTCGGACGAGGTCTCCGACTGGATCCAATGGGGCGATCCGCATCGCTTCGTCGCGGGGCTTAGAGCCAAGGTCCTAACCGTGCAGATGCCTTGGAAGAAACCCAATGACATGCTGGGTCGCGAAAGCAGGCTGGTGTTGTCGGTCTCTCTTGAACGGAGCGAACTCAGGACACGTGGATGTGGCCCGGGTCCGATGCACCACCTAGTGCCCGACGGCCTTGACGTCGTCGTAGTCGTCTCGCAGTTCGGGTGCCATCCGGTGTGGCAGGAGAAGCTCTTTGGCAACATTGATCCCTCCGAGCTTCCGATCGATGCTTCCCTGATAGGCGACCTGAATGCTTGGGCTCAGCGCTGCGACAACGTCCTCGGCAAGGAAGGACCGCTGCCGGAGAGCTTGGAGATCGAGAGTGATCTGCTGTTCGACGAGGGCGAAGCTCTGGCCAGCCGTCTCAGTGACCAGCTTGGCGACTCGTGCAGTGTCGAGTACTGGGGCCACAGGGAGCGGCTTCGGCCTCCCAAGGGTTGGCTAGAGAGGCGCTAGGTCTCGAACTCCCTGACGCGTTGGTTCGGGTCGCGGGGCGGCAGCACTGTTGTGACGTGTCCGTCGTTGAGGTCAAGTCGTTGCTTGTATCCGGCCAGTATTGATAGGTGACCTAGCGCTGAGGGATTGTCTTTGTGGTGCTCGCGATAGGCAGCTTCTCGGACCGGTGGTAGGACGATGGTCAGTTGAGGTTGGGGTAGCTTCAGCTGGTCGCGGCTGAGGTCTCCCCACACCTCGGCGAACGCGACCTCATCGGCGCGGGGATATCCATCTGGTGTCGGGGGTGGTCCGCTCCGTTGCGGGATGATCGCCGAATCGATCGTGAGCAGATCTCCAAGATCGAATGCGTGGATCTGCGGGCTGTTGCTGCTGCAGTCGCGACACTCGACGGAGATGCCCCGATGGCCTTCGTCTCGGATCAGTTCGAGGTCGACCAGCCAGTAGAGGGACCCTCGCCAGCCGCTGGGTAGTGGCGCCTGGCGTCGTGTCTGCACAATTGCGAGTCGTTGCCGGTGCACAGCGAGAAGCTCGTGGGTTCCAGTACCTCCGTGGCTCTTGCGTCTCGCTTTCGGGCACCGTGCCGGGACCCGGTGATCGAAGTCGAACATCGCAGCCAGCAAGGTTCGGCCCGGTCTTCCGACCTCAGCGATCGCGGCGACCTCCTCGGCTGTGAACTCACCCTCGGCGAGGCGTTCCGGCGGGATGTCCGGCATCGGAGACCCGTAAGGGAACGGGATAAGTCGGGCTACGTCGTGAAGACCCTGCAGGTGTCTCTGCCATCCTTCAAGCACATCACGATCGGCCATTCGGCCACCCTTCACCTCGTGTTCCATCAACCGTATCGGATAGTTGGGACACTATCCGTCGCAGAAATCCCCGTTCATGTCAGAGGCGATGGGTAAGGTTCCGTTGTTGGCTTCGGCTGGCCCTAGCCAGACCAACCACATGTCAAGAGGGTCTTCGGAGCGGTAATCCGCCGTACCTCCACCAAGGAGGGAGGCGGTAGCGATGCCGTTTCCAGTCAAGAGCCGGCGGAGATCGCCGGCTTCACTGCTTCTAGACCATCACGGGATACCACAGACTTACCTTGCCGAGACCCTCGGTGTATCCCAGTCCAGCCTGTCCCGCGTCCTCGCCGGACGGCAACCCGCACCCAACGGTCTCGCCCTGGTGCTGCGGACTCTTGTCGGTATCGACGCCGCTGACGAGATCCTCGCTGCGATCAATGAGGTGACGCCATGAAAGTGGTTGTCAACCTCGAACGCCGCATCGACCCGGCAGCAGCCAAGCGACTGCTGGAGCTGGTCTTCGGCGACGCCATCCGACGAGAGGCAGCACTCGCGCGATCAGGCGATGACGCTGCTGGCGGTGGTGAGTCCGGGTCGGGTCGGGCAGAGTCATGGCCGATTGCCCCTACCCGGTAGCTCGCTTCGCAGTCTATGTGTCTGAGGACGGATCCAAATGGCGTCGAGAGGTTTGGTTCGACTGCAAACGCTACGACTGCGAAGTCTGTGGCCCGAAACGTAGAGCCCGACTGCACAAGCTGATCCAGGAAGGAGTCCAATACGGGATGCAGCAGCATCCTCGACATCCGCCGCGTCTTGTCACGTTGACCTATCCCAATCGTGACGACAGGACCTTCGGCGACGCCGATGACATCAAGGGAGCGAGCGAGGACCTGCGACGTCTGGTGCAGCGGATGAGGCGATCCGGCGTCGAGATCGAATACGGCCGCGTTCTGGAGTGCACCAAGCGAGGCCGAATCCATCTCCACCTGATCACCTGGGGCTCCTACATCCCCAAATGCACCGACAATGGAAGACGCACAAGAGGACTTCCCTACGGGAAGGGTTCGGGATCGCCCTGCTACTGCACACCCGCGAGACCGTGCATTCAGCGGGCAGCCTGGGAGACAGGCTTCGGATGGGTAGAGGTTCGCAAGATCAACTCACCCAAAGGTGCCAGCTCCTACATCGCCAAGTACCTCTCCAAACAAGGCACCGACATCAGGTGGCCCAAATACGCACGGCGCTTCTCATACAGCCGCAACTTCGCAGGCGGAGTCACCCTCAGCATCATCGACGAACGATGGCGCCAACTCATGCGAGAACGTGCCGAGGAAGCCGGGCTCCCGATCATGCCGGACCCGACCTACTGGGAAGGCATGATCTCCCGCCGCGAGTGGCAGCGCCGACCCTGGCGCTTCGGGATGCCACCGCCGCTACCCCTCTGGCCAGCTCACCTCGAAACCATCCTCCCGACCCCCTATTAGACCGAACGCAGCTCAAGGGGTTGGCGCCAGCGCGCCCAGAATCGTTGGGAGCGCAGCCAGCGCTGGTGATCACCGCTACCGAGCCCCGATCCAGGCTCACCCCGGGCACAACCCGAGGACAAACCATCCCTTCGACCCCAAGAATCGCCTACGCGACGCTCTCGACTTGATACCGCAACGAAACTCCGCACAGGAACGGTCGTACGACGGCTGCTTGTTTCACCGTTGGATGCTTCGTGGCTTAGGTGCAGGATTGGATCGTGTCCGCGATTTCCTCCAGAGACTCGGCGACAATCCGGTAGACATCATGGAGAGCAGCGTCGAATCCTTCAGATAGGTAGTCGGTGCTTATGCCGAGATCGACCAGAGTCTGCAAAACTTTGGCGTCTTTGTCAGCGAACGAGTGAGACCCGTACTGGCGGAGACGATTCACGAGCTGAAGCCGCTGGCCGGGACTGCCTAAACCCTCCGTTTCTGCGAGTCGGCGATTCAGTTCGTCACGGTCGTCGAGCAGGTCGAGACCCGTATCCTCGATCAGACGGCCCATGGCCCAGAGCTTGTCGAGCAGCTTGAGCGATTTGTACGAGCTAATGCTTGCCGGATCCACACCGAGTGCTGTCAGAGCACGTCGCAACTCCCTCTCGGAAGGCGTGTCAGCGATCAGCGTATCAAGGCCAACGCATCTGTCCAGGAAGCCATCTCGACTTAGGTTGGGTGGTATGTGTCGGGTGATCCGCTCAACGATGTCGGATTGCCACCAACCTTCGTAATCGAGAGATCCACGGCTGAGTCCAACAACGCGTTCCGGTGACACGTCATGGCCTGCGTGGGTGGCCACGATAGATGCCACGGCCTCGCCAATAGAGGTAAGGGCATATGTGATTCTTCGTGACTGCGATGCCACGCTCGGCTCGCTGGGGCCACTTCGGTTTGGAGCCGGGACCGAATGAGCGTGGTAGTGCTCTACAACCGAAGGTCGAGCCGACTCGTAGAGACGCTTAAGGTCAACCCTGATCAGGTCGCGACCGACCCGTTGACATGTGGAAACGCCCCATTGGTTTCGATACGTTACGGCCCCCAGCTCAGGCGAGATCGAGTACTCGGGGTTGCCTTCGAAATCGCCGAGCACCGTATCGCGGACGAACACTGCTCCTGGGATTCCTCCAAACCCCGCCGATCGCGCTTCCTCACGTGAAATGGGCCGGGGAAACCCAGGCCATTGGAGATCGGGGTACGCCCATCGACTATCAGTAACTGGGAGCGGGCCAGGCTGTAGGAGCTCGCGAATTCCGTAACACGACACCTTGATGTTCCCGTCAGCCAACAGGAAGAAACTGATCGATCGGCCGGGAAGCTGCATGTCGGCCCAATTGCTATCGCCCAGGATTGCTTCGGTTTCCGCATCAAGCGGCGCCACGTCCTCGACCAAATAGACCTGCGCAACCGACAGCCCTCTCAGCGAAGCGTAGTCCTGGACAACTTCCAGTCGGGCTCTTACCCAGGCGTCGCTCGCTTCATCAAAGAGTGTGCTTGCAACGGCACTAACGACGACCACGTCGGATTGAGGCTCCTGAGGATCGTCCCAATGCGTGATCTGGTCTGCGGCGGTCAGACGAGGGACAAGCCCGTACGTCATCAGGAATCCCGGATCGGGTGCCAAGGCAATTCGAGTTCCACAGTCCCAGCTCAGAACCAGGGGTTCCAGGGTGTCCACACCATCGGCGAAGACGCTGAACACTGGCTCGTATTCACCCAAACCTGCCGACGGATGGGGGCCATTGGCTTGAACATCATGGCCACCGAACCCATCCGTGCTCACGAGGCCTTCGACCACATCGGACGCTCCGAGGGCCGAATAGACGTGGCGATACCCGTCACCCTCCTCCTGCTGTGTGATCTCTGCCAACGTGAGGAGATCTTGCGCAAGGGGGTCAGCTTCGCCGAACCACCTGAGAGCTGCAGGCCACCAATCCGGAGCGTGCGAGTTGGGCATGTCGCTACCTTCGCTGGGACTACTGGGTAAGGCCCGTTCCAGGGGAACCTCAACGTACCCTAACCCATAGTGATGGCCACGACCGCAGGTAGGTTTGGGACATCGGTGGGTGGCAACACACAACAAAGCTACAGAAACGGCTCACAAAGATGCGCACTCCAGGCAAGCGGCGGTCAGCGCGGCAGACGTTCTCAACTGACAGTCTGGTTGCTCTTGCCGGCGCAGCATTGTGCTCGCCCTCAGCAATGCATCAGAGTCCGGCACTCTGTGCCGTCATTGCCAACGCCATCACCGACAACGGCCCAGGTGGACGTGTCGCCCAAGCCGAGGATCTGGCACTCATCGTTCAGAATGCACACGAGGACAACCCTCGCCTCTGGAGTCTGACAGACGCGCTGCCTCTCGATCCGCGTCTGTGCGTCCACGTCAGGTGGGGCCGAGGAACCTATCGACTTCACCCAGGATCCATGGAACGACCTGTAGCCGTTGTCGCCAAAGCGGGTCTCGTAGCTGGTGTGGTGGACAGGGGCCTGAGCGCCACGCACGGCTTCCGTCTCACCGACCTCGTGGAGGTACTTCTTCGGCATTCCGACTGCGGAGTCAAAACACTAAGCACCCATTGGTCGATCCCACCTGCAGATGACGCTGGCGATACTCCTGTCATAAGCGACGCCGAGATCAGAGCGTTCAAGACGCTCCCGAGCCTTCATGCACTAGCAACCCAGTGCACCGACCACGACGCAGCTCGACTCGCTGTTGAGTGGCTAACGCGGCCCGCTCGCGAGCTTGATATTGACCTGGAATCTGGCGATTCGGTGTTTGGTCCAACAGGAGTAGCGATCAGTACATCTGGTACCTCCTACACGATGTCGCCCGCCCTGGTACCAGAGATCATCTCAGCTGCGACATTCGCTTTTGCGAAGGATTCGGCGGCTCGGGATTCCAGCGCTGCTGACCGGTTCCACGCCGCCGTGGCTCAAGCGACGGGCCGGGCACTGTCTCGACTCCAGTTTGGGATTGAGGCACTCCCTCGCCTTGCGGACGGGAGCGAGATCCACTCACTGTTGCGTCTAGCCAGCAACACCTATCTCGTGGTCGACGTGGTCGCGTCGCTTTCTGATGTGCAGGCACTTGACGGGATCGAGTCGCGGTATGAGCGACTTGAACGGATAGCGCCCGGTACCAGTCTCGTGGCTCAGTCAGGTCGGACGTTGGAGATCCCGGGTCGAGCGCGTGTCGAACCGCTGCTCGTGGTAGGTCACCCCCAGCATCTAGCAGTGATGGGCCAGGGGGCCGCCGTGACGCTCGAGGACCTTGAATGGGTGTCAACACGAGTCGAGGATGATCCGGACCTGCTATATCGCTTCATCTCGGATCTGAACCACCTACCTGGCGTGTCGAGCCTCATCAGCTTCGAGTCGATCAACGTGTTCGAGCATTGGATGGAAAATGCCCATGCCCTTCACCGCGCGGGCGTTGTGTTCGACCTCATGGCAATCGAATCACATCGCGGGGATAGGGAGTGGACAGAGGCAGCTTCTCGCTCCCCTTTGGAGCATGCCCTCGCCACGCTTAGCTTTCCGGCGGCGGCTTGGTGGCCGATGCAGAAGCCATCGGACCATTCAACGGAGTTCTTTGATCCTCAAACCGGCTCATACTGGAATGTCGCGCCAGGTGAGCCACCGGTCGCTGTGGGTGGGCTGTTTGACGACCTCGTTGATGACGTGCGACCTCACCTGGAGCACCTATCTCGGCAAGTCTTGTGGAAGCTGCGGCACGTTCGCGATGGCCTCCTCGAAAGATGGGGCTTGGCTGGGTTGCGCGTTCGGATAGTTGACAGTTCACCGCCAGGCGATGATCCAATAGACCTTGCGGGAGTCGGACTCGCCAACGGCGTGCCGGAGATTCAGCTCGGGATTTCCTCGGAGGCAATCCATCGATTGGAGCGTGATTCAGAGGAGTACGAGACTGAGGTGGGTTCAACGATCGCGGCCGGGGTCGTAATGCTCACATCGGGCGAGGTGGACCGCGCGGCCTTCGCACAAGCCTGGAACGCTGCACCAAGCGGCATTCGGATGGACGCGTTCTACCTTCCGCAGATCGTGCAGCAACCGGGCAAGCCACAGCATCCCGATACTTCTGCCAAGTCGGCCGCTCGCCGTGACCTCGCCTCGCAACTCGCCGAAATGGACATAGAGCCGGGTCGACTGCTGGGGAAGCAGGCGGCAGCATTCGAGACCCGCCTGGTCTATCCAGCAACGAGGACGTTCCTCCACCAGGAGCTCGCTGCCTATTCGGCCGACGCCGTCACGGAAATCGCGATCCGAGAGCTGGAAAAGTGCTACGCCCGACGGTCCAGACGCGAGCGTGAGCTCGCGTTCCGGCAACGCCTGCCGATACCCCTTGTGGACGCGGCGGAAGAGACCGCAGACATTTCGCTCGAAGCAAGCACACTTGCGCGAACAGCTGAGCTCGTTTTGGAAGAGGTGCTCGTTGATCCTCCCGGTGGTGACGTTGAGCCGGATCGCATGCAATGGCGGGAGATCCTTGCCCTCGCAGATCTGCTTCTGGAGTCGGGCCTCAGAAGCGAAGATGCCCACCTGGGCCTGAGGCCAGTAGCTACGGAGATATCTGGCGCATTCGAGATCCGCCAGGTTGAGGACGGGCCGGCTTCCGATCTTGATGTCAGCGCTCTGACCGACGCGATCAAACGCGACACTCAGATCCGTGGCGACAGCCTTCCCGTCGAGGAGGCGGCCCATTTGGGCGACGAAGTCGCCGCTGATTCACGAACCCGTCAGAGTGTGGCCGAGGCGGTGCCTGGCTTGGGCTCTGTATCAGCTTCGATGCAGAGAGAAATGGGGTTCAGCCTGGATGCGCTTGCCGCAGTTGCCAGTGACCTTCGCTCTTGGCCAGTCAGGCAGGACCAACTCTTCGCTTGGTCCACTCCTCAGGAAGTTGTCGATTTCGCCCTAGAGGGAGCCTCGGGCTCGGAAGACGAGATCCGTGCTGTAGTCGATTTCCTCACAATTGGTGGCGCGGACCTCAAGGACAGCGGCTTCCTAGAGCATTGGGAGCAAGAACGCCGTGCAATCCGCATTGCCACCCGACCTCTCGTCGCCCGCGACGACGCCATGGTCGCGGTTCGTCCTTGGGCTATGGAGGGTTTTCTGCGACGGCTCGCTCGGTACGTCGAGGATGGGAGATTGCCGTGGCCCGCCAAGTCCCTTCCTAGGGGAGTGCGTGCAGCGTTGGATTCTTACCGCCAAACTCGAAACGATCAGCTGGAGGATGACGCTTTCGAGGTAGCGATTGCATGCGGTTTGCTGACTAGGAAACGCGTCAAGAAGGGAAGGGTGATTGGCCTGGATCGCATCCCCGGAGAGATCGATGTCATTGCCGTCGACGACGATCGGTCTCGGCTCTGGGTGATCGAGGTCAAGGATCCCTACGAGGCCTTCTCTGCCGCACAGTTGCGCTACCTCATTGACGACTTTCACGACTCAAGCTCCGATCCCAGGTACGTGTCCAAGCTCCTCTCCAAGTGCACGGCCGTTGCTGATGATCCGGTCACGGTTGCGGAACGGCTTGGAGCGCAAGAGCCGAATAGACGGTGGAGAGTCGAGCCGCTGATGGTCACGCGACGGCCGATCGCACCGTGTTTCATCCGGGGATCACAAGTGCCCTTCACCTGGCTGTCAGAGTTGGCGACGACACTTGGGAACTAGTCGCCGCGTCCTTCGGGTGACCAGCCCGCGACGCTTCTACAACGAATCTCCACCACGGCGTCGTCAGCGGACGACGCCGACGCGCTCAGGCTGTGATCCAACACCAAGCGGTCCACAACACGAGTATTGGTGTCTCTATTCGATCAGAGTGCTGTCCGTGAGGAGCCTGAGTACATGGTCGAGAACCAGATCAAGACCGCTCCAATCCTGTGAACCCATGAGTTCGGGCTGTCTGGTAGCGGCCGTAACCTTGTCACGGAACAACGCATGTATCTCATCCTTGCTAGATACCTCTCCCTGGTAGGCACCGAGAGATCGCACGTAACCGCCCCAAACCACAGGCCTGTAGGCACCGCCGTCAGTGAGAACGTCGGACCCTAGGAAGAGCTCGATGGAGGTCGCCAAGCCATTCACATCCATGGGATGTTCGCCCTGAGGGCCTACCGTGGGGTACTCCGAGGCAAGACCTAGGCGGGGCAGGCGAGTGACTTGAATGTTCGCCGGCAGGGCATCGGTTGTGAAGGATCGGAGTACATCCCGAGCAGCGGTGTCGTTGTCGAAGAGCGCGAGCACGCGATTCGGTATCCCCGCAGACGCAAACGCTCGAACCGTCTGGCGAAGTGCTGCGGCCCCTCCCTCACTGCGCAAGCTGAAGTCAGGGAACTTGACGTATTCGGCAAGATGGCGACGGCGGAGGCGTAGTGCTGCAGACAAGACTTCGACGTCGAATCTCCCCTCCGTCAGAACAATGGGCAGTAGTCCGCCCTGGCTTGTGTAGGCGACCAAGGCATTCGCGTGCTCGCGTGGATCAACCGACGGCTCGAGCCACCCCCCGTCGAGAAGATCAGCCAGATCGAGCGTAACCTCTTCCTCGTCGGGCACGGCCTCAAGAACCGCTCGTAGCTGAAAGCGAGGATCATGCCCGTCCCACAGTGACGTCAGCCGGGATGGTGTTCCCAACGACTCCCGCTCGCCCCAGCTTTCAACCGGTAGTCCAGCATCGAGACCTCGTCGAAGCCCCACCAGCCACTCATCCCATGTCAGGCGATCTAGGTAGTCGATCTCTTCCTGCTGCTCTTCGTGCAGCTGCTCTGCATGCAGCTGATCCTCCAGCAGTGATCCAAGGTCGAATCTCCTGAGCCTCTCTGCTCGCTCCGACGCGAGTTTCACTAGCTCTGCGGAGACCACCGAGAGGGGCACGCCCAGGATGTCGAGCCTATCCCGCAGGACACCAGCGGTGGTTCGAAACCCAGTCACGTGCGCCTCGGACACGCTCACGTCGCGGTACGTTTGCCTTACAAGCCGCCAGGCAGCCTCACCGTCGAGTTCGATCCAGTCATCACGTGTAAAGAGGATGAAGAACAACTGATCGACACCGTTCCTGAATGCGCAGATCGATCTTCCGTCACTCAGATAGACCGTGGCGTAGCTGCTCATGACCACATTATCGTCGCGCAGAACCGTCGATTCCCGCTAGCCGCTTTCGCTGGGTGGGGCTAGATGACAGCGTCCATGGCTTGGGTCAACGCGCTATGGAAGTCAGTCCTGACTCGGTGGGCTGTGTGGCCTTGGGCGATACCCTCGAACGTCTCATCGTGGAACGGGATGATGTAGTGGGTCAGGTTGTTCCACCGTTCAGCGCTGTGGTGCGGGTGAACCCTGTTCCGCCGTTCGTATTCTGCGATCCAGAGTGAGTTGTGGACCACGTGAGCCACATACGGTTCAAGACCCGCTCCCCAGAGAGGGTGTCCAGCGATCGCCTCGTCGTTGGGAGGCCCCAAGAGCGTTGCCACTGTCCGTTCGAAGACGACAATGGCAAGGTCACGCTCAACCTGGCCGCTGGGATCGATGACGTTGGTGTAGGTGCCATCCCAGTTCGGATCATCCAGCCCACAGTGAAAGACGAGGGCGGCAGACATAGCACCTGAGATCAGATGCGGCAGTGGGGCGCCGGCATCGATCGGGGCACCGAGCTGGATCGGCTCGGCATACGAGCGCCCCTGTCTCGCTGCGCGTGTCCGCTCAGACGCCTTCTGTTCCTTGAGCTGCGCCTTGAGGCTTTCGGTGTTGCGATTCGAATCCACAGCGGGATGATGCCACGTGATGAAAGAGTCGCGTTCCTCTGCCACCTAGATCACAACGGCAATGTGGAAGGACACCTTGGGAAGATGGCGGCCCTGGCGTTGATCGGTTGGCCTGCGCGTTCCCCCCTACGTGAACGGGCGCTGTCGGTCAGCATCTGGCGATCTGGCCCTTGAGTTCGACTCGTTGACGCCGAGCGCAGCTTCGCCGGTTGGCCCCCCAGGGGGCATGGGGGATGGTCCCCGATCTCAGGTTCTGCGTCTCGTGCCATGCTGTTGACATGGCTGACGTGAAGCTCTGTCGATGGCGAAGGGGATGGCAGCCTTGAGCGAGAACCAGTTGCTGGCCGTCGATGGAATCCTGCACACAATGGCACTGGGAGTTGCCGTGCTCTACGGGTTGAGTAGCCGCCGCCGTGTAGCCGTGGCACTTGCCTGCCTCTCACCAATCATGTTCATCACGCTGTTCTTCTTCGGACCAGGGGAACGCATGGATGGCTTCCCAACTTCTCCAGCTGTGGCCGGCTACTACGTTGCTGCGAACGCGCTCCTTGTTGCGGGCCTTCTTCTGGTCGGCGTTCCCAAGGATGGCCGGAATCCCGACGATCGGGACGGGCCGCGGCGCTTGCTGTCTGGCCTTCTCTCCGGCTACCTAGTGCTGGTAAGTCTGTGGGTGGCTGTCGACGGGCTCCTCTGAAATCGTGCCGGCTGGAGCCTCCTTGGGCAGTCGCAACATGCCAAGCCACAGCCGTTCCGACCGCACAATCAGCCAGCTCCCGTCTCAACCTGGAAGGATATGTTGGGAAGATGGCGGCACGGGCGCTGAGAGCTCGGATCGATCAACCCTCGTTGACGCTCACCCATTTGTGAACCTCGATGCGGTACGAGAGGGTTCCCCTGTGTCCGAAGTGGCCCTTCTCGACGGGTGTCCCGTCGACCACCAGGTGATAGCGATCCAGTTCAGGACGGTCGCCGGATGGCTGTGAGCTTGTGAACCAGGAGAGACCGTCTGCGGGTTCAAGCATGCAGCGCACGACGCGGGAACCAAAAGGTCGACGACGGACGCGTATTTCGAACCGTGGCCATTCCCAGTGCCGTATGTAGACGCCGACAAACTGGTCGCGAACTCCGATCTGGGGAGCCTCTGTCCACTCAGTACTCACCAGATGGACGATAGTCAACATCGGACGGCTGCTCTCTACTAGCCCGAGATCACCTCAATCTGGAAGGATATGTCGGGAAGATGGCGGCACGGGCGCTGAATCGCGAGTCCAGGCCTTCCCTCTCGGCCGTCAGCGCGATCAAGGACTATGGCACCGGTTCAACCGTGACGTTCAACTGTGAGTTGGTCAGCAGGTCGACGACCGCCTTGCCATGGGGAGGTGAATCGAGGTGCACCGTGAAGGAGTCAACGCACTCGTCTTCTCCGGGTTCATAGTTCAGCACCTCCACGCCCAATCTGTCGATCGTTTCGTCAACAGCGACCTCATAGTCGCCATTGCAGGCATCGACGTTCAGGCCCAGCTGTCGGGCGTTGGGGTCGCTCGGATCAGGGTCGACGTCGTAGACGAAGGCTGAGAGCACTGCTTCGCTTTCGGGCGGGCTCGCGGTCGCGCAGCCTCCCACAACGACACTCAGAATCGCAACTGTGGCCATCAGCTTCATCGGGACCCCCAATCACTGTTCAACTCACACTATTGGGCTGCCGGGACTAGGACGACTCGACCCCGCCGATGGCCCCTGCCGTGAGCTCGGCCTATGCGACCGCAGCGACCTGGAAGGATATGTCGGGAGAATGGTGGCACGGGTGCTGAGATGCGGGGTTGGCGACCCGCGATCTAGTGAGTCTCCGTTTGGTCCCACGGGTACCAGATTCCCGGCGATGCGGGGACCCCATAGACCGGATGTCCACGGCTGTCGCTAGCAGGGAACTCGCCGTCGTCGATCAGTTGGTTCACATCGACATCCTCGATTAGCCGTTCGATCGGTGGTGGGCTCCCACCATCGAACCAGCGGTCTGCGATCTGCGTCAACGCATCCTCGACTGTCTCCGAAGTGACTCCGATCCGAACCGGGCCGGGTGGACCGAACCAGTCTCCGTAGTCGAACTCAATCCAGTAGCGCCTAGGGCGCTGGGGGATATCAGGCGAGGGCGCGTCAGCACTCTGCTCAAGCGCGGCGACGAGTGCCTCTTCAAGTGCCGCGTTCGATTCGAGACGGTCTTCCCAAGTTGGGCTGAATGTCACGATCCGCTTCGCCTCGTTGAGATCCACGTCGAGCACTCTGCAGGTAGCGAGGCAGGCCTTGGCCTGCCCAAAACCTTCGGCCCGAAGCCAAGCAAGTACGGCTTCCCAGTCACCGTCTCGCTCGTAGACCTTTCGCGCATGCGTGAGGGCGGTATCGAACCGGGTCGTCAGCGGCTCCATTGGCGCATGCCTCTTGCGCATTCTGCTGGGCACCCATCTACCGAGCGATCGCATACTCCGCATCCTAAGGGGTAACGCGTACTTGGAAGGATATGTCGGGAAGATGGCGGCACGGGTGCTGACGGCCCAGGTACACCTTTCTAATTGCAGACGAGACAGCGGCGGCCGGCCCCCATATCGGTGTACGTCAACTCAACGACAATGAACTCGCGACGAGCCTCCTCCGCAATTGCGTCGAGGTCGAGTAGCCCACGATCGATCGCAGCGCTCGAACTCAAGCCAGCCCACTCATCGTTGCGGCCCATGAACGCAAGTTCGCCACGCCGCACGCGGCCCGGCGGGATCGACCTTTCCCAGCCCTCGGCAACCATCGCGGCAACCAACTGTTCGACGCCGACCTCGATCGAGAGCCCCTCCGGTGCCGCGATGTAGATCCACCTGATCGTGGTTCCCCCGCTTCCTCCATCGGTGTCTCCACCAATCACTTCGAACCCCTCCGGAACGGGCACCACACGAGCGGGAGGAACCTTGAACTCGTTCACCGAGAAAAGCCACAAGCCACCAGCAAACATCAAGAAGAGGAACAACATCGCAAACATTGGCCATATGCGAGCCAGTATCGGTCTGCGTCTTGAGAGAGTGGTCACCCCAAGATGATCGCAGATCATGGAGGATGAGCACTGTCCGTCCTAGTTGACTACCCGAACATGGAAGGATATGTCGGGAAGATGGCGGCACGGGCGCTGATTCGCGGGGAGAGGTCTTCCCGTTACATCCCAGACCGATGCGACGTGATTCTGGGTAACAAAGAGCCCGGCCAGAGCAACAAAGAGAGAGGTATCGCTGCACTCACACTGGCGGCAACTCCAATCCATCGCAACCCGTCTCCCATGTCATTCGCAGTGAGAAGCGGATAGGAGCTCGCAAGGCCAATCGCCAGAGGGATTGAGAGGATGATTACAAGCGTCGTATGCCGCGCTGGGTCGGGTCGATTCAGCTGCGGCCAAGCGAACGTGACTACGAGCACAGACCATGCCAAGAGGATCGCCGACAGAGCTGGCGCTGGCCATCCGTCGGTGAGCAGGATCGAACCCGAGTAGATCCCCCAACAACTCGCCGCAACGAGGGCTGCGATGACCCCTACCCGAGCAAGAGGGTGACTGGACTCCATGGGTTGGATCGTAGGCAACCTATGCGGAAACCCGAACCTGGAAGGATATGTCGGGAAGATGGCGGCACGGGCGCTGACGTGACGCTGCGTCATCTCGCCCAGCCGTGCCAGTCCGGAGGGTCGTGGACCAATCGCAGTGCTGTGCTTGGGGTTGTGCAGTCGCTCTTGAGTCCGTACGTTGGATCTGATGAACTCGGGTGCTGCGCAGTCACGGTGGCGCTGAATCGTAGGAACGAATGCTGATGAGGATCCGGGAGCGTTGGGTCAACCTGTTGCACACGACGGCGACCGGTACGCGAAAGACCCGAACACTTCTCACACCGGTCGGGTTGGTGATCTTTGGGGCGTTCTCGGCGCTATTTGTGTCTTCCGCAGTTGCTGTTGACCGACTGTTGAGTCTGCCCGATCTTGTACCCGAAGCTGCCAGATGGCCGGTATCGATTCCGATTGCAGCAACTGGAGTATTTGTAACTGCATGGTCGGCGTTCCACTTCTTGAAGGTGAGGGGGACACCAGTACCGTTCAATCCACCTCCCACGGTCATCGACACCGGGCCCTACAGATATGTCAGAAACCCGATGCTCACGGGTGTCTTCCTTCTTCTGCTCGGTATAGGTTTCGGCCTCAACTCCGCGTCACTGGTTTTGGTGTTCACGCCGCTTTATGTGTTGGTGAACGTATGGGAGTTGAAGCACATCGAGGAACCTGAGCTCGTGAGACGCCTGGGTGAGACCTACATCAGATACCGGCAGCGAACTCCGATGTTCATTCCCGGGCGCGGATCCCGGTAGCCAGTAGCTGGTTTCTTCGGCGCCGTTGGGTTCACACATCCGTCTTCACCATATTGACAACATATTGTCATCTTGGTAATGTGTTGTCGATCACGAAAAGGGAGAAGGAAATGACATTGGAAACCATTCACGTTGCTATCTACGACACCTGGGCGGACTGGGAGGCAGGGTTCGCCCTCGCTCATCTGGCGTCGGGAGATTGGCAGCCCGAGGGGCGCAAATACCGCATCGTGACCGTTGCCGAATCGCACGAGTCGGTCACGACCAAGGGCGGCATGACACTCGTCCCGGACATCGATATCAACGCACTGGACCCCGGTGCGAGCGCGATGCTCATCCTTCCTGGAGCGGACAGCTGGCTGGAAGGAGCCAACACGGCGTTCGTCGAGGCAGCGGGCCGATTCCTGGCGGCAGGAGTACCGGTTGCGGCCATCTGCGGTGCCACAATTGGGCTCGCCCGTGGTGGCCTCCTCAACGACGTTGCCCACACCTCGAATGCTCCACAACTTCTCGAGTCCCCGAAGTACACGGGTCACGATCGCTACCAACACGACCTGGCGGTGCGGGACGGAAGCCTCATTACCGCAAGCGCGATCGGCCCGGTCGAATTCGCCAGAGTGATCTTCGACGCCCTCGAGTTCTACCCTGAGCCCACCAGCGACAACTGGTACCTGCTCTACGGAAGACAGGAAGCGGCGGGCTTCTTTGGCCTCATGGAAGGAATGTCACATGGCTGAGGAGTCACAACTCGGCGGCGAATTCACCCTTGCGATCTTCAAACTCAACGGACAGATGCTGGCCGCAGGAGAGAAGCTCGCTCGTCCCGCCGGGATCACCGTGGCGTGGTGGCAAGTGTTGGGGGCGGTTCTACGAGAGCCCCAAACCGCAGCCGGGATTGCCCGCCAGATGGGCATCACCCGACAGGCGGTGCAACGCGTCGCCAACCGACTCATCGACGAGGGGCTCCTCGAGGCGTCACCCAACCCGGCGCACAAGAGATCCGCCCTCCTGGCACCGACGCCGCAGGGGCGAAAAGCGGTCAAACAGATACAACCGCAACAAACCGAGTTCTCGAAACAGATGATCGACGCCTTTGGCCACGATGCGTTCCAGCGACTCGTCGGCGAGCTCAACCGGATCTCAGATGTCGTGGACGAGGTCGGTCCCTGACGACTCCACGAGTGCCGTGACCGGTGGTAGGGCTAGGCCGAACGCGGTGGGACATGCCGGGAGGTGGCGGCAGCGGGCTGAGGGCTTGGGTGGATGTTCCCGGCTTCTCTTGATTGTCTGGCGGACCAGTCCGTGGATCGCCACAGCGCACCTCCAGCCACTCGGCTACGCCCTTTCGTCGAAGATGCCGCGCACCTGTTCTCGATAACGGGCGAAGGCCGCACGGCCCTCCGGAGTCAGCGCATACGTCGTGCGTGGCCGTTTGCCGACAATCGTCTTGTCGATGCTCACGTATCCGGCCTTCTCGAGCCGGGACATGTGTGACGAGATGTTGCCGTCGGTGAGACCGGTGCGGCGGGAGAGGAATACGAAGTCGGCTTCGTCGACCACATACAGGTTCGACATCAGCACGAGACGCGCCGGTTCGTGGATCAGTCGGTCGAGTTCGAACGTCACTACGAATCCAGTCGAGGGTTCGCCTGCAGGTAACGGACCAGCATCACCGTACCGGCAGCCGCCACGACAAACCCGGCGATGAACAGCGGTACACCGGGGTTTGTGTCGAGGGCAGCGGCCACGACACCACCGGCGACCAGCACCGCGGAGTATCCGAAGAATCGCCAGTGCTGCATCATCACGCCGAGGACGATCGCCATCAACGCAAGTATGAATGCCAAGAGTCCGGGGGCAATGTCACTGAGCAGGTCGCTTCCCGTACTGGAGCCTTCGAACATGAAGTACGCCGCGATACCGAGCAGAAGGGTCGCCCCTCCCCCACCAGCGACCCCCCACAAGTTGCGGCGCTCCCAGCGGCGCCGGGGGGCGCCCCACTTCACGTAACCGCCTCGGGACTGAACGATCTGCTTTCGAAGCGGCACGAGGCTCGGGGCCATCACCGCGGGCAATATGCCGGCGAGACCGCCGTAATCGGTTGCCCAGATCCAGATGACTCCGATCACCAAAAAGGACAACCCCACAAAGATGTCGACGATCCCATCGGCATACGACGCCCGATAGGCGTCCCTTTCCATCGCTTCCAGGTCCGTTTCCATCTCCATGCCTACCTCACGCTGCAAAGTGCTTTGTACTACAAAGTCTATTGGAGAACGTCGACCACTTCAAGAGGGATTCGAGAGACGCCCGCCTGCGCCGCTAGGTGCCATCCAGAACAAGCGTCATGAACACACTGGTGGTGCCGGATCGATAGTCACCGAACGGGCCACACGCCTGGAAACCTGCGGCGGCATAGAACGATCGGGCCGCGCGGAATGTCTCCATTCCTCCGGTCTCCAGGCTGACCCTTCGCACTCCCCTGTCGGCGGCGAGGGCCAACAGGTGTTCGAGGATTGCTCGACCAACTCCGCGGCCGCGAGCCGCAACAGCCGTGTGCATCGACTTCAGCTCGGCATGATCGTCGTCGAGCTGCTTGATCGCTCCGAAGCCAAGCAACTCGCCGCCTTCACGCAAACTCACAAACGTCACCGCCGGATCGAGCAGCCCGTCGATGTCGAGCGCATGGACATCCTCTGGTGGCGTGTCCAGCTTGGAGAAGCGCAGATGCTCGGCGAGAAGAGCGCTGACGTCTTCGGCCCGAGGATCATCAATTGCGATGACGGGTGAGTTCATGGCGCAATTTCTAGCACCAGAATCCGCAGAGGGCGTTAGGTCGTGCCGTCTTCTTCGCCGCGTTGCTTGTGGATGCGACCGAGGGCGCCACGCAGAGAGATGCCGCTGCCGCCGTAGCGGGCTTGGATGATCTCTCCCAGAATCGACACCGCCATCTCCGCTGGTGTCTCGGCACCGATGTCAAGGCCGACAGGGCCAAAGATGGTGTCGAGCTCCTCATCGCTCCACCCCTCTGCAGCCAGGCGCTCGAGACGGGCTCGATGAGTGCGCCGGCTACCGATGGCACCGAGATAGCGAATCGGCTCGCCGTGAACCGCCTTGAACACAGGGTCCTCGAAACGGGCATCGTGGCTGAGCAGCACAACATACGTGCGTCTCTCGAGCGGGACTTGAGCGAAGACGTCCTCCGGCCAACCGACGATGACGCGGTCGGCATCGGGAAACCGGTCCTCAGTCGCCCACATCGGCCGCGCGTCGGCGACGACTACACGAAAACCCAATTCCTTAGCCATCAGGGTGAGCGGCTGGGCATTATGCCCTGCCCCGAAGATCAGCATCACCGGCTGTGGAGCCAGGACCTCGATGAACACAGTCGTGTCCCCATACGTGAGGGTTTTCGACTGCTCCCGCTCCATCAGCTCCCTGGAATCACTGAGGGCATCAGTCGCGACGGACTCAGGAAGCGACCCGGCGATCACGCCTTCCTCGTAGTCGATGACCGCCTTGGACCCGATGCCGTCACCGACGACAACCGTCGCAACCGCACCCAACCGCTCGTCCTCGAGCAGCTTCTTGATGATGTCGACGTGTGCGCTCATTGCCACCGCTCGATGAATACGTTGATGGTGCCGCCGCAGGTGAGGCCAACCTCAAAGGCGTCGTCGTCGGCGATGCCGTAGGTGACCAGCCGCGGCTCGCCACTGGCCAACACCTCCTTGGCATGGAAGAAGACATCGTTCTCGACACAACCGCCGCTGACCGAGCCCTCCATCTCACCGGCCGAAGAGACCAGGAACTTCGAACCCTCGGGTCGCGGGGCCGATCCCTTGACCCCCACCACCGTGGCCACCGCGACATCTTTGCCCTCAGCAGTCCACTTCTCGAAGATCTCGATCTCGGTTCGCATCTCTCTCCTATTCGATCCAGGTGTCGTGGGGCAGATCCACCCGCGACGCTCGCAACAAGGCGAACGGACTCACGTTGACCAAGTTCGCCACACGGGATGTATAGCAGTCGGCATACTTCTCGACCTGCCGAGCGAACAAGCTCTTGTCGATTCCGGACCGCATCAGCGGGCCCCAGGCCTCATTGCGAAGGCGGGATGCGGCGATCGCCAGCGGGGTGATCTCGTCATCGAGAGCAGCGATCTGGGAGCGCAACTCATCGAGTCGACCCTTTTCGTAGTCGACACCATCGGGCGGTGGCGCATAGCCGAGCCGATCACGCTGCAGCGCCAGCCGCACCGCCGACATCTCCGTCTCGAGCGCAGATTTCTGAGCCATCATCGACTCGAGTTTCAGCTCGTCAGCTCGGAACCCGCGCAGACCCGCGACTTCGCTCTCGAGCTCACGTAGTATCAGCGCGGTTCGCCAGCGCAGCAGGGCCTTGGAGAAGTGGACATCGCCAAACAGGTGGTCGCCCACATATAGGATCTCGTCACCCGACAGCTCCAGGAAGTTTTCGATCTGCGTTGCACATCCGCCGTAGAACACGCTCCCCGGCTCGATCTTGCCGATGTGAGGGCGAAGGAGGGCAGCGTCCTCATCAACGACTTTGTAGAGCTGCTTGTCTGCGGTGAAGAACGACGGCTTGTCGGCCGAGACGATGATTGCCTCAAACAAATCACGCCAGCTCATCCCTTCAGGAAGGTACGGGTCAAAGGCGTACTCCATGATCCGCACCGTGTACTCCCACTCGGAGTTGGTGATGAGCATGAGGCGTTTGCCGGCGTTGAACTGATCCACGAGAGCGAGCACGCCGTCCGGGTCCGGATCGATGAAACGCTCAGGATCGTCAACGATGTCCCTCTTGAGCGTCCCGTCGTTGTGCGCCCCATCGAGCGAGGACACAACCGCCTGGTAGAGACCGCGATACCCGATCCGCTTCTCGATCTGCCCGGCGTCCATCAGATCAACGAGTTGTGCAAACAAACTCGCCTCCGACAACGAAAAGAGCGTGTTGATGAACTCGAAGCGATCCTCGGCGAGGTCGACCATGGTGCCGGAATAGGACCGTCGAGCATCCTCATAGCTGAGGAATGCGGTCCCATGAGAGGCGCGAATCACATATCCGAATCGGGTGGCCTTGACGAGGTTGCCCTCTTCGAGATCGATGGCCAGGCCCCTAATCACGTTCTTAGGGTCGAACTCGATCTCCGCCACGGGGTAGCCCATAGCGAGCAAGTTGGCCTTGGCATGGGAGAACGCCGTGGCCTCCCACTCATTCACGTGATAGTGCACGAGCGTGTAATCCATGTCGTAGCCGATGGCCTTGATGGATCGCAGATTGATGGTTCGGTTTACGAAGATCCCGTGTTCGGGCTCAATTCGGGGAGCGCTCATGTCATGCCGGCCGGTATGGCAGATACTCGGGGAACCACATTTCCTCCTCGATGCGCTGATCGATATCGGGCATCGGGTCGGCGATGCCGTCGGCTATTGCCTGCATGGCCACAGCCCTGGCGACGGCCAACGACGCAGCCCTGACGTCGGAGATCGAAGGATAGAGCTGACCGGCGGCCACGAGATCCGATCCGACGGTTTCTGCCAGCGCCTTCGATGCCGCCAGGAACATGCGGTCTGTGATCTCTCGAGCTCCGACCGCCAACACACCGAGCCCCATCCCGGGGAAAACGAACACGTTGTTGGCCTGCCCGATCCTGTACCTGCGGCCACCGTATTCGACATCGGGGAACGGGCTTCCAGTTGCAACAATGGCCCGGCCTTCAGTCCATTCGATTGCGCTCGACGGCGTCACCTCGGCGTGGCTGGTCGGGTTGGACAGCGGCATGATGATCGGATGCTCGGCGTGCAGCGCCATCCTTTTGATCATCTCCTCGGTGAACATGCCGGGTACCCCGCTGACGCCGATCAGGACCGACGCCCTGGCGTTGCGGACCACATCGCGCAGCCCGATCGGGTGGTCCTCGATCTGCCAATCCTTCACCGCTTCCAGCGACAGGGCCAGCTTCTGCTTGGCCGGAGACAGGTTGGGGCGGCCTTCGACAATCAGGCCGCGACTGTCGAGAGTCATGATGCGCGCCTCGGCCTCGCGGCGGGCGGATCCCTCATCCACCATCGCGGTGGCGACTTGGTCGCGGATGCCGATGCCGGCGGAACCGGCACCGACGATCACGATGCGCTGGTCACTGATCTTTGATCCGCTGTGCCGGGTCGCTGCCATCAGCCCGGCTACCACCATCGCTGCGGTGCCCTGAATGTCGTCGTTGAAGGACGGAAGCGTCTGCCTGTAGGTCGAAAGGTTCTCGAAGCTTGTCTTGTTGGAGAAGTCCTCCCATTGCAGCAGCGCATCGGGGTAAACCTCTTGCACCGCCGCGACGAACTCGGCGATGAACTCCCGGTACTCATCCCCGGTCAGCCGCGGCTTGCGATATCCGATGTAGACAGGATCGGCCAGAAGCTCGGGGTTATTGGTGCCGACGTCGAGCGAGATGGGAATGCATCTCGTCGGATGGATACCGGCACCAGCGGCGTACAGCGCCAGCTTGCCGATCGGAATACCCATGCCCCCGGCACCCTGATCTCCAATACCGAGAATCCGCTCGTTGTCGGTGACGACGATCACCGGTCGGGATGCCTTGGGCCGGCACCGCAGGACCTCGGCCATCCGACCCCGATCGCGAGGCGTGATGTAGATGCCACGGGAACGGCGGTAGATCTTGCTCCAGTGCCGGCACGCCGTCGCCACCGTCGGGGTATAGATGAGCGGCACCATCTCTTCCAGGTTCTCGAGGAGGAGTCGGTAAAAGAGCGTCTCGTTGCGATCCATCAACCCATTCAGGTAGATGTTCTTGTCCATCGCCGTTGCTTTGAAGTGGATCTGGTTCCTGACCCGATCCAGCTGCTCCTCGATTGGAGAGACTCGGTCGGGGAGCATCCCGACGAGACCGAACTCGTCCCGCTCGGCCCGCGTGAATGCGGTGCCCTTGTTGAGGAGAGTGGTCTTGAGCAACTCGCCACCGCGAGCGGTTACCGGCAGATACCGCTCACCCGTCTCCGGGTCTGTCTCAACTGTCGGATAGGGAGGATCGCTCTGCATATGTTCAGCTTACGGCGGGAACGACCTCACGTGCGTAGACGATGACCGTTCCGTCAGGACCGGCGCAAGACAGACAGGTTTCCCTGGCCCCCACGAGGGCATAGCCACATCGAGACGCGACACCGACCGAAGCCGCATTGTCGGGATTGATCAGCAGCTCGATTCGAGTCACCGGCCAATCCGCCATGACTCTGGACGTCATTGCGTCGAGCGCAAACGTGGCAGCTCCGCGCCCACGGTCGGACGCAGCCACCCAGTAGGAGATCTCGGCGATGGTCTCATTCCGCACCGCGGCAACGTTGCCGACAAGACGGTCATCGGCGTCGACGATGGCGTACCCCAACCGATTCACCGCATCGAGTTCAGCCAGCCCATCCGCAAATTCCTCTGCGGTGAGACGCTCTGGCTCCGTCGTCCACCGCAGGATCTCTCGATCCCGGGCACCGATGTACCAGAGGGCATCGTCCCCACGCCACGGACGAAGCTGATACCGGTCTGTCAACGCCTGAAGAGCTTGCTCAGCAGGAAGAAAACCACACCGGCGGCTACACCAAACCCGATGGCCTGTTCGGTTGAGATCAGGATCTCAGAGCGCTCGAGCTTGGCGTTTCCCGCCAGCAAGACCCCGACACGTGCGTCGGTGACGGTCGCTTCGAGTGTGGCAATCTGACCCACAGCGCCGTTGCTGACCTCCACGTTGCCGCCAACGATCATGTTGCCGGCACCACCCTCGGTGATGCTCAGGTCGCCACCGACGACACAGAGGCCCACACCACCCTCCTTGATAGTGGCGTCGCCGCCCGCAACCATCGCGATGGCCCCACCTTCGCGCAGGGTCATGTTTCCTTCGGCCTGCATGAATGGGACGAACCCACCCACGTACTCCTTCTCAGCGTGCTCCGCCTGCTCATCCATTGCCATCTTCTCCTGGTTCCATCTCTTGTACGACGGCCTCAACCTCAATCGCGGCCGCGTCGATCCTGCTCCGACAGAGCCGAATCAGCTCGGCCGACCTTCGCACCTTGACGGCCAACTCATCGATATCGACCTGCTCTTGCTCAATCGCAGTAAGGATATCCTCGAGCTCCGCCAGCGCTTCGGTGTAAGTGATCTCTTCAGCCATCGCTCGACTCCTCGGTAACAATGCTCGTTATCTCTCCGCCGGCGACGGTCGTGCGCAGCGATGTGCCCTCCTCAACATCCTGCGGCTGAGTCACCAATCCACCCGACTCGGTCCTGGTGATCGACCAACCCCGCGCCAACAGCCGGTCAGGATCCAGCAAACCGAGCCGGTGCTCGAGATCCTCGAGGTGGCCGCGGGCAGCCGTTGTGCTGCGGGTTGCTGTGGTTCCGACCATTGCCGTCATCCTATCGATGGTTGCCACGGCAGCGTCCACCTTGACGGCACCGGCTCGACCGGCGCGAAGCCCGATCCCGGTGACCCTGTCGCGGTGGAGACGCAGCAAGTTCCTGCCCGCCTGAACCGTCTGCCTCTCCGCGCTGCGCAGCAGGTGCTCGGCGCGAGCGCCTGCCGAGGCGGATGATCGTCGCAGCCGTGACGTCGCATGGCCGAGTTCGCTCCGGGCGGCATCGAGGGCTGCCTGGGTCGATCGTCTTGTCGCGACGGCGATCCTGTCCAACTGCTCGACAAAGCCGGTCACGTGAGCCACCAGCGCGGCCGCACAAGCCGTTGGGGTCTTGTGACTCCGTGCGACCAGATCTGCGACTGCCACATCGATCTCGTGACCAATCCCGGTCAGGACCGGTTTCGGGCAATTGGCAATGGCGACCGCAATCTCTTCGCTATCGAAGGCCGCGAGGTCGGTTTGCGCCCCACCTCCCCGCACGATGGCGATCGCATCAACATCACTCCGGGTGAGTACACGAATTCCACGCACCACATCGGGGACGGCATCCAACCCCTGCACCCTGGCATCGAAGAACTGCACTCTCCATGCGTAGCCGCTTGCAGTCAGTTCATGGAGGAAGTCCGCGGCTGCGGCACTACCCGCGCTCGTGATCAGACCGAGCCGAAGCGGCACAACCGGCAGCGAGACCAAGCGATTCTTCTCGAGCAGCCCGCGCTGCTCCAGGCTTTTGATGAGCCGGTCCCGCTCGGCTGCGAGCTTGCCCAGGGTGAAGTCGGTGTCGATCCACGTCATGCGCAGCTGCACCGTGCCCCTGGCGGCGTAATGGGATACCTGACCACGAATGCGGACTTCAACACCGCCGGTCATGCGGACCGCCCCCGATTTCTGCAATACCCTGTTCACGGCAATCTTGTCAGAGGCAAACAGCGTCACCGGGAGGATGGGGGCAGGGGATTCCTCCGGCTCGGTATCGACAAGCGTGAAGTACACATGCCCGCTGGCGGCGCGACTCAGGTCGCGGATTTCCCCCTGGACCCAGATCTCTTCCGGCAAAGCTCGGCTGATTGCCCTCGAGACAACCCGGGCCAGTTCGGTAACGGTGTACGTGGTCATGCCACGACGCTACACAACCCCAGGGACGCAGGCGCCGGACCCCCTCTAGAAGACCCCCCAATCCCCGAAGGCAAGGTTCTATTGCACAGAACTCGAAGCGGATGACATCCGCCGGGAACCGACAAACACCCGGAGACTGACAGGAAGAGACTCCAGCCCTGGTGTTCGGCGCAGCCGGAACTCCAAGCGAGGAGGCGCAAACTGGCTGCCCCACCTCGCCGCTATCTTGAGGGCAAGATGGGAACTCTGCGCACAACACTCCGGCAGATCGCCAATTCCCGAGGGCAGACGGCCTTTCTCACCGCTGCACTCGTGATTGGTTTCATCGTCGGTTTGGCCGTCGTGCTCCTCGTCAAGCTGGTAGAAGCCGCCAGTGAAGCCTCGGCATGGGTGCACGAGAGCGTTGGCAGCCACGACATCGCCTTCTTCCTCACCATCCCGACGGGTCTCCTTATCGCATGGGTCGTGGCCCAACGATTCTCCAAGAACGTGGAGAGTGGTGGTGTCACCGAAACGATCTCAGCCGTCGGTCTTCGCGCCGGCTACCTCTCGACACGCACCATCCTTCCCAAGCTCGCCAGCACTGCGGTGACTCTCGGAGTCGGCGGCAGCGGCGGCCGTGAGGGCCCGATCGTCATGATCGGTGCCGCCATCGGCTCATCGCTCTCCCGTTACACCCGGTTCAGCGAAGATCGCATTCGCAGCCTTGTGGCCGCCGGCGCCGGAGCAGGGATTGGCGCTACGTTCAACGCCCCAATCGCCGGCATGCTCTTTGCCATGGAGGTCATCCTCGGCAACCTCGCCATCCGCCACCTCAATGCGGTTGTCGTGGCCTCGGTCGTCGCCGCCGTGACCACGCATACGCTGCTAGGCGAGGAGCAGATCCTGTCATCGCCCGGGGGAAGCTTCGAGGATCCCCGGGAGCTTCTGCTCTATCTGGTCCTGGGCCTGCTTGCCGTCGGGGCCGGCCTGCTATTTGTCCGGATCCTCACATGGGTCAACGACATCAAGGACAAGTACAAGTACCCCGATTGGACCCGGCCGCTGGCGGCCGGCGTCATCATCGCCGCAATCGGATTCGTCGACGACCGTGCGCTCGGCACCGGTCAGGGCTTCCTCTCTGCACTCATGCGGATCAGCAACCCCGATGCAACGGACCTGGTGCTGTGGACTCTGCCGGCCCTGATCCTGTTCAAAATGGTCACGAATGCGCTGACCAGGTCCGGTGCCGGCTCGGCCGGAACATTCATGCCGAGCTTGTTCATCGGCGGCACCCTCGGTACCGCCCTCGTGCTGGTTGTCGAGCCGTTCTGGTTCACCGATCTCCAGCCGGGTTCATACGCAATGGTGGGGATGGCAGCAACGTTTGCGACAGTCGCCAGGGCACCTCTGACGGCCATCATCATGGTGTTCGAGATCACCGGCAACTACTCGCTGGTGCTGCCCTTGATGCTGGCGGCGTCGCTGGCCTCTTTTATCGCCGACAGGGTCCATCCCGACAGTGTCTACACCATGCCGCTCACCAGGGCCGGGGTCCACCTCGTCCAGAACGAGGATGTCGATCTGCTCGACACGGTGACAGTTGGAGAAGTCATGACTCTCCTCGATGACACGCTCGCTCCCTCGATGACAATCACCGAGGCTGCACGATTCCTCGATGAGTCAAGACACCACGGGATGCCGGTGGTAGAGAGGAACGGCAAACTCGCCGGCGTCCTCACGCTCATCGACGTTGCCCTCGCCGAAGGAGATCCCGACGAGACCCTGGTCAAGGACGCGATGACCGACCGGCCGATCACCGTTACCCCCACGATGCCGGTCTCCTCCGCTCTTGCCAGGATGGCCGCGCTTGGCGTTGGTCGGCTCCCGGTCGTCGATGATGTGGATCCGACCCGCCTGGTCGGCATGTTCCGCCGCGACAGCGTTGTCGCCGCCTATCACCATGCTCTAGGTGCAGTCACTGATCGCCATCTCTATCGGCAGCGATTAAGGCAGAGAGTCCAGCCCGGGGCCACCTTCTATGAGGTTCCAGTGCCCCACGCGTCCGCGGCCGCCGGCAAGCGGGTCAAGGACCTCGAGTGGCCGGAGGAAGCAGTTCTAGTCTCCATCCGCAGGGATGCGGCCGTAATCATCCCCCACGGCGACACAGTGCTCAGGGTCAACGACACCATTACCGCCTTCGGCCACGGCGACTCGAGAGTGGCGGTTGCCTTCGTTCTGGAGCGCAAGCTCTCGTCAGACGGAACGTCCCATGATTAGCCAAGATGCTTTGGCGCGAGGGGCTGAAGCCGATACATTCGCATGGTGAATGAACTACCGAAGGTTGTACCGGTACTGATGTCGGGTGGGGCGGGGACGCGCCTCTGGCCCGCATCACGGTCCGACCGACCCAAGCAATTCCTACCGCTCGTCGATGAGCGGACCATGGTTCGCGCCACACTCGACCGGCTCGATGGCCTTGATGTCGAACCGCCCCTCGTGGTCGCCAACGCCGCCCATATTGATCTGGTCGCCGGTGAATTGGACGCCGCCGGGTACGAGCCCAGCCGGATGATCCTCGAACCATTCGGGCGCAACACCGCTCCCGCCGCTGCGGTGGCGGCGCTCGAACTGACTCGCGACGGCGAAGACCCGCTGATGTTGCTGCTCCCCGCCGACCACGTAATCGAGGACATATCCGCATTCCATGCAGCGGTGACGCACGCCTGCAGGCTCGCCGCCGACGGTGATCTCGTCACATTCGGCATCGTGCCCACCCAACCCGAGACCGGGTACGGCTACATACGGACCGGCACCCCGGTCGATGAGACCGCATGCTCGGTTGCCCAGTTCGTCGAGAAGCCTGATCTGGAAACGGCGAAGTCATATCTCGCCGACGGCGACTATCTCTGGAACAGCGGGATGTTCGTTTTCCGCTGCTCGGACTACCTCGACGCCCTCGGCGAATTCGCTCCGGAGATGAAGGCAAGCTGCGAAGAGACCATGAGGCTCTCAACACGTGATGGCGGGGTTCACCTAGACAGGGGATGCTTTGCCGACACGCCCGCCGATTCGATCGACTACGCCGTCATGGAGCACACGACAAAAGCCGTCGTGATCCCGCTCGATGCCGGTTGGAGTGACGTTGGGTCGTGGACCGCCCTATGGGATATCGCCCTGCGCGACGCCGCCGGGAACGTAACAATCGGTGACGTCACCCTCGCGGAAACCACCAACTCGTACATCAGAGCCGACGGTCGCCTCGTCGCCGTTGCGGGCGTTGACAACATCGTCGTGGTCGATACGCCGGATGCCCTGCTGGTCACCACCATCGAAAACGCACAGTCAGTCAAGACCATTGTCGACATACTCAAGGAAGACGGTCGCCCCGAAGCGACCAGGTCAACCGGATCGGAGTGACATGGACAACTTCTGGGAAGTTGCGGTGCCAATCGTGGCCCTGTTCGGGTCGATCGCCCTCGCCGCGGCGCTGCTGACCCGCCAGCGGTCCCGCGTTAAGCCGGACGAGACTGAAAGAGCGGCACCGGTGATCCCTTCCTCCGCATCCCGGCACCAGCGCAAGGTGCTCGAGAAGCTCGAGCCCCAGCCCGAGATCCCAACGCTCATGGACCTGGTGCGGACCGAGATCGAAGAATTGGGAATCGACAAGATCCCCGGCCACGAAAGCCTGCCGAAACCGGTGGTGCTCAAGGTCTACCGCCGCGACAGCCTCCTTCTCCAGGAGTGCAACCACGATGCGCTCGAGTTCAAGCTTGGCGACGGTGTTGAACCCAGTGAAGCGATGGAGGATGACGTGATCCTCTTCTGCCTCGAATGTGGCGAGCCGGGAACAAACGACGGCGAATAGCCGTTACTAAAAGTAACTCCTCTCAAGGAAAACGCCCCTCCCAGTACCGCCCCTCACCCGAGGGGCGGTATTTGCTTGCCGAGTCGCGAGCCAATCCCCAGGAGAGGGGAAACCTCGTCCTACCGATCCATCTCGAGGACCAGAGCGACTTCCGCTTCCAGACGATCGAGTTCGGCATACGCCTCAGCGAAATCGTGGACCTGATCGTTGCTTGGTGGGCACTCGAAGAACGCATCCTCAGCGATTTCGACCCAGGAGGTCACAACGTCATCGATTGCCAAATCGGGCGTTGGGCTCAGCTCTGCCCGATGACTACGGAGGAATGCAAGGACGTCACCACACGCATTCTCGGACATAGCGACAGCCTGAGCGGCCGTGTCGGGGATGGATGATGTGATCTCATCCCAGGCAGGCTGCCAGTCATCGACCGACGGACGGTCGGAGCCGCAACCGGTCAGGAGCAGGACCAAGGCTGCCAGCAGCAACGTGCGGATCTGTGGCTTCGATGTCATCCTCAACGAGAGTAGCGGCGACGACGGGGAACGCGATATCACCCGTCTACGGAAGCGGTAGCGATCCCCGATTCACGCCGGGCAGGTAGAGAACGGCGGTGAGGACAACGATCGCTACGCCAAGCACGGCGATTGTGGAGTACACAGCGGCGACGGCTCGCTCGAACCAATCGATCCTGGCTTCCGGGGCTTGCATCGGCGGATCGTATCACCGTAGGTTGCCGTTGCCTGGTAACCGGTTATTGCCTGGCCGAGCGATACACGAGGACCTTGGCCAATGCGAGTAACGTGACAGGACTTACTCATGGATTTCTGTTTCAACTGTGGCGGCAAGACGGACCCCGAATGGGTGTTCTGCAGAGCCTGTGGCAGCGCCCTCGACGAAAACGATATAGACGACCTCGCGGTCCCGACCCCGCAATCGAGCGGATCGGCAAAGGTCGAGTTGATCAGCCGCGGCTGGGACGATGTCATCGACACGGTGGAAATACCTGCGGATCCGCTCGTAGACGACGAGGTTTCGCCGGGGCCGTTGTCGCCCGGAGCCGTTGAGATATCCGTCGAGGACATCACCATCATCGAGACGACGGAAGCGCCGGAACAGCTCGAGGAGAAGCCTGCGCCGGCAGACCCATGGGATCATCTCCGACCTCATGGAGAGCTACCGCCGCTGCAGCGCTACGTCACTCTCCCGGGACGCGTCGGCCAGGCACTGGTTCTCCTCGCGGCTCTGGCCGCGTTGTCGGCCGCGGCAATTCACTTCTACTTGAATACCCGCCTCGACGCGTTCAGCAACGGGCAGATCTCGGCTCGGGCCGTCGATGACATCGAAAAGGTTGCCGACGTGAGCCTCATCGTCGTCGCCGGTCTCTTCGTGCTGGCCGTCTTCGGGCTCACCTGGTGGCTCGTCCGGGCACTCCCCACCTCCGATTTCAGACCGGGCAAAGCCGGTCTTGTTGCTCTCGTCGCGTTCGTGGCGGGTATCGCCGTTGTCGTTACTTCGTTTGCAGTAAAGAAAGAGACCGTCACCGAGGCGATCGCCGCAAACAGCTTGATCGTGCTCGGGCTCGGTCTGCTCATGACCGCATGTCTCGCCACGGTGCGCACCGTTGATCGCATCGATCGCAAGGAACCTGCGTGAATCCCACCAACCGCGATGTCATCGCCGTGTTTGGTTCGTCTCAGTCACGACCGGGAGATGCCGAATACGATGCCGGCGTCGAGTGTGGCCGTCTGCTGGCGGAAGCCGGGTTGGCCGTCGCCACCGGAGGTTATGGCGGACTGATGGAAGCCGTATCCAAGGGAGCCGCTGCAGCCGGCGGTCCGACGATCGGCGTCACTGCTCCCACGGTCTTCCCCGGTCGCACCGGAGCAAACCAATGGGTTCACCATGAGATGCCCGCCGCCGACCTCGTCCGCAGGATCGCCCTGCTAACCGACGTCGCCTCGGGCTACATCGCACTGCCCGGCAGCATCGGTACTCTCGCAGAACTGGTCGTGGCCTGGAACCTGGCATTCGTCGCCCCCTTCTCCGAGAAGCCCTTTGGACCGATCGCAACGGTGGGGGAAACCTGGTCGGATCTGATACCGCTGCTAACAGACCGGCTCGACAGCAACGATGACATGATCGCCACATGCGCGACCGTGAGCGACGCGGTCGACCACGTCGTTGCGGCGCTCAGCTGACGGCAACGCCGGCAAAGGCCGCTCTTACCTCGGCCGCCCAGGCAACAGCATCGGAATCTCGCTGTCGAGGACCCGCCTCGATTTCGTCGACGATCTCGTCGGTCGCTCAAGCCTGATCACCACCTCGTCCACACACTCACCGGACGGGGCCAATGCGCAAAGAGCCATCCGCAACGAGGTCACCGTGAGCGGCAGACGCGCGGCGACGGATGGCCCGGGTTCGAAGTTGCGCCCAGCGGTGCAACAATCACAGACGGACCGTGGGATTCGGTCTGGCTACGGAAGGACCCCTGACATTGAAAGTCTCGAGATTGTGGAACGCCACGGCCGCGGTCACCGGCGTCCTCTTTGTCATTGTGCTGGCATTCGGTGTGATCGCTGCATTGTCGCCATACGCAGATATCGAACCCACCAGCAGCAGCGAAGCCATCGCCGAGGCACTCATTGACGGGAGCGAGACCCTGTTCACCGGTAACTACGTGCTGATGATGTCGGCGTTCCTGCTGGTGGTTTTCGCCGGCTATCTCCGCCACGCGATCAGCCCCGAGACCGGTCGAGCCTGGCCGGCCACCGTCGGTTTCGGCGGGGGTCTACTCGCCGCAGCTCTGCTCACGATCGTCGCCTTGATCGGCATCTCTCAAGCACAGGTGGACAGCTTCGGCACCGACACGGTTGTGGCCAAAACGCTTCTGGTCCTGAGTTGGGGCAGCGTATCGATGGTCATCCCCGGTCTCGCCGCCTTTACGTTTGGCATGTCGTTGATGTCGCTGACCTACAACACCCTGCCTCGCTGGCTGGGCTGGCTCGGAGCAGTTGCCACCGTGTTTGTCCTCACGTTCTGGGTCCTTGGCATCCTGGTTGCCTTGGTTTGGATTGCAGCCGTCAGCGTCAGCCTGGTCATACGTGAGGTTCGCGCCGAAGAAGGCCCAGAAGCCGAACCCGCCACCGATTGATCTGCGCTCTATTGTCTCCCTTGTTGAGCGATGAAAAGGATGACTCGATGCCGACTGAAGGCTTCTATCTGGGCGGTGTTGTCGACGGTAAGACCGGAGAACGCACCGGTGAACTCGTCGACTACGACCCGGGCGACCTGACAACCCACGGCGTGATCGTCGGGATGACCGGATCGGGCAAGACAGGTCTCGGCATCATCTATCTCGAAGAAGCCCTCCTTTCGGGCATCCCCACGCTGATCCTCGATCCCAAGGGTGACATGACCAACCTCCTGCTCACCTTCCCCGAGCTGCGGCCGGCCGATTTCGAACCATGGATCGACGAGGGTGAGGCTCGCAAGGAGGACAAGAGCGTCCCGGAGCTCGCTGCGGAGAAGGCAGAGCTTTGGAGCAAAGGCCTCGGCTGGTGGGATCAGGATGGCTCGCGGATCCAGGATCTTCGAGATAAGGCCGGATTCACTATCTACACCCCGGGCTCCGGCTCCGGAGTCCCGCTCAACATCATCGGCTCACTCGCCCGCCCCGACAGCAGCTGGGAAACAGACGCCGAGGCTCTCCGTGATGAGATCGAGGGTTTCGTCTCCGGCCTGCTCGGGCTCGTTGACATCGAGGCCGACCCGATCTCATCGCGAGAACATATCCTCATCGCCAACCTCGTCGAACATGCCTGGCGCGAGGGGCGTGACCTCGATATGGCGACTCTGCTGGCTGAGATCCAGCGCCCGCCAATCCGCAAGCTCGGCGTGTTCGAGATCGACACCTTCTTCCCGGAGAAGGACCGGCTCGCCCTGGCGATGAAGCTCAACGGCCTAGTCGCATCGCCTGCTTTCTCGAGCTGGGTCGAGGGACCAGACCTCGATATCGAGTCGCTGCTGTGGAAGGAAGGGAAACCGCAGGCAGCCATCATCTATCTGGCTCACCTGAGCGATGAGGAACGCCAGTTCGTCGTGACCCTCATCCTGTCGAAGGTCATCACCTGGATGCGCACCCAGGCGGGCACGGGCGACCTGCGGGCGCTCGTGTACATGGATGAGGTCTTCGGTTTCGTCCCTCCCACCGCCGAGCCCCCGGCGAAGAAGCCGATCTTGACAATGCTCAAGCAAGCTCGCGCATTCGGCGTCGGCATGCTGCTTTCGACGCAGAACCCGGTGGACCTCGACTACAAGGCCATGTCGAACGCAGGGACCTGGTGCATCGGGCGGCTCCAGACAGAACGTGACAAGGCCCGGATCCTCGAGGCGCTTCAATCCGCACGAGGCGATACGGACGTCTCCGAGTTGGACAGGACGATCTCAGGACTGGAGAAACGACAGTTCTTGCTGCACAACACGCATGAACCCGAGCCGGTCCTGTTCACCACACGATGGGCGCTCTCCTATCTGCGTGGTCCGCTCACCCGAGAACAGATATCGACACTCACCGACTACTCGCCGGCAGCGGAAGTAGCCGCGCCGGCGCCACAGGCTGCCGCACCGGCGCTCGCTAGTGACGAGACGCCCGTGATGCCGGCAGTCCCCGATTCCATCTCCATCTTTCACCTTGCCCCAGACGCTCCATGGGCATCGCAGTTCGAGATCGATCGAGGTTCGAACCGGTTTACCGCAGCTGTGGCCGCCCGGGTTCATCTCACCTACGACGAGCGAGCCGCCGGCCTTGTTCACGAGGAGGAGTGGGAAGCGATCGTCACGCCTTTGGGGACTCGATTCGATGCCGATAGCGCCGTCTATGTCGATTACGACGACCGTGACTTCACCGAGACCGGACCCGAGAACGCAAGTTACGTCATCCCCGAGGGCGACATCGGAAAGGCGACGTACTGGAAGAGCGCAGAGACAGCGTTGAAGGACTTCCTCTACCGCGGGCAGAAGATAACGATCCACAAGAACGCCGATCTCAAGCTGTACTCCCGGGCAGGAGAGGCTGAGGAGGCATTCCTCGCTCGATGCGATGAGGCCGCTCAGGATCGCGCGGATCAGGAAGCCTCCAAGTTGCGGGACAAGTACGAGCGTCGCTTCAAGACGCTGCGTGACCAGGCCGCGGCTGCCGAGCGGCGGGCACAGGAGATCGAAGTCGACCTTGCGGGTGCGAAGCAGAAGGAAATCATCGACGGTGCGTCGTCGGTCATCAACATCCTGCTTGGTCGCCGCAGCACCCGATCGGTCACCGGTTCAGCCCGCAACCGGAGCGCTACGCGGTCGAAACAGGCGCGGCTCGCCACGGCTCAGGCCAAGGCGGACGACAAGTATGCCGAACTCGCCGCACTCGAGGCTGATCTCGTTGAGGAACTCGAGGAGATCAACGATCGCTGGGAGGAATGCGGCGAGAACATCGAGCCGGTGGAAATCGGGTTGGAGAAAGCGGATATCCAGGTAGAAGAGATATCGCTGGTTTGGCTTCCACTGGAGTGATCGCTCTTCGAATCAGCGGGGTTGGGCGCGCAAGCTCGCGAAGCCGTACACTCTGAGTCCGAATCAGATGAGGCCAGGGGACTATGAATAATCGCCCAGCAATTGTTCAAATCGACGAGCACACAACCGACGAGGAAGCCAGCGTGACGATCTCGCTGAGCTGGCAAGACGAGCAGTTTTTCGGCAGCGCCGCCGGCAGCCCCGACGAAGCGTCGCGAGCGCGTCTCGTCGGCGAGGCAACCTTGCGGGCCGTGGAGGAAGTCTCGGAGCACCGGATCTCGCTGCAACTCGAGGCTGTCGCAACCACCGAACTCGGCGAAACGCAGATCGCCATGGCTCAGGTATTGATGGACGGAGTCCCAGTGCCGCTGGTGGGCAGCGCATTGCTGACCGAGCACGATGCGACTACAGCTACGGTGAAGGCCGTCCTAGACGCAATCAACCGCCAACTGATCCAGGTGCTCTAAGCCTCAGTCTGAGTCAGCGCCCACATCAGATCACGAATCGTGACGACCCCGAGCAGTTCCTCTTCGGCCATGACGGGAAGATGCCGGTAGCCGGTTTCGATCAGCCACGCCGCTGCCTCTTTCACCGTCACATCCGGCTTGAAGGTATCGGGCGATTCGCTCATCCACTCCTCGACCAGCGCCGCACCGAGGTCAACCCCTTCGGCGACGGCCAGGACGAGATCACGTTCGGTCAGGATGCCAACCAACTCTCGGTTGTCGATGACAACCACGTAATCGACCTCGTTGTCGGCCATAGACTCTGCAGCGTCGGACATGGTGCCCTCAGGCCCAATGATCTCGGTGGTTCCACCGACTAGTGCATGTAGGCGCATGATCCCTCCGGTCCTTCAACACAACCGACACTACCCGATGGCGTAGCCGCAAGCTAAGTGGCTTGCCCCAGATAGTTCCACTTCTAGTTGGGGCAGTTGCGGCAGCAACGCTGCGTCATCAACGGGCGTAGCGATCCTGCAGAGCAACGTGCCTTGGACTTGCAAAGAGGCCATAGAGCGCGATCAGGTTTCCGACACCGGGAAGCAGGAATGCGAGTAGGGCAAGACCGGTCCTTTTGAGACGAACCAGGCGGATGATCCCGACGATCCAGACAGCCCAAACCCCGGCAATGATGCCAACCGCTGCAGCTTCCATGGTGGGAGTCTACGCCGACCAGACACCTTGCCTCCCAGAACCTTGAAGATGTCTTCGGGTTCTACGGAACCTTCGAGCTGATCTGAATCGCAGCCCGCTGGTGTCCCCTGGTATCGAACCGGGGGGCACCCGGCGACAACAAACCCCCGTGCCTACCCGCTACCACCGCGGGCTGGAGTTTGGGAATGTCCTAGAGCAGGTCTTGCTCGCGAATACCGAAGGACGGGTGGCGGAGACGGCACAGAGCCAGCTTCTCGAGCTGACGGATCCGCTCCCGGGTGAGTTGGAACTCGTCGCCGATCTCTTCGAGGGTCCGGGGGACGCCGTCGTAGAAGCCGTAGCGCAGCGCCAGGATCCGGCCCTCCCTCTCGGGGAGCCGCTCGATGGACTTGCGCAGGCTATTGGCGATGTCGAGTTCCTCAGTAACCCGCATCGGGTCGATTGCGTCTTCGTCCTCGATGAAGTCACCGAGCTGGGCGCCATCTTCACCGACGGGCTGCTCGAGCGAGACGGTGTCGGCAACGCTCAGCGCCAGTTCGACCTTGTCCACGTTGACACCGGCCTCTTCGGCGATTTCCTCCGGGCGGGGCTCACGACCCAGCTCGGCTTTGAGACTCGCCTGTGCGGCCCTAACTGCAGCGAGAGTGTCGTGCAGGTGGACCGGGATCCGGACCGTACGTGACTTGTCGGCGATGGCACGGGTGATCGCCTGACGGATCCACCACGTGGCATACGTCGAGAACTTGAAACCCTTACGCCAGTCGAACTTCTCGACCGCACGGATGAGACCCAGGTTGCCTTCCTGGATCAGATCGAGGAAGTCGATACCTGAGGTATTGGCGTAGCGGCGAGCATTGGCCACCACGAGGCGGAGGTTGGCAGTGAGGAAGGCATCCTTGGCCTCACGGCCACGCCGGATATGGCGACGGAGCACCATCTCTTCTGATTTGCCCTCGAACTCGCCCTTGTCGAACTTCTCCTGGGCGTTCTGCCCGGCTTCGATCTTCTGGGCGTACTCGACCTCTTTCTCGGCGGTCAGGAGCTCGTACTCGCCGATCGCGGTGAGATACTGGCTGACGAGGTCGGTCGTGAGACGTCCCCGGTCATCAGTCAGCTTGTTTCTGTCGAGATCTTTGCGCGAGCGCGACAGAGTATCGCGGTCAATCCGCTCTTTTGCTTCTTCTCGCTCGACCTTTGCCCTATCGAGCAGTTTGTCTCGCGTCTTGCTGGTCTTCGCCATTAAGAAGGTCCTCCAAGACCGTCTAGCCCATTGCTAATGCCGCGCATCAGCGGCTTCAATCGCACGTTTAGAGAGTGACCCACTATCACACACGTATTCACGTTTGTGAACCCCCCAAAAGGGTTTCTTCATGGGAGTTTGACCCATGTCTTGCGGGATAGTTCCGTGCGGAGCCCATATTTCGACCGTATCGCTCGGATACGTCGGCGTAAAGCCCCTTGTTGTAAGCGCAACGCAAACATTGCTATGCGTATTCCCATCCAAAGACGAGGGTCAACCGCCGGTTGGGCAGTTGACCCTCGCTCGTCGGGCGGTCTTTCCGGTCGCTACGAAGTCACACCTGCGGAAGCACCGGCGTCTGCGTGGAGCCGCCGCCACCGTCGGCGAAGCCGATCGGCCCGTGCCTCGCGACGGTCTTCACGAACCTCCTGCATCACACCCTCGAGCTCATCGAAGTCCTCAGCAGTGCCGACAGCCACCAAGGACTCCTGGATCCTGTCGATGGCCGTAGCGATCCGTTCCAGCACCGCGTCGGGCACGTCATCCGTCTCTTGCAGCTCGGCGTACTTCTCGTTGACCCGTTCAAGAACCGATGACATCCGCTCGGTGATGGCCGCGATTGCCTCATCGACTGTCTCAAACCTCTCTTCGAGACTCATCGGAGGGCGCTGATCCGGCGCATCTTCAGCCTCCTGTGCAGATGCCGCAACCGGGACGGCAAACACAACAGCGGCTGCCATCACAACGGCGACAAGTCGTTTCTTCACATTGACTCCATTCGTCGACAAGCGTGCCCAGTTGGACACACCTTGATCGTCAGCGAGAGTTGTTATGGACCTGTGTCCTCAGCGTGAGAATCAAATGAAAAGGCTCAGAGGCGATGCAATCCGGCTAATCACTGCCGGCCAACGGCTGCCGCGGTTTACCAGCCGGGGGCCGTCAACCGTGGCCACGCTCGTCCCGTAGGCTCGACACATGCCCAATCGACTCGCCGCCTCCGCCAGCCCATACCTTCTCCAACACCAGGACAACCCCGTGGACTGGTTCGAATGGAGCGAAGAGGCGTTCGCACTCGCCATGGCAACCGACCGGCCGGTTCTTCTCTCGGTTGGGTATTCGGCATGTCATTGGTGCCACGTCATGGCTCATGAGTCGTTCGAGGACGACACGACCGCTGCATATATGAACGAGCACTTCGTGAATGTGAAGGTCGACCGGGAGGAACGGCCGGATATCGACCGTATCTACATGGATGCACTGCAAACGATGACGGGTCACGGCGGATGGCCGATGACCGTGTTCCTAACCCCGGACGGTGATCCCTTCTATGCGGGCACCTACTACCCGAAGGAGGCTCGTGGGCATTTCCCATCGTTCCGCCAAGTCCTCGAGGGTGTCGCCGACGCCTGGAACAGCAACCGAGAGCAGCTGCTGGACCAGGCAAGCCGACTGACCGCGGCGGTCAAGGCCGGCATCCCTGCCGGCTCCGCCCCCGAGTCGCTCGTTGCGATCGAAGCGGCCCTATCCACCCTGGCGCAGAATTTCGATGCGGAGTGGGGCGGCTTTGGAGGGGCCCCGAAGTTCCCCCAGGCTCCTGCACTCGAGTTCCTGCTGCGCGTGCTTGCTCTCGATCCCGCCAGGCGCCCGGTCATCGAGCCGATACTCCGCCGAACGCTCGATTCAATGCGGTCGGGTGGCATCTACGACCAGATCGGCGGCGGGTTCGCTCGATACTCGGTTGATGGACAGTGGCTGATCCCCCACTTCGAAAAGATGCTCTACGACAACGCACTGCTGGCCCGCGTCTACCTGAGAGCGGGCCAGGTGCTCGATGAGCCGCGCTACACGGACACGGCGCGAGAGACGCTGGATTATCTAGCTGGAGAAATGCGTGATCGTGGCGGTGGTATTCACGCTGCTGAGGACGCCGACTCAGAAGGAGTCGAAGGCAAATACTACGTCTGGACCTATGAG
>SWCD01023816.1_pt1 | contig 42342 bp, 35 predicted proteins | sample 4693011 | NCBI WGS metagenome assembly SWCD01 (sample SAMN10267278, study PRJNA491770) | bioreactor metagenome | isolation source: DHS bioreactor inoculated with marine | place: Japan: Omine Ridge, Nankai Trough
TTTTTTTACTTCACCTAAAATGCGCACGCCTAACCCCGGACCCGGGAATGGATGGCGATAAACCATATCTGCAGGCAGGCCTAACTCAACACCGATTTTTCGCACTTCATCTTTGAACAGTTCGCGCAGCGGTTCGACCAGTTTTAATTTCATATCTTCCGGCAGGCCACCGACATTGTGATGCGATTTGATCAGATGTGAATTTTTGCTGTCGGCCGATTCGATCACATCGGGATAGATCGTGCCCTGTGCCAGCCAGTTGGCGTTCGGCAGTTTGTTTGATTCTTCTTCAAATATTTCGATGAACACGCGACCGATGATCTTGCGTTTTTTCTCGGGGTCATCATTGTTTTTTAACTCATCAAGAAAACGCTGCTCGGCATCAACACGGATCACTTTTACGCCCATATTCTCGGCAAACGTCGCCATCACCTGGTCACCTTCCCTGTAACGCAGCAGGCCGTTATCGACGAATACGCAGGTCAGCTGGTCACCGATCGCCTGATGCAACAGCGCGGCGACCACAGAAGAATCCACGCCGCCGGACAGCCCGAGAATCACCTCGTCATCACCCACCTGCTGGCGGATGCGATCAATGTTATCTCTAATAATATTGCCCGCGGTCCAGTCCGAGGCACAGCCGCAAATGCCGTGCACGAAACGCTCGATGATGCGCTGCCCCTGTTTGGTGTGGGTGACTTCCGGATGAAATTGCAGGCCGTAAAAATGCCGTGATTCATCCGCCATACCGGCGATGGGTGCATTATCCGTGCTGGCGATGCAGGCAAAATTTTCCGGCAGTTCATCGACCTTGTCACCATGCGACATCCACACATCCAGCATACCAAAACCTTCATCGGTAACATGATCTTCGATGTCTTTTAGCAATGCACTGTGGTTACGCGCACGTACCTGTGCAAAACCATATTCACGATGCGTCGACGCGGTGACCTTGCCGCCGAGTTGCGATGCCATGGTCTGCATGCCGTAGCAGATGCCCAGAACCGGGATACCCGCTTCGAACACGTACTGCGGCGCGACCAGGGTATCGTCCGCATTCACCGACTCCGGACCACCCGACAGGATGATGCCCCTGGGCGCGAACGCTTTGATCTCATCACCGGTCATGCCGGTATGATGTACTTCACTGTAGACCCCGGCTTCACGCACACGCCGCGCGATGAGTTGAGTATATTGCGAACCGAAGTCGATGATTAGGATGCGGTCTGAATGGATATCATGCATAGTGTTATTTTATTAAAAACTAAAAACTTCTTTGCCGCGAAAAACGCAAAGGACGCAAAATATAAAAATAAAATAAAGTTTTTCTTTGCGTTTTTTTGCGTTTTTCGCGGCAAAATTTCTTTATGAAGAACGGTAATTCGGCGCTTCTTTGGTGATGGTCACATCGTGTACGTGCGACTCGGACATGCCGGCACCAGAGATACGAACAAACTCCGGTTTGGTGCGCATCTCGTCCAGATTGGCACAGCCGACATAACCCATGCTGGAACGTAGTCCGCCCATCATCTGATGTACGATGGCACCCATCGGCCCTTTATAGGCGACCCGACCTTCGATGCCTTCTGGTACCAGCTTCTCGCTGCCTTCTGAACTGTCCTGGAAGTAACGGTCGCTGGAACCCTGTTTCATGGCACCGATCGACCCCATGCCGCGATACGCTTTGTAGGAACGGCCCTGATACAGGATCACATCGCCCGGCGCTTCCTCGGTGCCAGCCAACATGCCGCCGACCATGATGCAATAACCACCGGCAACGATAGCCTTGGCCATATCACCCGAATAACGGATACCGCCATCAGCGATCAGTGGCACACCTGTACCTTCGAGTGCCGCTGCCACATTGGATACAGCTGTAACCTGTGGCACACCGACGCCAGCCACGATACGGGTGGTACAGATCGAACCTGGACCAATACCTACTTTGACGCCGTCGGCGCCGGCGCCGACCAGCGCTTTTGCGGCCGCACCGGTGGCGATATTACCGCCGATGATCTGCACGTCATAATGCTTCTTCACCCAGCTGACACGGTCCAGTACGGCCTGTGAGTGGCCGTGCGCAGTATCCACCACGATGACATCAACGCCCGCACCGGCCAGCGCTTCGACCCGCTCTTCGGTGCCTGCACCGGTACCCACCGCTGCGCCCACGCGCAAACGGCCTTCTGCATCTTTTGCCGCGTTAGGAAAGTCGGTCGATTTCTGAATATCTTTGACGGTGATCATGCCACGTAACTGAAACGCATCATTGACTACCAGAACACGCTCTATGCGGTGTTCGTGCAGTAGCGCCAGCACATCCTTTTTCGAGGCGCCCTCTTTTACCGTCACCAGCTTGTTTTTTGGTGTCATGACCTCAGTCACGGGTTTATCCAGACCGGTTTCAAAACGTACATCACGACTGGTCACCAGACCAATCAGCTCACCATTCTTCACTACCGGCATGCCAGAGATACGGTATTTCTCGCGCAGTGCCATCACATCACGCACCTTCATCTCAGGTGTCACGATGACCGGCTCGGTGATTACGCCACTCTCATATTTCTTGACAGTATTAACTTCTGCTGCCTGTTGCTCAGGTGTCAGATTTTTATGAACGATGCCCAGACCGCCTTCCTGCGCCAGTGCAATTGCCAGACGTGATTCGGTCACTGTGTCCATCGCCGCGGACATTAATGGGATATTCAAGGTGATGTCTCGGGTAACTTTGGTCTGCAAAGAGACATCTTTTGGCATCATTACCGAGTGCGCAGGAACCAGTAAAACATCATCAAAGGTTAAGGCTTCTTCGATTATTCGCATAACAATTCCCGCTTGGCGCTTTAGTCACTTGGAAAAAGCGAGGTATTATACCCTAAACCCGCGTTAGAAACACGTACTAGCGTGCAAGAAATTGATTTCTCACCGACTTAACAAACGCTGGCCCAGCCATCATCAAACCTTGTAAAAAATATACAAAATCAATATTTTGGGGTATAAATGGTCGCTCCTAAAAAAACTATCGAGGACAATTCATGAAAATAAAAAACCTCAGCATCATCTCTGTACTTGGCGCCTGCCTGTTTGCCCCTGTTCTGGCGCAGGCTGGAACATACGAAACAGCTGTCAAAGAAGCCAGTGCTTCGATCGACAACGCCAAAGCTGTCAATTATGAATGGCGCGACAGTCGCAAATTTCTCAAAAAAGCCGATAAATTATACAAAGAAGGAAAAACCGATAAAGCAATGAAGCTGGTAAAAAAAGCGAAAAAGCAGGGCGAACTTGCTGTCGCTCAGGCAAAACTGCAAGCCGGCGTCAGCGGACCGCATTAACACTCGCACAAAAATAACGGCCTGCGTTTCTGAACCGGGATGCAGGCCGTTTTTTATGCCTGATTTTTGAAGGCTGGATTTTTATGTTTAAATCAGCACATGTTATCCAGCTCTAAAAACAATAATATCTACAGCGTCAGCAGCCTCAACCGCAGCGTGGCAAACCTGCTGGAACAGGAATTTGCCTGGATCTGGGTGGAAGGTGAAATATCCAACCTGGCACAGCCGGCATCGGGACATATCTATTTCAGCCTGAAAGACCACTCGGCACAGGTCAGCTGCGCCATGTTCAAGGGTCGCAATCGCTCCCTCAAATTTCAGCCGGAGAATGGCAACCAGGTGCTGGTCCGCGCCAAAGTCAGCCTGTATCAGCCGCGCGGTAATTACCAGCTGATCGTTGACCGCATGGAGGAAGCTGGAGATGGCGCTCTGCGTCATCAGTTTGAAGCATTAAAAATCAAACTCGCCGGCGAAGGCCTGTTCGACGAGGGCAACAAACAGGAAATCCCCGAACTGCCCGAAAGCATTTGCATCATCACCTCTAAAACCGGTGCTGCTATCCATGATGTATTAAGTGTTATCGAAAGACGTTTTCCTTCTATTCCGGTGAAACTATTCCCCGTGCCGGTGCAGGGTGTCGAAGCTGCGCCCGCCATCTGCGATGCCCTCCAGTTGATCGATCAGGCAGTCTCCGCCGGCACATTAAATTGTGACGTTATTCTGCTGGTACGCGGCGGCGGTTCACTGGAAGATCTGTGGTCATTTAATGAAGAGAGCGTGGCGCGCGCGATCTACGACTGTCACATCCCTGTCGTCAGCGGTGTCGGTCATGAGGTTGATGTCACCATCGCTGATTTTGTCGCTGACGTGCGCGCGGCGACGCCCACCGCTGCCGCCGAAACCGTCACTCCCGACCAGTCATCATGGCTGCAGTCGTTCGACTGGTACCAACAGAGACTGCAACAACTGGTCAGCGATAAAGTTACACGCTATCAGGAAAAAACCCGGTGGTTGCACCGCCGCTTACAGCAACAACATCCGCAGGTACAATTAAACCGTTCCAGAGAACGCAGCGATGAACTGATAAAACGATTACAACGCGTTACTCGATCAATGCTTGATAGACATCAAAGTAATCTCACCGTGCTCAATGTCAAACTGGGCGCGCAGAACCCGACATTATTATTGAAACAAAACCGGCAGACGACAAACTATTTAAATTCAAGATTACAGCAGGCCGCGTTGAACTTGTTTGCACAGAAAAAATCACTGTTAAGTAATGTCGCAAGAACGCTGCACACTATCAGCCCATTGCAAACACTGGGGCGCGGTTACTCGATAACATTGGATGGTAAAGGCTCGCCCATCGTATCCATTGCACAGGTCAAAGCAAATGATACAATCGAAACTCGCCTGCACAACGGAAGCATCATCAGTCATGTGGAATCCTGTATTGAAAACAAGCCGGAATAATCTGATCACACAAACTGCTTTTGCAACCGCACTGCTTTTCCTGCTATTTCATAACACCAGTGCCAGCGAGGCGGTGAGTAAAGCGGTAAAAATTAAAACCGCCGCTTATAAAGATATTGCGACAAATGTAACACATACTTTAGGCGGTGTAGTTCCCGCCGAAAACAACAGCAGCATCAGCGCACAGATCAGCGCGGTGATAAAACAGTTTCACGTCGATACCGGTTACGAAGTTAAAAAAGGCGACGCGTTAGTCACCCTGGAATGCAAAGAAAACCACTTAAAGTTAAAACAGGCCAGCGCCAACCTGCAGGCAGAAAAAGCGCAGCTGACTAATGCCAGGTCACAATTTAACCAGGCCAGAAAATTAAACAAGCAGGGCAACATCTCCAAAGAGATCTACAACCAGCGTGAAGCCGAAGAAGATCGCCTGAAAGCCACCGTCGAAAACAGGAAGGCGGCACTGTCTCTGGCACAGATCAATGTCGATCGCTGTCATATAAAAGCGCCGTTCGATGGTTACATCACCCGACGTGATGCCAGCGTCGGTGAGCTCACACAACCAGGTACCCCGCTATTACAACTTGTTTCAAAGACCAACAACATCGTCGAAGTAAAAATCAATAATCGATTATTAAAAAGTTTTTCCCAGGGTAAAAATTATCGTTTCGTGTTCGCCGACAGATCGTATGCGCTCAAGGTCGAATTCATCTTACCGGTGCTCGACAGGGCAACCCGCAACCATATCGCACGATTGAGCTTTGTTAACGAACACGCCATCACCGGCAGTGTCGGCAAAGTAAAATGGCAGGATGCGGCAGCATCCATACCTTCCAGTTACATCGTATCGCGGGATAAAAAACTCGGCATTTTAATCGCGGAAAATGACCGGGCTAAATTCATCGAAATCAAAAACGCACTCGAAGGACAACCGGCATCCATCACACTGGATGACGAAACCCAGATCATCACCCGGGGCCGTTTCAATATAAAAGATGGCGATATTTTACAGATTAGCAATCAGTAAAGATTACGATGTAGATAAATAAAAGCATTAAGTCGTCTGCGAAACACGCAAATAACGCGAAGGTTAGAAACAATTTTTTATTTTTCGCTGTCTGCGTGTTTCACAGACCAATGCTTTTTTAACATAATCAAAACAAAAAAAGACAGGTGTTTTAACAGATAATGTTTCGACTTTTCATCCAGAATCACGTTCTCGCCAACCTGTTCTTCTTACTGGTGCTCATACTCGGCACCATCAGTTATCTGACCCTGCCGCGTGAAAAAGATCCAACCATTAATTTCAACTGGATCCAGGTCACTACCGGCCTGCCCGGCGCCTCGGCAATCGACATCGAAAAACGCATCACCGACCCATTAGAAGATGTCATACGTAGCATCTCCGACATCAAGTTTGTTTCCAGCAACAGCCGAGAAGGCATCTCCAGCATCCTGATCCGTTTCAATGATGTCTCGGAACGCATCTTCGATAAACGCATCGCCGATCTGCGTCGTGAGATCCAGAACAAACAGAACGAACTGCCCGATGAAGCGACTGACCCTTTCATCTTCGAGATCACCACCGACAACGCCTACCCGACAGCTTCATTAGTTGCCATCTCTGTCGCCAGCGATGAAAACTTGCGAGTGCAGTCCGAACGCCTGAAAAAACAACTGGAAAATATCAAAGGCATCGACCGCGTCATGACCACCGCGCTGAACGACCCTGAACTACAGGTATTTTTCGACCCGCAGAAATTGCAGTACTACGGCATCAAACCCAGTGACCTGGCAAACACCATTAAAAATTATTATCAGGACACACCCGCCGGCAGTTTAAAAGTACAAGCTGAAGAATGGTTTATCCGCCTCACCGGCACTAACGCTTCACCCGACGTGCTCGCCGACCTGCCCGTGCTCACCGCACAGGGTGAGGTACCACTAAGTGAAGTTGCAGATATTCAGCGCGGCCGCAAAAAAGCCAAAACTCTGGTCAGCTTTAACAATCAGGCGGCGGTGCTGTTTGCCATTACAAAAAAATCCAAATCCAATACCCTGGGGCTGGTCGAACGGCTTAACGAATTTATCGCCGAACGCAATCTATATACCGACACCACTGGCGTGCGTCTGGTATTAATCGACGATGCCACCGAGATCACCAACAAATCCATCAATGTCATGCAGACCAATGCGCTGGTCGGGCTGCTGTTCGTACTTCTTGTCACCTGGCTTTTCCTGGGCGTAAAGATCGCTTTTCTTACCAGCATCGGCATCCCCTTTATTTTAGCGGGCACCTTCTGGGTGATCAGTCTGATCGGCCAGAGCCTGAACATCATGGTACTACTCGGTGTGGTCATCTCACTGGGCATGCTGGTCGATGATGCTGTCGTGGTCGTGGAAGCGATCTACCAGCGACTGGCCAGAGGCGCAGACAAATTAAACGCCTGCATCGATGCCCTGAAAGAAGTGGCGATGCCGGTCACTACCGCCGTGCTCACTACCATGTCTGCCTTTTTACCGCTGGTGCTGATGCCCGGCATCATGGGCAAGTTTATGATGGTGGTACCGCTAGTGGTTTCTATCGGCCTGGCGATCAGCCTGGTGGAAGCCTTCTGGATGTTGCCGGCACACATCCTGGTGATGCAAACAGATTTCAGACGGCCAACAAAAATGCAGATATGGCGGCAGAATTTCACCCACCGTTTACAGATAAGTTATGTCCGCAGCCTGATCAAAGTCATGCGTTATCCAAAACGCGCCGTGATCCTTATCGTCCTGCCATTTTTACTGGCGGTGGGGTCGATCGCGGCCGAGATGGTAAAAGTCGATTTTTTCGCCAGCGACCCGATCCGTAAATTTTACGTCAATATCGAGATGCCACCGGGCACCACGCTGAAAGACACGTTAAGCACCACACTTAAAATCGAAAAAATCGCGCGCGGCTTATTAAGCGACGAAGAAACCCGCGCCCTGGTCAGCTACGCCGGCCAGATGTTCACCGAGACCGAACCTTTCTTCGGCAATAGCTACGGCCAGATCATGGTCAGCCTGAACCCGGACAACAATAATGACTTTCGGTCGGTCGATGATGTGCTGGACGAAGTCCGTGGTGCTATCAGCGACTACCCCGGGCCGATAAATATTTCTTTTTTCCGGCTCGCCGGTGGCCCACCGACGGCAAAACCTGTCAGCGTAAAAGTTCGCGGTGACGACCTGCAACAGATCCACACCGCCGCCGAGGCTTTAAAAGACATACTACGCAGCATCCCCGCAATCAAGGATATTACCGATGATGCGTCCAGGGGCCGCAACGAACTCAACCTGGTGTTCGACAGTTACGCGATTCAGAACAGTGGCCTGACGCCCTCGGACATCGCACGTAACCTGCGCCTGCTGGTCGACGGTGAAGTTGTCGCTTCCATGCAACACCGTGGTGAAGAACTGGAAGTACGGGTAAAAGCCGCACCGCGTGAACTGTACGATGTCGAAGCTGTATTGTTCACACAGATCGTTCTGCCCGATGGTGACATCCGCCCGCTCTCCTATTTCCTCAGTGACGAAACCGGCAAAGGCCCGGGCAACATCCGCCATTACGATTACCGCCGCGCGATCACTGTGGAGGCTGATCTGGACACGCACCAGATGAACACCGTCGAAGCGAACAAATTAATCAAACAGCGCTGGCATGACATCGCCGACCAGTTCACCGAAAACGACCTCAATTTCAGCGGCCAGCTGGACGACATTAACGAGAGCATCAACTCGATGTTCATCCTGCTACTGTTCGGTGTTCTGCTTATCTACGCCATCCTCGGCACCCAGTTCAAAAGTTATTTCCAGCCGCTGATCATTTTGTCGACCGTACCGATGGCGTTCACCGGTGTCACTTTAGGATTATTGATCACCGGCAATCCGCTAAGCCTGTACACCCTGTATGGTGTAGTCGCACTCGCCGGCATCGCGGTGAACGCCGCCATCGTTCTGATTTCTGCCGCCAACTCACGCTTGCAGGATGGCATGAGCATCACCCATGCAACCATCTACGCTGCCCGCCGTCGTATCATTCCGATATTGATTACCAGCTTGACCACCATCGCCGGGTTGTCTTCACTGGCGCTCGGCCTCGGCGGCGAATCACTGATCTGGGGACCGGTAGCAACCGCTATCGTCTGGGGCCTGACTTTTTCCAGCGTGCTGACGCTATTTGCGATCCCGTTAATTTTCAGAATATTCGTCAGCGAGCCGAAGTGAAATACCCTGTCACACCGATAAAAAAATGGCTGGCGCATTCGGCAAACTATTTTCATAAAAATGCATCCAAACAGGTGGTTTAATGACAGGAATGGTTTATCCTATTTAGTTGCATCGAACGACAGATTCGTGGTAAAAAGTCGCTCGCATTATTTTATACAAAACATAAATTAACTAAGTTGTTGATTTTATATATATTTGGAGTCTTAGATGGCAAATACAGCGCCAGCAGAAAATCACACTTTTAAGCCTTATAAAGAAAAAAAAGGCGAAGAATATATGAATGAAGCGCAGATTCAGCACTTCACCGACATCCTTCAGGCGTGGAAAACAGAACTGATGTCGGAAGTCGACCGCACCGTGGATCACATGAAAGATGAAGCCGCTAATTTTCCTGATCCGGCAGACCGTGCCACCCAGGAAGAAGAATTCAGCCTGGAACTGCGCACCCGTGATCGTGAACGCAAACTCATCAAAAAAATTGACGATACCATGGCACTGATGAGCAGTGGCGAATATGGTTACTGTGAAACCTGTGGCGTCGAAATTGGCCTGCGCCGTATGGAAGCACGCCCGACCGCAACCCAATGCATCGACTGTAAAAGTCTGGATGAGATCAAAGAGAAACAGACTCGCGGCAAATAATAACGCCTTGCAGTTTAAGTCTAAGAGAGCCGGTATTTATTATCGGCTTTTTTATTTTTGGCCGCAAAGAACGCAAAATGCGCAAAAGAAACAACAAAATTTAATTTCTATTAAAACTTTGCACCCTTCGCGTTTTTTGCGGCGGAACAAGTTTTTAAATGTCCAACAATAAACCACAATCCTACAAAGGCCGCTTCGCTCCATCCCCGACAGGCGCTGTTCATTTCGGCACGCTACTGGCTGCGGTCGGCAGTTATCTTCAGGCAAAAAAAAATGATGGTGAATGGCTCATCCGCATGGAAGATGTCGATCTGACGCGCAAGGTCGAAGGCGCTGACACCGACATCCTGCACACACTCGAAGCTTTCGGTTTTGAATGGCAGGGCGAAATACTTTATCAATCGACACAAAACGAATACTACGAAGAGGCTTTGCAGCAACTGATCGAACGGTCACTGGTTTTTCCCTGCACCTGCTCACGCAAACAACTGGCTGAAACCGGCAGCGACATTTACCCCGGCAACTGTCGCCTGCGCCAACTACCGGAAAAAAGTGAGCATGCGCTGCGTGTACTCGCGCAAAACATCACCATCAATTTTACCGATGCCGTCATGGGCAAACAGTCACAGAACATGGCGCGGCAATGCGGCGACTTTATTATCAAACGCCGCGATGACCTGTTCGCCTATCAACTGGCGGTCGTGGTCGATGATGCCACGCAGGGCATTACCGAGATCGTACGCGGTGCCGACCTGCTCGATTCCACGCCACGGCAGATTTATCTGCAACAACTACTGGGCTATATGACACCGACTTATTGTCACCTACCACTCGCGGTCGATGCCGATGGCAACAAGATCAGCAAGTCGGAAGGCGCGGCAAGAGTTGATGTTAAATACAAAGAAAAACAGCTGTGTGATGTGTTGGCATTTTTAGGCCAGAAGCCACCGGCTGATCTGACTACCTGCAACATTAACGACATCTGGCAATGGGCGGTAAATAACTGGAACATCAACGCCGTACCACGTAATAAATATCGGTTTACGGCATAAAACACCTAAGCCAACCCGTGAGCCGCTTGTTTTAGAAAAGACATTTGCCACGAAGAACGCAAAGTACGCAATTTTATTGATTTTAAATCTTTGCGCTATTTGCGTACTTCGCGGCCAGGTTTTTAAAATGCGTATATTTAGCAGCGTTTTATTGTACATACTCAGCATCATGTTTACAGCTTGCTACGGCGAGCAGTACCCGAGCTACAAACTAAAACATCAACTGCCTGCCAGCATCATTGCACAAATCAAACAACACCATCTTTTCATTAGAATTTTCAGCAGACACAGTGTATGCTAAAGCGCAATTAAACAATGGAAGAGTCGAGGAAAAATCTGTGTCTGGTATCGAAATTAATTCTGTCTTAACCGAAAACCGTTTGTTTAAACCCAGTGCGGAGTTCACCGCAAAAGCCCGGCTAAAACCCGATGATTTAAAAACCCTGCACCAGCAGGCCGAAGACGATTACGAAGGCTTCTGGGCGGATCAGGCAAAACAGCACATCGACTGGCACACGCCTTTCACCATCACTCTGGACGACAGCAAGGCGCCACATTACGGATGGTTTACTGACGGCACCATGAATGTCAGTTATAACTGCATCGACCGCCATCTGGCAAACAAGGCAGACAAAACCGCCATCATCTTCGAAGGTGAAGCCGGTGATACCCGGCACATCAGTTACCAGCAACTGCACGACGATGTCTGCCAGTTTGCCAACGCACTCAAAGCCAAGGGCATCAACAAAGGCGACCGCGTCGTCATCTACATGCCGATGGTGCCGGAAGCGGTGGTCGCGATGCAGGCATGCGCGCGCATCGGCGCCATTCATTCGGTGGTGTTCGGCGGTTTTTCAGCGGAATCCTTGCGTGACCGCATCGATGATGCGCAGGCGGTGATGCTGATCACCGCCGATGGCGGCACCCGTGGCGGTAAAACCGTCGAATTGAAAGAAGCGGCAGACAAAGCCCTGGAGAACGGCGGCAAAAGCATCAAGGACGTCATCGTGCTAAAACGCAGCGGTCACGACATTTCGATGCAGGATGGTCGTGACACCTGGTGGTCAGACGCCATCGCCGGTCTGGACAAAACCTGCGAACCGGAATGGGTGAACGCCGAGCACCCGCTATTTTTGCTCTACACCTCCGGCTCCACCGGCAAACCCAAAGGCATCCAGCATTCCAGCGCCGGTTACCTGGTCAACGCCGTCACCAGCAACCTGTGGGTATTCGATCTACAGGACGACGATGTGTTCTGGTGTACCGCCGACGTCGGCTGGATTACCGGCCACACCTACGTCGCCTACGGGCCACTGGCCGCCGGTGCCAGCATCATCATGTTCGAAGGCGCACCGGTTATACCCGATGCCGGTCGCTTCTGGAAGATGGTCGAGCAGCACAGAGTCAGCGTTTTTTATACCGCACCGACCGCAATTCGAGCGCTGATGAAATTCGGCGACGACTACCCCAACAAATACGATCTGTCTTCCCTGCGCCTGCTCGGTACCGTCGGCGAACCGATCAACCCGGAAGCCTGGATGTGGTATCACACCGTCATCGGCAAAGAACGCTGCCCGATCGTCGATACCTGGTGGCAGACCGAAACCGGCGCCAACGTGCTCACTCCGATACCCGGTGTCACCGCCACCAAACCCGGTTCCTGCACCTTCGCGCTGCCCGGCATGGATGTCGATATCGTCAACGAAGAAGGCGAATCCATCACCGCAGCCAACACCGGCGGCTACCTGGTCATCAGAAAACCCTGGCCCTCCATGGTGCGAACCGTCTGGGGCGACGACCAGCGTTACGTCGAAACCTACTTTCCTAAATTCGGTGGCAAATATTATCTCGCCGGCGACAGCGCACGCCGCGACGAAGACGGTTATTTCTGGATCATGGGACGCATCGACGACGTGTTAAACGTCTCCGGCCATCGCCTCGGCACCATGGAAGTCGAATCCGCACTGGTGGCACACGAAGCCGTAGTCGAGGCCGCTGTCGTCGGCCGACCACATGAAGTCAAAGGTGAAGCCATCGTGGCCTTCGTCATCTGTCAGGGTGAACGTCCGGTCGGTGAAGCCGCCGAGAAAATGGTCGCCGAACTACGTGACTGGGTCGGCGAACAGATTGGTGCCATCGCCAAACCGGATGATGTCCGTTTCGCCGAAGGCCTGCCGAAAACCCGCTCCGGAAAAATCATGCGCCGCCTGTTAAGAACCATCGCCGCCGGTGAAGAGATCACCTCGGATACGTCAACACTGGAAAACGAAGCGGTGGTCGCGCAGCTACAGGGTAAAGTATAAAAACGTATTCAGCTGAGATGACGTTACATAGCGACAGAATACTTTTACCATCACGGGTGATTTTATAAATCCCATGCAGCAAAAAATCCGACAATTTCTTGGCCTGCAAAAATACCGCACCGGCCATACCGAAAAACTCATCTCAGGACTGGGCGCATTCTTCGGTATCTTTGCCGTGTTTTATACCAGCACCTATTTCATCGAAGACACTTCGGCTTACCTTATCGTTGCCTCAATGGGTGCTTCAGCGGTGTTACTGTTCTCGGTGCCACACGGGCCTCTGTCACAACCCTGGGCGCTGATCGGCGGCCATTTTTTTTCCGCCATCATCGGTGTCAGCTGCGCAAAATATGTGCCCGATGTTTTCATTGCTGCACCACTGGCCGTCGGTCTGGCGGTCACCGCCATGTACTACCTCAACTGCATTCATCCACCGGGCGGTGCAACCGCTCTGTCCGCAGTGGTCGGTGGAGAGACTGCACATCATCTGGGTTACCAGTATGTACTCACACCCGTGATGTTTAACGTTGCAGCCATCATCACCATCGCCATCGCATTTAACTACCTGTTCAAATGGCGGCGCTACCCGGCCTATCTGGCACAACTGCCACCTTCAGTAACGACTGAAGAGATTGACAATGTCCGAAATGAAGCCATCAGTCATGAAGATTTTGTTTATGCGCTAAGTGAATTTGATTCATTCCTGGATATTTCAGAAAACGACCTGCTGACCATCTATGACCTGGTGATAAAACACCACCACGCCAAACCACTGGCTCACCATCAACTGGAACACGGGCATTATTACAGCAACGGCGATTACGGTGACCTGTGGTCGGTGCGTCAGATCGTCGACTGGGCAGACACAGATGACAAAGGTGAAGTAAAACTAATCTACAAAGTTATCGCTGGTGCCAACAGACGCTCTTCTGGCGTGATGACGAAAAATGAATTTTCACGCTGGGCCAAGCATGAAGTCGAACTGCATGATGAAAACTGGCGGCGCGTCGATGAGAACAATAAAACTTCCCGATAAGATTTCCTGGTGAAACTTAAAATCAAAGTTATCCCGTCATCATCAAAAGATTGCATCGCCGGCTGGCTGCAAGACACGCTCAAGGTAAAAGTAAAAGCGCCACCGGAAAAAGGCAAAGCCAATAAAGCCATCATCAAGGTCCTGGAAAAAACTCTCGATCTACCCAAAGGTTCCATCAATATCACTGGCGGTTTGACATCATGCCGAAAAGTCGTCGACATCAACACTGAGGATGAGGCATCCACCAACAAAAAGTTAGCAGCGCTTTGTAACGAATAACGTTAACATTTAATCAGCAGAACAATCCCTGTAAATTTAACAACTTAGGCAACCCTCGTAAATTATTTATGATAAGACATCGTTGTCTTTATAGCTGTCCGGCAGTACAATAATTCTGTCACAGGAGAAATTATGTCAGCCATACTTTTCGATCTTGACGGTGTTTTATATGAAAGCGACAGAGCCATCGACGGTGCTGCTGACACGGTTAACTGGTTTAGAAAAAACCACATCCGTCACCTGTTCCTGACCAACACCACGTCTAAATCGCGCTCAGAACTGGTAACAAAACTTGCCGGTTTTGGCATCAAAGCAAAAAAAGAAGATTTTCTCACGCCACCTGTTGCGGCTGGGCAATGGCTGAAAAAAAATAACATAAACAACATCGCGCTGTTTGTTCCTGATACCACCAGAGAAGAATTCTCAGACTTTAATTTTGTCAGCAACGAAAAAAACCATACTGATGCCGTCGTTATCGGCGACCTGGGTGAACAATGGACGTTTGCAACAATGAATAAAATCTTCCGAATTTTGATCAATAACCCGCAGACAAAACTCATCGCTCTGGGTATGACGCGTTACTGGAAGACCACATCCGGCCTACAGCTAGATGTTGGTCCCATGATAAAAGCGCTTGAGTACGCCAGCGGTATCGATGCCATTGTCACTGGCAAACCAGCAACAGAATTTTTTCAGGCGGCGATCTCCCTGCTCGGTGAAAAAGATAATATCGTGATGATCGGCGATGATATCCGCGGTGATATCGAAGCATCACAACGCGCTGGCTTAAAAGCGGTGCAAGTCCGCACCGGTAAATTTTCTGAGTCTGATCTTGCCTCAGGTATCATACCCGATGCAATCCTTAATTCAGTGGCCAGTTTGCCCGAATGGTGGCAGGCAAATATATCAATCCATATTTAACTTCCGGCTTAGAATAAATATCGTACACCGATTGCAAAATCCAGACCAAACCTCGCATCATGATTAACCCGGAACCGTGGGATGATCTGCGTATAAGCATCAAGCCTGTCATTAAAATACAGCTCGGCACCCACAGGAAGACGCACACCAGCATCACCATCCCAGTCGCCATAACCACCTGCAGCGACATACCAGAATGCCGAACCATCAACCTTGATATTGAGGGCATCTTTGCTAAGCATATAATCAACAGCCGCACCATCATTTCCAAGAAAACCGTTAAATTTGCCCACTGTGGCGATAACACCTAAACCACGGTCAAAACCAAAACCGAGCCTCGTCCCTTTAAGCGCATTCTTTTCTGCATGCGCTGCTGTAATCAGCAGCAAGGCACAAATAAAACCTGCCGCAGTCTGTTTAAAACTCTTCATAATTATTTACCGTGATTTATGTAAAAGCCTGCATAGAAAACGTCCATTGTAAGTGATTGCCGGGTATTGTAAACCTCCGGCAATGAGCAGGGGTTTTCCTGAGGACGTTGGCACTGCCATTCCATGTAAATCCTATTCGTCGATAACGATAATTACACCGATGCCATCGGGGTTAGACACCGAACCAGGCGTTTGGCCGGGTTGGCTTCGCTGATTTTCCTGTATACCCAGCGGTGCCTGTCCATTGGTAAAATTGCGATCCTCAACCGAGTTGGTACTGTACGAACTTTTATACTGGCCATCTCGGGTCTGCATGCCATCTAAATTATACTGGCTGCCAACAGCAGGCGTGCTGATTTTTCGGTCTGGCTTAGATGCACCACTCCCCGCTGGCGTCGAATAGTTTTCTGCATGCAGTGGCGTCTGAAAAAAAGCTAACAATGCGATAACGATGGATATTTTATTCATGAGCATTTTCCGTATATTCGATATATAAATCACTGCAATTATTCACACTTCTTCTCCATAAATTCTTTTGGTGCCTTAGCAGTTCCAGCGATAAAATCATTTCCCCAGGCCGCCATCGCAATGAGCGTGGGCCGCAGCGCTTCTCCCCTTTTTGTCAGCGTATAAGCATAACGGACAGGTTTTTCCTGGTAGGGTTTTTTCTCGATAATATCAGCGGCTTCCAGTTTCTTCAGGCGATCAGCCAGGATATTGGTGGGAATTTTTTCCATCGAATCAGCCAGCTCACTGTACATACGTTTACCGAGGAACATCAGATCCCGGATGACCAGCAAGGTCCATTTATCACCAATGATATCGAGCACACTGGAGACCGGACACACGGAACGCATGCAGTCGTGCCCCGGTATTCCTTTATTGGTTTTTTTCATAGTCATAACATTATCATAGACAAAGACTTGCAAAATGCAAGTTACTAGTTTACTCTCAAACCATGTGACTTGCATAATAAAAGTCACTATAACCAATCGCCGCAATCAAAAGGAGAAAGTACCATGAATTTTTATACCGTAAACGGTTCACCCAACTGCCGAAAAGTACATGCCGTGATAAATTATCTGGGACTGAACGTAAATATAATCGAGCTGGATCTATTCGCCGGTGACCTGGAAAAACCTGAGTTTCAGGCACTAAACCCGAATGGCATGGTGCCCGTGCTGGAAGACGGAGATCTGAAATTATGGGAATCAAACGCTATCACCCAATACCTGGCGGCGCGTGCACCTGCCAGCACGCTTTACCCCACCGATGCGGGCATACGCGCCGATATTCATCGCTGGCAAAACTGGGAGGAATGCCACTTCAACCGAGCCTGCGGTGGTTACCTGTTTGAGAATGTGCTCAAGCCATTACTGAAAATGGGCGAAGCTGATCCCGCTGTACTCAAAGAAGCCGAGCAGAACTTTAAACGTTTTGCCAGGATACTGGACGAGCAGCTTGAAGGCCGTAACTTTATACTCGGCGATGACGTGACACTCGCCGACTTCTCTGTAGGTTCCATGATGGTCTATGCCGACGCCGCAGGCATACCGGTTGCATCGTTTAAAAACATATCCGACTGGACGAAAAGGATGGAAACTATCAGTGCCTGGGCAGAGGTACCTGCACTCGCTGCCTGATAGATCACAAACCGGAAAAACCGGGGCAGAGAGTCGTTAATTTATGTGTTAGCGCTGATTACTCTCTGCCCATAATCACATCGAATCGTTTGTAAAAGTCATCGATCTTAAAGCGACGATCATTCATCATCACGCAGGATAACCACTTCACAATCCCCTTCAATACCAACACACAACTGAATCCGTATCGGCCGGCAACAAACCGAACAATCCTCATAATAATCCTGCTCTGCCGCTGAATCGTCGATCAACAGTTCGATGCTCTCACCACAGTAAGGACAGCTGAGCTGGCGGTTTAATAACTCCACATCAATCAGCCGCGCGGATCAGTGATGCAGGTCGATCAATGACATGGTCAATGCCGGCCAGTAGGTGATGATCAGCACCGCGACAAACAGGATGAGCATGAACGGAATGGTCGCATGATACAGTTCGGTAATCGGTTTGTTAAAACGGTAACTGGCGATAAACAGATTCATGCCGACAGGTGGTGTGAAGTAACCAATCTGCATGTTTGCTAAAAAGATAATGCCGAAATGGATCGGATGAATGCCATAACCCACAGCGATAGGCAACGTTAGCGGCACAATGATGACCAGTGCAGAAAACACATCGAGCATCATACCGAGTAACAACAAAAAGATATTCAATAGCATCAGGAAAGTCAGTTTGCTGTCGATGTGCTCGCGGATAAAATCAAATAATTTTGACGGTATCTCTGCATCGATCAAATAATTGGTCGACGCCAGCGATACCGCCAGGATGATTAATACGCCACCCACCAGCACCATGGAATCACGCATGATCGTCGGCAGTTGTTTAATCTTAATCTCACGCAGTATCAAAACGTCGACGATGAGCACGTACATCACTGCCACGGCAGCAGCTTCAGAAACAGCGAAATAACCGGTGTATATGCCACCTATTAAGATAATCGGTAGTGGCATCTCCCAGATTGATTCGCGCAGTGCAGCGCCAAGTTTTTTGGCATCAAACGCGGTGGTCGGTATCTTGTCGCCGACAGATTTATACATGCTCCATGCTATCAACAGTGCCAGCATCAGCATGCCGGGCAACAGTCCGGCGACGAACAGGTCGTCGATGGCGACGGGTTGATCCAGATCCATCTGCTGCGCGATGACGCCGTAGAGTATCAGCGCGATCGATGGTGGAAACAATAAACCTAAACTGCCGGATGAGGTAATCAGGCCGAGGTTGAAGCGTTCTGAATAACCGGCCTGTTTCATCGCAGGATACAGAATGGCTCCCAGTGCGATGATGGTGGCACCTGATGCACCGGTCAATGCGGTAAAAAATGCGCAGGCAAACAATGAAACCACAGCCAGGCCGCCGGGCATCCAGCCGAGCAAGGCATCTGTCAGCCGTACCAGTCGTCCGGACGCTTTGCTTTCGCCCAGCACGTATCCGGCAAAGGTGAATAGAGGGATGGCAAGCAGAACAGGCGTGTCAACGATACGGTAAATTTCGATGGCGATAACAGAGAGGTCGATATCTTCACCATTGAAGCCGATGAGCGCACTGGTGGCGATGATGGCAAATAATGGCGTGCCTAAAACGACCAGTAATGTGAGTACGAGTGCGGCAACCATGGTTAGTCTTCGGCCACCCGTACTACCCGCCGCTCATAAGGAGATATCAATAGCAGGGCATAACGGAAGGCGATCAGTGAAAAACTAATAGGGATTATCGAGGCCGTTAACCAGGCGGGAATGCCGGAAAAGGCGATGGTGCCATATTCGTATTCGCTATAAACAAACCGCGTAGCGTGCCATGCGATAAGCAGGCAGACCGACAAGGTGAATAAATAAGCGATACGTTGAATGTATTTCAGAATATGCGGTGAAAAATATTTCGCGAAAATGTCAATCCGGATATGATTATCGGTGCGTGTCGCAACCACGGCACCGGAGAGACCGACCCACAACACCAGCGTTCTTAACAACGGATCTATCCAGACGATGCCTTCACCGAATAAGTTTCTTGCGATTATCTGGTAGACCGCGAAGATGATCATACTGGACAGTATGACTACGAGAAGACCATCCTCAAACGCATTAATTATTTTTATAAATTTATTATCTGTGATACTCATGACACGGACATGATGGCTTAAAAGGATCTACTCTGAAAGCATGTATTGCATGTAATCGTTTAGTGAAATGTTGGCGCATCTTTTTTATGCAGTGTAACTGCCTCATACAATTCTTTATTGTATTTGTATTTTTCGATCATCTCATTAATAACAAAATTATCTATCTTTTCCCACTCTGCCTTTTCTTTTTCACTTAACTTGATGAATTTCACGCCCTGGTTGATTAATGCCTGACGCGCCGCGATATTATCGGCCCTGTTTTGTTCATCTATTTTTTTATAGACATCACCCATCACCTCACGGATGATTTTCTGATCGGTCTCACTTAATTTATCAAATACTTTCTTGTCAATGACCATCATTGCTGTCAGATAGTTTAATGGCTGGTCAGTGACATATTCGATATGTGTGTGCCATTGTAAAGCCAGTGCACCGATAGGTGAGGTAGTAATAGTATTAATCAGTCCTGTCTGCAGGCCGGTCAAAACATCTGATAATGGAAGAGAGATCGGTGTCACACCGACATAACGGTAGACAGACAGGCCGACATCACTTTTTTCAGGGATCCATGATTTACGATGTCTAAGATCGTCCAGACTACGGATAGGTTCTTTTGACATCAGGTAGGTAAAACCACCCTGCGCAAAGCCAAAATTAACAAAACCGTTTTCTTCGATTTCCTTACTCAACATCGGGTCGGTGATTTTTCTTATTTCGGCAGCATCGTCAAGACTGGAGAACAAATAAGGTAGGCCATAAAGTGTCGCATCCGGTGTTGATTGCGAAACGACCCCTAAAGTTACCGCACCACCGTGTAATTGACCGATACGTATCTTTCTCAAAACATTTTCATCATTACCCATCACACCACCAGGATAAAATTTAAACTTAATTCTTCCCTGCGTTTTCTTTTTAATCTCTTTTGCGCCAGCGCGCATCTGCTTCATCCAGAATGTGCCCTCTGGCGAAAGCGTTGCAATTTTTATTGTTTTAGCGAGCAACACTGGCGAATTAAAACCAAGCAACGAAATCGCTAACACTAGTACCAGTTTTTTAACTATATTTTTCATCATTCACTTTTCACTTTTTATCTCCATGGATGGAGGGGTTGCTGAAAGTCGTCTTCGTGACACGGATGTCACTTAGTAGCGTAATGCATGGAGCAATTGCCGAGGGACGATTCCAGTGCATCATTCATTTGCGAACCATGTTCGCACTAGAAATAATCGTCTGCATCTGATAAAAGCTCTGCTGCCCTCTGTTTGGCAAGTGTATTAACTAATATTTGATCCTGCGGCCCGACATCTGCATCTATAACCTGTTGCAATAATTCATCGTGCAACTTTCTATCAAATAACATACGTGCATATTTTTCTGCGTAAAGAACTTTTGCCATCAGGTTGTGGCCTTTTGAAATTTCGATCGCACGATCAAAATGTTTTTTCGCTAACTCAGGTTTACCACCGAGTGTCGGCGGCAATAATGATTCCATAACCGCCATATAAAGATGTGCATTACCGTTGTTGACTGTCTCGTCGACATCAAGCACACACTGAATCCCAGCTTTTACTTTTGGCAATTCTGCGACGGCATTCCAGTCCGAGCTGTTCGCTTCGATAACCCCGGCCCAGCTGCTAACAAATACAAACAGATGCTCTGCCTGAGGTTTTTCGATAGATGCCAGCAATTTTTCAAATTCGAAATACGAAAGCTGTTTCACACCGCAAAATCGCGGATCACGAAGACACATCGCTCGACTGGCATAATCAAACGCTCGATTAGCTAGCGCTCTTTTACTGTCTGCGCTGTCGGTAAAACCCGAGGCGTATGCGCCGTACAGTTGCGCGCCTGACTCGAGCAGTTTAACATTTTCCGGGTCACCTTTGATCATACTGCTGATCAGTATCAAATAGGCCGGCACACCTCTTTTGATGGTCTCAGGATCATCGAACGACTGGATCGTTGCAGACAGGTCTTCTGCAAACTCCTGTTTTGCATTTGAGATAAGTTGACCACACGCCGAGATACCCAACACTAGCGTCAGCAATAATAATGATTTCAAAAATCGAAATTTTATTGTTTTCAATTCCATATAACCTGAAGATATTTTAAAAAATAGGACAGATAGTACCTTAAATTAGTTTCAAGGTCTGCCTCCATTTATATACATAATTTAAGACCAGAACTGCTGCCATAATTGCCTCATAAAAAGCCGAATAGTTTTTATCAGGCATAAAAAAGGCCGGAAAACCGGCCTTTTTCAGAAAATAATTTAAGACTCTTCCGATTAATTACTCGGTAACTATCTTCTGTAGTCCTGCTATCGAACGAACCCATGGCTTAGAACCGATTTTAATTTCCAGCTCGGCCGCCGCTGTTTTCGCGGACGCACGATCAGGATGTACATCGACCAGCACATACACGATCGAACCAGAACGATCAGTTTTCACCGTCATCATATTTTCCAGCCCTTTATTACTCTTGAATTTTTCTACACTCGCTGTTGTTTTACTGGCATAGACCTGGACTGCATAGCTGTCTGCCGGCATCGCCATTATTTCCTGCTCAGGTGTTAGCTCCTGTACCATAACTGGCGCGATAACTTCCGGCGCTGGGGCCGCTTCAGGCTCCTGCATAACGATAGGTGCCAGCTCAGGATCAGCAAGTAATACCGGGTCATTCAGACTGGTATCAGTTACCGATGCATCGGGTGGAACGTTTTGCGCTTCAGCAGCGTATTTTGCTTCCCACGGAGAATCTTCTGCCTGTGTCCATGGTGCAGGCGAACTGGAACAGCCAGCCAGGCCAAGAATGATCAAATTAGTTATTGCAATACCGCGAATTGTTTTTATTGTTATTTCCATGCTTTCCCCCAGGGTCTTATGGTTTTTAATAATTGTAGTCCAAATTATTAAATTGTCAGCTATCTATGGACTAATTTTCATCCGCTGGCAACACACATTTTTACCGTGTAAATACAGGGTAAAACAGCTGTGTCAGAGATAAATACCGGACCATAAAAAAAGGAGCCGAGGCTCCTTTTTTATCAGATATTTTCAGGCATTAAAGCCTGAATTCGTGCTGCATGATCAGGCAGCCGCTTCTTCGGCTTCCTTCATACTCAGACGAATACGACCCTGGCGATCGATCTCCAGTACTTTCACTTTGACGACATCGCCTTCAGATAATTTGTCACTGACATTCTCAACACGCTCCTCACAGATCTGTGAGATGTGAACCAGACCATCTTTACCCGGCAGGATTTCGACGAACGCACCGAAATCCATGATCTTCTTCACTGTGCCATCGTAGATCATGCCAACTTCAGCATCGGAGGTGATCTGCTCGATACGTTTTCTGGCTTCTTCCGCAGCAGCCAGGTCGCTCGATGCAATCTTGATGTTGCCATCGTCATCAATATCGATAGAGGCACCGGTCTCTTCGGTCAGCGCACGAATAACCGCGCCGCCTTTACCGATGACATCACGGATCTTGTCAGGATGAATCTTGATATTCAGGTAGCGAGGTGCGTACTCAGACATCTCTGTATTGGTTTCAGAGATAACTTTATTCATCTCACCCAGGATAAAATTACGGCCGCCTTTGGCTTGCTCCAGCGCTTTTTCCATAATCTCTTTGGTGATACCGTCGATCTTGATGTCCATCTGCAACGCACAGATACCATCGGCTGAACCTGCCACTTTAAAGTCCATGTCGCCGAGGTGATCTTCGTCACCCAGGATGTCAGACAATACAGCGAAATCGTCGCCTTCTTTGATCAAACCCATAGCGATACCGGCAACAGGTGCTTTGATCGGCACACCAGCATCCATCAATGACAGGCTGGTACCACAGACTGAAGCCATCGAACTTGAACCGTTAGATTCAGTAATCTCAGAGACCACGCGGATGGTGTACGGGAAATCTTCTTCCGATGGCATGACACCTAAAACACCACGTTTTGCCAGACGGCCATGACCGATCTCACGGCGTTTTGGTGAACCAACCATGCCGGTTTCGCCAACACAATATGGAGGGAAGTTGTAGTGCAGCATGAACGGTTCACGGTATGAACCGTCGAGCGCGTCGATGATCTGTGCGTCACGTGCGGTACCCAATGTGGTAACAACCAGCGCCTGTGTTTCACCACGGGTAAACAGTGCTGAGCCGTGAGTACGGGGCAATACGCCGGTACGAACGGTGATAGCACGAACGTCGGAAGTTGTACGACCATCGATACGTTTTTCACCCGCGATATAGCGCGAACGAACCACTTTCTTTTCTAATTTACCAAACGCGCCTTTAATCTCGTCTTTTGACCAGCCATCATCAGACTGAAGCGCTTCAACGGCGGCTCGTCTCGCGGCTTTAACCGCATCCTGACGCGCCATTTTCTCAGCGATCTGGTATGCGTCTGTAATCGTTGCGGTGCTTATCTCAGCCACTTTCGCTGCTAGCGCTTCATCCGCTTCAGGTGCGTTATATTCCCACTTCGGATTGCCAGCTTCTGCAGCAAACTCATTAATCGCAGTGATCACTGCCTGCAGCTGTTCGTGACCGAACATGACAGCGCCTAACATAACATCTTCTGAAAGCATTTTTGCTTCCGATTCAACCATCAGTACAGCTTTTTCAGTACCAGCGACCACCAGATCCAGCTCAGAGGTTTCCAGTGTTTCTTTATTCGGGTTTAATAGATATTCGCCGTCTTTATAACCAACACGCGCCGCGCCCAGAGGACCGGCAAATGGTACACCCGCAATACACAGCGCCGCAGAAGCACCGATGATTGCAGGAATTTCAGGATCAATATCACCACTCATGGATACCACGGTAGCAACGATCTGACATTCGTTGGTAAAACCTTTAGGGAATAACGGACGAATCGGACGGTCGATCAGACGACAGGTCAGAATCTCAGCTTCACTCGGACGACCCTCACGGCGAAAGAAACCACCGGGAATCTTACCCGCAGCGTAAGTACGCTCCTGGTAGTTGACAGTCATCGGGAAGAAGTCTCTGCCCTCTTCGCTTTCTTTCGAACATACGGCAGTAACGAAAACAACGGTGTCGCCCATGCTAACCATCACAGCACCGGAAGCCTGACGAGCGATTTCACTCGTTTCCATCGTTACTGTTAGATCGCCATACTGAAATGATTTTTTAATTGCTGTAGGTATCACTTTATTGTTTCCTAATTAAATGGTGAAAAGCATAAAAAGCACTGAATACTAACCCGCCACAGACATATGTGACAGAACATTCAGTCGTTTTTTAACGACGCAGACCCAGGCTGGCAATCAGCGTTTTATAACGGTTTACGTTTTTGCCTTTAAGATAATCAAGTAATTTACGACGCTGGTTAACCATGCGTAATAAACCACGACGTGAATGATGATCACCTTTGTGTTCTTTAAAGTGCTCTGTTAATTGCACAATGCGAGTTGTTAAAAGCGCAACCTGCACTTCAGGAGAACCGGTATCTCCTTCTTTTTGCTGGTATTTTGAAACAACTTCGACTTTCTCTACGGTCGATAAACCCATGAATACTCCGAACTAAATTAAAACCCAAAACGGGCATTGATAAAAAAAGAGGGCGATTTTATCACTTATTGAAGCAACACAGAAGCATTGTTTATAAAAGATTTTTGGCTCAGTTCTAACCATTTTTACCCAGTCAGACTGATTATCGCCCCGATTAAAGTTATATTTTCTATACCGCTCAGGGTTGCAGTACAGAAAAGCTTATTTTACGCCTCGTCAGGCTAAAATATTAAAAGATTTTTTGCCGCGAAGAACGCAAAAAACGCAAAATATTTAAGAATAAAATACCTTTACTTTGCGAGCTTCGCGTCCTTTGCGGCAAATTTTTTCTTTTTGATTTAAAGGCAGTCAAACTAAGCACACTGCTTGATCATACGTCGTGGTGCGATCATGCCGTCGTCCTGAATCTCGCCCAGGCCTAAAAAATGGCTCTGGTCGTAGATGCGAACCCAGCCATGGGTCGGCGCCTGCGGCACCATCACCGGCTGCCCCTGCTGCACATAAAATGCCGCATCGGCGCTCAGGCGAACATCCGGCCAGTCGGCAACGCCACTGTCAATCGGTTGCAAACAGGCGTCGAGTGTTTCCTCGCCCTGCCCGGCTAATGCTGTCAGCTGATCGATGCTCAGCATGTCACCGTCATAAGGGCCGACGCTCAGCCGGCGCAGCTCGGTGACGTGCGCGCAGCTGTTCAGCTTTTTCGCGATGTCTTCCACCAGGGTGCGCACGTAGGTGCCTTTCGAGCAGCTGACTTCCAGCTCCAGGATGACCCTGTCCTGCGCATCGGTTGATAACGAAATAAAGTCGATCTCATAAATAGTAACTGGTCGTGCCTTGCGCTCCACCTCAATGCCCTGGCGCGCCAGTTTGTACAATCGCTCGCCGTTATGTTTCAGCGCGGAATACATCGGCGGCACCTGCTCGATGTCACCGATAAATTCCGGCAGCACAGCCTCGACAGCCGGCTCGCTGATCGATGACACATCCAGCGTCTCGATCACTTCACCTTCGGCATCACCGGTGGTGGTACTGACACCAAGCTGACATTTGAGGTGATAGGTCTTGTCCGAATCCAGTAAAAACGCGGAGATCTTGGTAGCTTCACCAAAACACACGGGCAACATGCCGGTCGCCAGCGGATCAAGGCTGCCGGTGTGGCCGGCTTTGGCGGCGCCGAACAGGCGTTTTACTTTTTGTAATATATGATTGGAACTGCAACCCTGTGGTTTATCCAGCAGCAACACACCGCTGACGTTGCGACCTTTATTTTTTCTTCTACCCAAAACCAAATACTCTCTTTCTTTAAAAAACCAGTCCAAAGCACTAGTCCGCGAAACACGCCAATAACGCAAAATAGAAAAGTTTTTGATTTAAAACTTTGCGTGCTTTGCGTGTTTCGCGGACTAGTATTTTTTAAGATTTAAGCTATTTCGTAGGGAGGGCATTGCCGCCCTACTCTTTATCACTATTTTTTTTGTCGCTTTGGACCGCTTCACTGATCAGCTCATCCATCGCCGCGCCACGGATGATGCTCTCGTCGGCAACAAATTTCAGCGTCGGCACGATACGCGCACGGATGCGCCGGCCGATGGATTTTCGTATGAAACCAGCGGCGCGATTTAACACATCGATGGATTCGTGCAACTGTTCACTATCCAGCACCGAGCAATAGACCACGGCGTGACTCAGGTCGCGGCTCATGCGCACTTCGGTGAACGATAAAAAACCCACACGTGGATCTTTTATCTCATCCTGAATGATCTCCGCCAGCTCGCGACGAAGCTGCTCGGCCATGCGGTCACTGCGTAAAAATTCTCTAGGCATCTAACAAAAAACCCGTCTGTCGTATCCTGACCGTTTATAAAGTACGTGCGACTTCGACACGTTCGAAGACTTCGATCTGATCGCCAACCTGTACTTCATAATTTTTCACGCCGATACCACATTCGGTACCACTGCTTACTTCTTTCACGTTGTCTTTAAAGCGGCGTAGTGATTCCAGCTCACCTTCGAAGATGACCACGTTATCGCGCAGTACGCGGATCGGTGAATCTTTACGGATGGTGCCTTCGGTCACCAGGCAACCTGCGACCTGACCAAATACCGGCGATTTGAATACTTCCTGTACTTTCGCCATGCCGATGATCTGTTCGCGGTATTCGGCTTTCAACATGCCAGTCAACGCTTTCGAGACTTCGTCGATCAGCTCGTAGATGATGCTGTAATAATTCAATTCCACACCGCGTTCGGCAGCGGCGCGGCGTGCGGCTGCATCGGCACGCACGTTAAAACCGATGACAATGGCATCGGAGGCCGAGGCCAGACTGATGTCTGTTTCATTGATACCGCCAACACCTGAGCCGATGATACGTACATCAACTTCGTCGTTATCAGCTACCAGTTTCATTAACGAATCACTGATCGCGTGCAGCGTACCCTGTACATCGGCTTTCAGCAGGATATTCAGCTTCTTGACTTCACCGGCTTCCATCTGCGCAAACATGGATTCAAGCTTGTTCGCCTGCTGCGTCGCCAGGCGCATATCACGTGCTTTATTCTGACGGTTCTGCGAAACTTCTCTGGCAGTACGTTCATCGGCCAGTACCTGCATGTCATCACCCGCATTCGGTGTATTGGACAGGCCGATAACAACCGCCGGCATCGATGGCCCAGCTAATTCAATCGGATTGCCAAACTCATCAAACATAGCGCGCACGCGGCCAAAATCTTCACCGGCGAGCATGATGTCGCCTTTCTTCAGTGTGCCCTCCTGCACCAGTACGGTGGCCGTTACACCACGGCCTTTGTCCAGTGACGCTTCCAGCACCACACCTTTGGCGAGGCCTTCCGGACTCGCTTCCAGCTCCATCAGTTCGGACTGTAACGAGATGGCATCGAGCAGCGCATCGACGCCCTCACCGGTCAGCGCGGAGACGTTGACGAAAATATTATCGCCACCCCATTCTTCCGGGATAATTTCGTAATTACCCAGCTCGTTTTTCACACGATCAGGGTCAGCGCCTTCTTTATCAATTTTATTAACCGCGATGATGATCGGCACTTCAGCGGCTTTTGCATGCTGTACCGCTTCGATAGTCTGTGGCATAACGCCGTCATCCGCCGCAACAACGATGATGACGATGTCGGTGGCGTTGGCACCGCGTTCACGCATCGCGGTAAACGCGGCGTGTCCGGGTGTATCTAAAAAGGTGATAACGCCCTTGCCGGTTTCAACGTGGTAAGCACCGATGTGCTGGGTGATGCCGCCGGCTTCGCCCGCTGCGATCTTCGATGAGCGGATATAATCCAGCAACGATGTTTTACCGTGGTCAACGTGACCCATGATGGTCACCACCGGCGGCCGTGGTTCGACGTTCAGGTCAGAGGTGTCACGTGCCAGCAGAGCATTTTCGTAATCATCTTCATTAACCACAACCGGGTTGTGTCCCAGTTCTTCGATTACCAGCACTGCAGTGTCCTGATCGATGACCTGGTTGATAGTCGCCATCACACCCATCTGCATCAACACTTTAATAAGCTCACCAGCTTTCATCGACATGCGTTTCGCCAGCTCGTCAACGGTGATGGTGTCAGGTACGATCACGTCATGCACAATGGCATCGACCGGTACTTCAAAGCCGTGTTTGGCATCGGCGGTAGCGAGTGAACGTCGCGCGGTCTTGCCTTTTTTCTTGTGACGCTTGCCGCTCTTGCCGCTGGTGACGTGTAACTCTTTACGGCCATATAAAGTGCTTTTATCTTTGTGTTCGGTCTTGTGTTTTTTCGCGGTGGATTTCTGCTCACGCGCCTGCTGCGCCTGCAACTCATCCGGTGTCAGTGCTTTTTCTTCGGCTTTGGCTGCTTTTGCCTCTTTTTGCACGGCCTGAGCCTTGCCAGCTTCTTCCTCAGCTTTTGCTTTCACATCGGCTAAACGGGCCTCTTCTGCATGCTGTTCCTGCTCGCGTTTTTCTGCACGTTCGAGCTTTAATTTTCTTTCGTCTTCACGTTCCTGTTCACGACGTGCCTGGTCAGCACGAAGTTTTTCTAATTCGGTAAGCTCAACCGGTGTTTCAGAAGTCGCATCTGATGCCGCGGCTGTGGCCTCAGCTTCCTGCTCGGTCGGGCGGGTGATCGTGCGCTTACGGCGAACTTCGATGGAAACTTTATTCCTGCCTGAGCCACTGACTTTTACTTCACTCACCGACTTGCGTTTTAACGCGATCTTGCGTGGTTTGCTGGCCGTCTCGACACTGCTGTCTTTGCCGTGCTGGCCTCTGAGGTAACCCAGCAAAGTCATTTTATCGGTATCCGATATCAGTGATTCCGGCGTATCGATCGCCAGACCTGCATCCTTTATCTGTTCGAGTAGACGTTCGACCGGTGTGCCAACGACACCTGCAAGTTGTTTTACTGTTACTTCAGCCATGTGTTATCTCAGTGATTAATCTCAGTGCTATGTCAGTCTTTATTACTTATCTTCTGCCGAAACGGCTTCAGCTGTCTCAGCTTCGGCCTGCTCTGCTTCAGCAAACCAGGGCGCACGCGCCGTCATAATTAATTCCGAGGCACGGGTTTCATCCATGCCTTCGATCTCCATTAATTCATCGACGGCCTGCTCTGCCAGATCTTCCATCGAACAAACGCCTTTTACCGCCAGCACATTCGCCAGTTCGATATCCATGCCTTCCATATTCAACAGGTCTTCCTGAGGTTTGTTGTTTTCCAGAACTTCTTCAGTCATGATCGCCTGCGTCAACAGGTAATCGCTGGCACGGTTGCGCAGCTCGGCAACGATATCTTCATCGAACTCTTCGATGCTCAACAGCTCCGGCTCCGGCACATAGGCGACTTCTTCGATGGTAGAAAAACCTTCCGCGACCAGGATCTCGGCCACTTCGGCGTCCACGTCCAGATGTTCGGTAAACACCAGAAGATACTTGGCACCCTCTTCAGCATTTTTCGCTTCCGCTTCCTGCTCGGTCATAACGTTGAGCTCCCAGCCGGTGAGTTCACTGGCGAGGCGGATATTCTGACCGCCACGACCGATCGCCATGGCGAGTTTGTCTTCTTCGACCGCGATGTTCATGCTGTTAGCCTCTTCATCGACCACCAGCGAAAGCACCTCGGCAGGAGACATGGCGTTGATCACGAACTGCGCCGCATCTTCGTTCCATAAAATGATGTCAACACGTTCGCCGCCAATCTCATTGGATACCGACTGCACCCGCGAACCACGCATGCCGACGCAGGCACCGACCGGGTCGATGCGGCTGTCTAAAGCTCTCACAGAAATCTTTGCGCGTGAACCGGGATCCCGTGCACCGCCCAGGATCTCCAGCATGCCCTGATCAACTTCGGGGACTTCCAGCTTGAACAGCTCGACCAGAAACTCGGGCGCGGTGCGGCTGATGAATAATTGCGGGCCGCGTATTTCCGAACGCACTTCTTTCAGGTAACCACGCAGGCGGTCGCCAGGGCGTACGGCTTCGCGGGGAATCATGTCAGACTTGGGGATAAAACCTTCGACGCCGTTGCCCAGGTCGACATAAACATTGCCACGCTCGACGCGTTTCACGGTGCTCATCACCAACGTGCCTTCCTGATCTTTATAAGCTTCGACATCACGCTCACGTTCGGCTTCGCGCACTTTCTGCACGATGACCTGCTTCGCAGTCTGCGCAGCGATGCGGCCAAACTCGACAGATTCGATCTGCTCTTCGACATAATCACCAACCTGTATCTCAGGTTCATCAATCTGCGCGGCTTCCAGTGTGATCTCGCCCAGCGGATTTTCCATGGGCTCGTCATTATCGATCACCAGCCAGCGACGGAAAGTATCGTAATCGCCGGTCTCGCGGTCGATATCAACCCTTACTTCGATATCTTTACCGTTTTTCTTACGTGTCGCGGTAGCAAGCGCTGATTCGATGGCCTGAAAGATAATCTCCTTATCAACGCCTTTTTCGTTAGAAACGGCGTCTGCAACGTAGAGAATTTCCTTGCTCATGATATTAAAACCTCAAATAATAACTATGTATGAATGGCTAATGTTTATTAAATACAATAATTTCTATAACTAAAATTCTGCCCTGAAAATACTGTCCTAGTATTCAGGAACGATGCGCGCTTTATCGATCGCACCCATCGGCAGCGTAATCGCTTCTTTATCGGTCTCGATGGTTAGCGATTCTTCGCTGGCTTCCAGCAAACGGCCTTTAAAATTACGCTGACCTTCCAGCGGCATCACCGTTTTCAGCTTGACCAGTGAACCGGTAAAACGCTGAAAATCCTGCAGACGGCGTAACGGCCGATCCATGCCCGGCGATGAAACCTCCAGGTTAAACTGCCCACTTACCGGATCTTCGACATCGATCAAGGCGCTGATCTGGCGACTCACCGCCGAGCAATCATCAACAACGATGCTGCCCTCAGAACCTTCCGGCTTATCGATATAAAGGCGCAGCACACCGTGCTTCGGATTGGGGAAATGCTCGATCTCGATCAGATCGAACCCCATGCCGTTTACCACCGGCTCAAATAATTCCCACAAATGTGTCTGATCTCGTCTCATTTCGCTCTTAAACAAACACCGTGCGCCATGTGTTTATAAGTTAAATACTTTACTGGCAGTAACAAAAAGGCCCCGTAAACGGAGCCTTCCAAAATTCCCGGCAATCGCTAAATACGCGACATTCCGCCTACACATAGCTACGCTACCAGGAAAAACAAATTTTGGTAGCGGGGGCAGGATTTGAACCTACGACCTTCGGGTTATGAGCCCGACGAGCTGCCAGACTGCTCCACCCCGCATCAACAAGACGCGAATATTACGGACTTAGCGAGGGAATTGCAAGATGCTGAGAGGAATAAACAGAAAATATCTCCGAAGAAATAACAGAAAAGACTTTTTGCCGCGAATAACGCAAAAAACGCAAATTTTTAAAAGCAAAAAAGTTTCTTTCGCGTCCTTTCCTTTGCGGCTAAATATTTTTAGTTAATTAAAAACCGAAACACAAAGCGACATCAGTGCTGCTGGATATAATCCCAACGCAAGGATGGCCAGACCATTGGTGCTCAGGGCAATCTGCATATCACGGCCGCATTCCAGTGGTCGGGTATCAACGGCATCGTCGAAGTACATTACTTTGATAATACGCAGGTAGTAGAAGATACCGATGATGGAGAAGAGCACGGCGATGATTGCCATCCATACCAGATCCACATCAACAACGGCGGTCAGCACCGCCAGTTTTGCCCAGAAGCCAACGGTGGGTGGTATGCCCGCCATGGATAACATCAATATCATCATGATGAAAGCAAACCATGGGCTGCGCTGATTTAAACCGGTCAGGTCGGTGATATTATCGGCCTCGAAACCCTGACGCGCCATCAGCATGATGATGCCAAAACCGCCGAGCGACATCATGGCGTAGGAGATGGTGTAGAACATGGCCGAAGAATACCCTTCGGCGGTGCCGGCCAGAATGCCCAGCAGGATGAAACCGACGTGCGAGATAGTCGAATAGGCCAGCATGCGTTTCAGATTACTCTGCGCGATGGCGATGATATTACCGACTGCCAGTGATAACACAGAGAGTACGATGATCATCTGCTGCCAGTCTGCCTGCAAACCACCCAGCGCTTCGACCAGCAAACGCATGATCATGGCAAAACCGGCCAGTTTCGGTGCGGTACCAATCAGTGCGGTAACCGCCGTTGGCGAACCGTGGTACACATCCGGCATCCACATATGAAATGGCACCGCGCCCAGTTTGAACGCCAGCGCAACCACGATGAACACCAGCGCGAAGACCATGCCGATATTTTGCGCACCATCAGACTCTGCCACCGCATGTGCGATTCCGGATAATTGCAGACTGCCTGACAGGCCGTAAAGGATGGACATACCATAGAGCAACATGCCGGAAGCGATCGCACCCAGCACGAAATATTTCATCGCGGCTTCCGAAGCATTACCGTTATCGCGATTGAAAGCGACCAGTGCGTACAGACACAACGACAGCAGTTCCAGGCCGAGGTAAAGCATCAGCAGGTTATTGGCCGACACCATCAGCATCATGCCGACGATGCTGAACAGGCCGAGCACATAAAATTCGCCTTTGAAGATGTTGCGCGCCAGCAGATATTCTCTGGAATAAACGAACACACCGAAGCTGATGATGATGATGAACAATTTAAGCGCATCCGCCATCGTGTCCTGCACGAACAGGTCGTTGAACGCCAGCATACGCACATCGGTCTGGTTGTTCAGCAGCAGACCCAGCGTGACAAGCAGTGAGAGCTGGGTTAACACATACGTCAGGTTTCTTTTTTCCGATGGCAGATAAACATCTACGATCAGTACCAGACAGGCCATCGCCAGCAAAAAAATCTCCGGCAATGCGATAACTATATTTAGTGATTCAAGTGTCATTCTTATCTATCCAGTCTTACTCTAGTGGTTTCTCAATATCACAACTTAGAAACAGAAATATGTTGCAGGAAATTTTCAACCGTGGCGTGCATCACATCGACCACCGGCGCCGGCCATAAACCCAGGACCAGAACCGCAATCGCTAAAATAGCCATGATGGTAAATTCGCGCGAGTTGATGTCTTTCAATGCGCGTACGCCGTCATTCGCAATCTCACCGTAAAACACGCGCTTCACCATCCACAGGGTGTAGGCCGCTCCCAGGATAAGCGTCAACGCACCGAGGAAGGCATACCAGAAATTCGCCTGGAAACTGGCGATGATCACCATGAATTCACCGACGAAACCGGAAGTGCCCGGCAGACCGGCATTGGCCATGGAGAAAAACACGGCGAATGCGGCAAATATCGGCATGGTGTGAACCACTCCGCCATAGGCGTTGATCTCGCGGGTATGCATGCGATCATACAATACGCCAATCATCAGGAACATGGCGCCGGAGATGAAACCGTGCGAGATCATCTGGATCATCGCACCTTCGACTGCCAGCGCGGCACCGCCACCTGAAGCATTAGCCGGATTTTCCCAGATCTGGAACACGATAAACAAACCCAGGGTCACGAAACCCATATGCGCGATCGATGAATATGCCACCAGCTTTTTCATGTCGCGCTGTACCAGTGCGACAAAACCGATGTAGACCACCGCCACCAGCGACATCAGGATGATGAGCCAGTCAAGCGCGTGCGCCGCATCCGGTGTAATCGGCAGGCTGAAACGGATAAAACCGTAACCACCGATTTTCAACATGATGGCCGCCAGTATCACCGAGCCACCCGTTGGCGCTTCCACGTGTGCGTCCGGTAACCAGGTATGCACTGGCCACATCGGTACCTTCACGGCGAAGGCCGCGAGGAACGCAAGGAAGATAAAGATCTGCTCGTTCATTGTCAGCTTCATCATCTGCAGGTCCAGAATATCGAAACTGCCGCCTTTGTAATACATATAGATCAGCGCCACCAGCATGAACACCGAACCGATAAAGGTATAAATAAAGAATTTAATGGTGGCATAAACGCGGCGTTCACCACCCCAGACACCGATCAGGATAAACATCGGCACCAGCATCGCTTCCCAGAAAACATAGAAGAAGATCGCATCCATGGCGGCGAACACTGCGACCATCAGACCTTCCATGATGAGGAAAGCAGCCAGATATTGCGCCGGTTTCTTCTTGATCACTTCCCAGCCGGCGAGCACCACCAGGATCGTGGTAAAGGTGGTGAGGATAATCAACGGCATGGAGAAACCATCGACAGCGAAATGATAATTGATATCAAACACCGGTATCCAGGCGTGTTTCTCGACAAACTGCATGGCAGAGGTCGAAGAATCAAACCCCGTGTACAGCCCCAGGCTTAACAGAAAGGTTGCAACAGAGATGACCAGCGATAAAACACGCACACCATTGGCATCACCTTTGTCACCGGAAAGTAATACGGCGATACCGCCGATGATTGGCAGCCAGACGATCAGACTTAATAGTGGTAGATCAGCAAACATAATATTCCTGCGGAATAAATGAATAATGAATAACGAATAATGAATAATTTTTCATTGTTTTTAGTTCTTTCAGTTATCTGTATTAATTTATTAAGTTTCTATATTTAATCCGGTCACAACTTATAGCGTTAGTTTGTTTTTCATTATTCACTATTCATTGTTCATTGTTCATTAGCTTCGGCTTCAACCAACCAGTCCGATCGCAAACAACATAAGCACACCGACGATCATGGCAAACGCATAATGGTAAAGGTAACCCGTTTGAAGCTTTCTACTTACACCGGCAAACCAGTTGACCAGTCTGGCAGAACCGTTAACCAGCACGCCATCGATAAACTTCACATCGCCAACCTGCCATAAGCGGCCACCCAACAGGCGACTGCCCGCGCCGAAGAATACGGAATTGAAATCATCGAAATAATATTTATTATCGAGCAGCCTGTAGATAAGACTAAAGCGCTGCTTGAAGCTCTCGGCGATGCTCGGCTGCACCAGATAGATATACCAGGCAGAGATAACGCCGGCTGCCGCCAGATAAAATGGCGGATGACCAAAACTTTCTTCGACAAACGCCCAGGCACCATGGAAATGTTTACCCACTTCGGCCAGACCATCGTGATGTTCAGCGATATAGATGGCACCGCCAAAGTAATCACCGAACAACATATCACCAATGGTAAAACCACCGATAAACACCGAAGGAATCGCCAGCAGGATCAGCGGCACGGTCACCACCCAGGGCGTCTCATGCAGATGTTCTCTGGTGTGTTTGTCCATGCGTTCTTCGCCGTGAAACACCAGGAAGAACATGCGGAACGAATAAAACGCGGTGATAAATACACCAGACAACACCGCATAATAAGCCAGATCACTGCCCGCTATACTCGAGTGATGCACCGCCTCGATGATGCCGTCTTTGGAGAAGAATCCGGAGAAACCGGGAAAGCCGATCAGCGCCAGCGAACCGACCAATGAGGTCCAGTAAGTGATCGGCAGGTATTTCTTCAGACCACCCATCTTACGAATATCCTGTTCGTGATGCATGGCGATGATGACAGAACCAGCAGCGAGGAATAACAGTGCTTTAAAGAAAGCGTGTGTCATCAGATGGAACACAGCAGCAGAATAAGCTGACGCACCCAGCGCGACCGTCATATAACCTAACTGCGACAGGGTAGAATAAGCAATAACACGTTTAATGTCGTTCTGCACAATGCCGACCAATCCCATGAGGAACGCGGTCAGCGCACCGATGACGATGATAAAACTCAAGGCTGCTTCGGACCATTCATATAACGGCGACATGCGCGTCACCATGAAGATACCGGCGGTGACCATGGTGGCAGCATGGATCAGCGCCGAAATAGGTGTCGGGCCTTCCATCGAATCGGGCAGCCACACGTGCAGTGGCATCTGTGCTGATTTACCCATAGCGCCGATAAACAGCAGGATACAGATCACGCTGATAACGCTCCACTCGACACCGGAAAAAATACTCATGCTTTGCGACGACAATTTTTCCGCCTGCGCAAACACATCGTAATAATCCAGGCTGCCGGTGTACATAACAACCGCCGCGATGCCTAAAATAAAACCGAAGTCACCAACGCGGTTGACAATAAACGCTTTCAGATTAGCGTACACTGCGGTCGGGCGCACCGTCCAGAAGCCGATCAGCAGGTACGAGACCAGACCCACCGCTTCCCAGCCGAAGAACAGCTGCATGAAATTGTTGGACATCACCAGCATCAGCATGGAGAAAGTAAACAGTGAGATATAACTGAAAAAACGCTGGTAGGAATTGGTACCGGCGAGACTCTCTTTCGGCCAGTTCTCCAGGTCATCAGCCATGTAACCGATGGTGTAGATGTGTACCATCAGCGAAACGCCGGTGACCACCGACATCATCATCACGGTCAGGTTGTCGATCAGAAAACCAACTTCAAAACGGATACCGCCCGACACCATCCATTCATAAACAGAATGATTATAAGCCGGCGCACCATCAAATACGTGATGGTTAAGCGCGATCAGTGACAGAACAAAAGACGTGCCCACACCCAGAATAGTAACCGTGTGCGCGCCCTTACGGCCAATCTGCGCGCCAAAGAAACCGGCGATGATCGCGCCAAAAAGTGAAGCGAGTGGAATGGCTAAGTACAAAGTATCCATCAGGCCTATCCTTTCAGTGCGTCGAGGTCTTCGACATCGATCGTGTTACGACTACGGAACAGCACGACAAGGATGGCAAGGCCGATGGCCGCTTCAGCCGCAGCGACCGTCAGAATAAAGAACACGAAGACCTGCCCTGCTGAGTCATTCAGATAATGCGAGAACGCGATAAAATTAATATTCGCCGCCAACAACATCAGCTCGATACACATCAACAGCACCACGATATTTTTTCGGTTAAGAAAAATACCGGCGACACTGATAGCAAACAAAATTGCGCCTAACGTTAAATAACTGGTTAAACCGATCATTTCAGCACCTCAGCATCCGACTCGATAATTTTCAGACGGTCATCACGTTTAACTTTGATCTGGTTCGCCGGCGTCTGATATTTGGTTGCCGGTCGTCTACGCAGCGTGAGTGCGATAGCCGCGATGATCGCGACTAACAGGATGATGGCAGCGATCTCGAACGCCAGCACATAATCGGTATAGAGGATTTCACCCAGCGCTTTGGTATTACTGTATTCCGGCCCGTGTTGCACCGCATTATCCAGCGCAGCGCTACCCATCACATCGGGGCCGACCGGGCCGACCACATAGACCATCACCGCCAGCATCAAAAACGCGAACAGACCACCGACCGGCAGATAAGACACAAAACCTTCACGCATCTTGGCGACGTTGATATCAAGCATCATCACCACGAACAGGAACAGCACCATCACCGCGCCGACGTAAACCAGCACCAGCGTGATCGCCAGAAATTCCGCTTCCAGCATCAGCCAGATCGCCGAACAACTAAAAAATGTCAGCACCAGAAATAACGCAGAATGCACCGGGTTTTTCGATGTCACCACGCCTAGTGCAGCCATAATTGTCGCACCAGCAAAGGCAAAAAATAAAAAGTCAGTAATTGTCATTTTCTATGTAGTCCTAATGCTGCACAATGAAAAATGAAAAATGAAAATTTTTTTCATGTCATAAATACTGTTATTAGTTTTTAGTTTATTATTTTTCATTTTTCATTGCTTATCAACGATAAGCTGCGTCTGCCTGTTTACTGGCCGCAATCTCTGCTTCATATCTATCACCGATCTCAAGCAACTTTTCCTTGGTCATGATCTGCGTGCCGTGCTCTTCAAAATGGTACTCAAAGATATGCGTCTCCACGATGGAATCCACCGGACAGGCTTCTTCACAAAAACCACAGTAGATGCATTTGAACAGATCGATATCGTAACGCGTGGTGCGGCGCGTACCATCCTCACGTTCTTCTGAATCGATAGTAATCGCCAGCGCCGGACAGACCGCTTCACACAACTTACAGGCGATGCAACGTTCTTCGCCGTTGGCATAACGGCGCAGCGCATGCAGTCCGCGAAAACGTGGCGACATCGGTGTTTTCTCTTCCGGGTACTGCACGGTAATCTTCGGTGCGAACAGGTATTTGCCGGTAACGGCCAGTCCCTGCAGCAACTCCCAGAAAGAAAAACTCTTGATAAAATGTTTTATAGAACTCATATCGTTACCCCTGTTGAAGCGGCCCACGGACCGATTTCAGCCACCACCATCAGGCCTTCGACAAACAGCCAGACGATGGTTACAGGAATAAATACTTTCCATCCCAGACGCATGATCTGATCATAACGATAACGCGGGAAGGTGGCGCGGAACCAGAGGAAACAGAAGGCAAAAATACACGCCTTGGCGAAGAACCAGAACAGACTGGTTGCACCCAGCCAGTGATCAGCACCGACAAAACCTTCGAACGGTGACAACCAGCCACCGAGGAACAGCAACGCGGTCAGCGAAGAGATCAGAATGATGTTGGCATATTCCGCGAGGAAGAACACCGCAAACGCCATGCCTGAATATTCCACGTGGAAACCGGCGACGATCTCGGATTCACCTTCGGCGACGTCAAACGGCGCACGGTTAGTCTCGGCCACGCCGGAGATAAAGTAAACAAAAAACAACGGCAGCAACGGCCAGATATACCAGCTGGACATGCCGCCCGCCTGGCCTTCGATAATGTCACTCATGTTCAGACTGCCGCTCGCCATCACCACGCCGACCAGGGCAAAACCCATGGCGATCTCATAGGCCACGATCTGCGCACCGACACGCAGCGAACTCAGGATGGCGTATTTGGAATTTGATGCCCAGCCAGCGATAATCACACCGTATACGCCGATGGAGGTCAACGCCAGCACGTATAGCAGGCCGGCATTCACATTGGTCAGCACCATACCGCGATCGAACGGAATCACCGCCCACGCCGCCAGTGCTGGCATGATCGATAGAACCGGCGCGATCAGGAATAAATATTTGTCCGATTTGGTCGGAATGATGACTTCTTTGAACAGCAGCTTCATCGCATCCGCGATCGGCTGCAACCAGCCGCGCGGGCCAACGCGGTTTGGCCCGATACGGATCTGCATGTAACCGATGATCTTACGCTCGGCGTAAGTGATGTATGCCACACACAACATCAGCGGCACCAGGATCAAAATGATCTTACCGAGGATCAGCAACAGGGTCTGCCAGTCAGCAGGAAACCAGTTCCATATTTCGAGTCCGGTCGTTAGCAGGTTATCAATCATCTCATTCATGCGCCAACTGCCTCTGAAGCCAGGGCTTCAATACTCACCACAGAAAACGGGGCGCCGAGCAGATCGTTGCCCTGGACAGCCATCGGAATCCAGGCGGACGCATCGGGGATCGAGTCGTCGATCACCAGATCTAAAGCCGCACTGTTATCGCCCTGCTTCACCGTCACCGTCGAAGCCGTGCTCAGACCAAGACGTTCGGCTTCAGCACTGTTCAGTCGAACACACATCGACTGCGCATCGGCCGTGCGTTGCAACGCACCGGCACGGCGCAGCACTGCGTCACCGGCATACATCGGTACATCGGATGCATGATGCAGGCCAGTCGCTGCGCTGATGTTGATCTTGCTCACGGCAGCGTCGACCATGTTTGATAATTCGATCGATTCACACTTGGAGCGCACTTCATTTTTTACATCTTCAGACGACATAAATTCGAAGCCATCGACGCCGGTCAGGTTGCCTAACACGCGCAGGATCTTCCACGCAGGACGCGAATCACCTTTTGGAGCAACCGCGCCTTTGAAACTTTGCCATAAACCTTCGACATTGACATAAGTACCCGAGGTTTCCATGAAGCTCGCTGCCGGCAACAATACGTCCGCGACATCTTTCAGGGAAGCCGAGTTGTAGGCAGAAATAGAAACCACGAAATCGGCCTCGTCCAGCGTCGCCAGTAATTGTTTGGCGTTTGCTGCATCAGTGTCCGGCTCGATGTTTAACAACAGGCAGGCGGCCAGTTTTTCATTAGCTGAAATCAGTTCCGCAATATTTTTACCAGTGGTTACATCCTCAGTCACACCGCCAGCACCGCGATGCGGCACCGCGCCAGCCAGCCATGCACCGGCAGCATTAGCACCATCGCTGAGATAACCCAGACGGCTGTTGGTCTGTTTGGCAATGTCTTCCGCCAGCGCGCGCAAAGCGGCAAACTGTGGATGTATCTGCGCGATGTTACCGAGCAGCACAGTCGCCGATTCAGCATCATATAACTGTTGCGCGATAGCTTTGTGCGAATCGCTGATATCAGCTTTCGCCAGATTTGTCGGCAGCGTATTGCCACTCAGCTGATATGCAGCGGCTGCAATAGCTGCCAGCTCGGCGACCATCTGCTGCTGCGCGACAGAAATATTGCTGGCGACCGGATAGTTAAAATCATAAAGCCGTGGATTCACAAACGAGATCGACGCGTTATTATTCACTGCCGCTTTGCGCAGACGCAGGTTGGCGATCGGCTGTTCTTTACGCACGTTGGAACCGATCAACAAAGCGGCATTCAATTTTTCCAGCTGCTCGATGTTCTGGCCTAACCACGGCATGACTGGCGCAGCAGCCTGATCGCTGAAATCAGACTGGCGCAGGCGATGGTCGATGTTGCCACTGCCCAGAACACGCATTAATTTTTGTACGAGGTATTGCTCTTCCAGCGTCGCATTGGCAGAAACCAGCGCGGCCATCTCGGTGTTGACTGGCTCAACCGCTTCGTTCTCGCTCTCGTCAGCTTGTGCCGTTTCGGCATTTTCTTCTGCGGCTTCCGCTTCCTGTGCAGCCGCTTCGGCCACCAGCATTTCGGCTTTGGCGTCGGCCACGGCTTTAAATTTATCTGCCACCAGTTGCAGGGCTTCGTCCCAGTCTGCACTCTGCCACAGGCCGTCACGTTTGATCATCGGCGTGGTCAGACGGTCGCTGGTATCGACACCTTCATAACTGAAACGGTCGCGATCAGACAGCCAGACTTCGTTGATGGCTTCGTTCTCACAGGGCACCACGCGCACGATTTCGCTGCGCAGGGTGTGTACATAAACATTTGAACCGATGCAGTCGTGCGGTGCGATGGTCCTGTGCTGCATCATTTCCCAGGCGCGACCTTTGAAACGTGAAGGTTTGGCCGTCAGCGCGCCCACTGGGCAGACATCAACGGCGTTGCCCGACATCTCGGAATTGACACACTCGTCGACAAAGGTGGTGATCAATGAGTTCTCGCCGCGACCGGTCATGCCCAGTTCGCGGATGCCGGCGATCTCACGGCCGAAACGCACACAACGGGTGCAGTGGATGCATCGTGTCAGTTCAGTGGCAATCAGCGGCCCGATATTCTTGTCGAAAGCGGCGTGTTTGATCTCGGAAAACTCGGACTCGGAACGGCCATAAGCCACGGCTACATCCTGTAATTCACACTCACCGCCCTGGTCACAGATCGGGCAATCCAGCGGATGGTTGATCAGCAGAAATTCCATCACCGATTGCTGCGCGTCTTTGGCAAGTTTCGAATGTGTGTGCACCACCATGCCATCCATTACCGGAGTGGCACAGGCGGGCAGCGGTTTCGGCGCTTTTTCGACTTCGACCAGGCACATGCGGCAGTTGGCCGCGATCGCCAGTTTTTTGTGGTAACAGAAACGCGGCACTTTTATGTTGTGCGCATCAGTCACTTCGATCAGCATCGCACCTTTCGGTGCCTGCACTTCCTGCCCGTCGACAGTGATCGTTACCATGTCTTCAGTTGTCACTTCACTCATAACTGACAAACCTTTTTT
>SWCD01024253.1_pt1 | contig 42333 bp, 39 predicted proteins | sample 4693011 | NCBI WGS metagenome assembly SWCD01 (sample SAMN10267278, study PRJNA491770) | bioreactor metagenome | isolation source: DHS bioreactor inoculated with marine | place: Japan: Omine Ridge, Nankai Trough
CACCCCAGGCTTTCCAGCTTTGCCCAAAGGCAATCAAAGCCATTGCAAGACCTGTTACAGCAACTGTTGAAAACCACCAGACCTGACGCACTGCAACATCTGCCGCCGCACTTCCGGGCACTTCAGGTGGAAGGCTGATTGCGGGGGCGAAATGTACGGCGATAAAACCGGCTATACCCCAAAGGATACCTTTGCGCGGGGTTATGTCCACGCCACGTTCATCCGCAAGCGCCATTGCTGCAACCAGAATTAAACCATAGCCGGTATATATCAGCCCGGAAAACAAAATGCTTAACCCATCGCGCATAGCATCAAATGCCATCGCCGGCCCGTGGGCTGGGCTTCCGTCGGTTCCAAAATGCAGCTTTGCACCTGTTTCATATAATTCAGCATGCAGCAAAACCGGCTGCACAAACACAAGTTGCAGCACGGCGGCAATCAGCCCCGCTGCAAAACCGGCGAACAAAGCGCTGGTTAATATGCGTGTGAACATAGCTTAGTGGCAGGGAAAGCCGGATGCGTGGCGCACATCATGTGCCGCATCGTGCAGTGTAGATGCCTGAACGTGGCCTGCAAAAATCACAATGCCAAGACCCATCAATGCAGTGAATGCAATGGCAAGTGTGTTTGAATTTACGCGTGTTGTTGTTTGTGTCATCGTTGTCATTTTATAATCTCCTATGCCGTCACTCCCGACAGCTTTGTTAAGGTCTCGCAAGGCTGGTTTCCTGACTTATGGATCATTGCGTTCCGTCTGCCTTCCCGGTGTTTCCACCAGTGGCGTTGTCGACGGGCGCTCTCCACATACAGTCGCGGGGGCGGTTGTGGTTTCGGGCCCCTTTTGGGTCGTCCCTGTCCACATTCCCATTTGATCCCCAGATGCTGAGCATCTTAGCGGGGAACCATGCCCCCTGTTAATGACTGTAGAAACCACAACGGTCAAGAGAATTAACGACTGAGATATGCGCAATAACGTCATAGTGTAAATTGGTTCGAACGGCTAAAATCTGCACAATAAGCCAATATGTTGTGGATAACTTGCCAATATACGCAATATAGAGGGTATTCAAGGTTGACTCACAGGGGGTCTAGCCGACAGTTTATACAAAAGATGGAATCAAAGGATGAGATTGCACCGTGGAGTTTAGTAAACTCAGACTGACAGGCTTTAAAAGCTTTGTAGACCCGACGGAATTGGTTATTTCCGATGGGTTGACGGGCGTTGTTGGTCCTAATGGCTGTGGCAAATCCAATCTACTGGAAGCGCTGCGCTGGGTTATGGGTGAGAATCGCCCAACAGCAATGCGTGGCGGCGGCATGGATGATGTGATCTTTGCCGGGGCATCAGCGCGCCCTGCACGTAACTACGCAGAAGTTTCACTTTTACTGGGGAACGAAGACCGCACAGCACCCCCTGCGTTTAACGACGCGGATAGTTTGGAAGTGGTGCGGCGCATTACCCGCGATGTGGGGTCGGCATATAAGGCAAACGGAAAAGAAACCCGCGCCCGTGATGTGCAGATGCTGTTTGCAGATGCCTCAACCGGCGCACATTCCCCCGCTTTGGTGGGGCAGGGCAAAATTGCTGAACTTATCAATTCAAAACCAAAAGCACGGCGCCGGATTTTGGAAGAGGCAGCCGGCATTTCGGGTCTTTATCAACGCCGACATGAGGCAGAGCTGAAACTCAGGGGTGCGGAAACCAATCTGGTGCGTGTTGATGATGTGGTTGAACAGCTGGATGCTCAACTAAACACCTTGGCCCGCCAAGCGCGTCAGGCAGCCCGTTATCGCGAAATTGGCGAGCAGTTACGCCATGCTGAAGGCCTGTTGTTATACGGTCGCTGGAAAGAAGCGGATCAGGCTAGATTAGCTGCAGAACTTGCTTTGACCGAAGCCACAAAAGAAGCCGCTACCGCACAGACTGCTGCAACACAGGCAAGTAAGCAGCGCGTTTTATTGGACGGCAAAGTGCCACCATTGCGCGAGGAAGAAGCGATTGCCGGTGCAATTGTGCAAAGACTGGCTGTCGAGCGCGATACACTGAACGATCAGGAAAACCGCGCACGTCAAACCATTGAAACACTGCAATCGCGTATTGAACAACTGGGCAATGATATTGAACGCGAACGTGGCCTGAACAAGGACGCAACGGAAACCATCGAGCGGTTGAACTGGGAAAAAGACGCTTTGGACAAGGCCTCGCTTGGGCATGATGAAAAGGTTGAAACTTCAAACAAAGAGGCGCGTGATGCAGCCGCAATCATGCAAGAAAAAGAAGCAAATCTTGATAAGCAATCCGAAGATGTCGCACGTTTGTCTGCCCGCCACCAATCAGCGCATAGAAAACTTGAAGAAGCCCAAACCAATTTGGGCAAACGTGAAGAGCAAACTGTGGTTGCCACACAATCCGTGGTTACTGCACAGGATGGCTTGAAAAATGCAGAAGAGCGTTTCAACGAGGCGCAATCCAAATATGCATTATCTCATGAAATGGCCTTACGCGCCGAACAGCTATTGGCTGATATGGATCGCAAACGCGTTGACGCACAAGCCACCGAAAGCGATGTGCGCGGGGCACTATCAGAAGCGGAAGGCATGGCGAATGCCTTGGGCGCAGAAGTTGCGGCCCTGCAACGGGTTATCTCCAGAGACCGCGACACAGGTGCGCAACTGATTGATACTGTGCGCGCGACCGCCGGCTATGAAGCAGCATTGGGTGCTGCTTTAGCTGATGATTTAAAAGCCCCGATTGTGGGGCCTGATGGGGTTTCAGGTTGGGCGCATTTGGCTGATTATTCTGCAAACGCTCAATTGCCAAACGGTGCAGAAAACCTTGCGGCATATGTAACGGCGCCTGACGTCTTATCCCGTCGCCTAAGCCAGATCGGTCTTGTTTTGCGTGAAGACGGAACACGTTTACAGGCAGATTTAAAACCGGGGCAGCGATTGGTCAGCGTTGAAGGTGACCTATGGCGCTGGGATGGATACCGCGCGGGTGCAGATGACACCCCGACCGAAGCGGCGCTACGGTTGCAGCAGGAAAACCGCTTGCTTGCATTGAAAGAAACCTATGCACAAGCGGATGCAAAGGCCAAAGCAGCCAGAGATGCTTTTGATCTGGCACATGCAACTTTACAAGCGGCAACAGAAGCTGACCATGAAGCACGTCGCAATCGCAAAAAAGCTGATGATGCAGCAACAGATGCAACTCGGCAGATGTCGCGCGCAGAAGCTGATCGCGATATGTTATCGGGCAAACTGGAAACGTTGCAATTGGCCAAAGCACGTCTGGAAGAAGAAAGCGCCGCGGCCCGTGCCGCGTTTAAAGAAGCCGAACTTGGAATTCGTGATCTGGGTGATCTGGAAACTGCACGTCATCAGGTTGAAACCCTGAAAGTTGCGGTTGAAGCTGCACGTATGACGATGCTGACCAAGCGGTCTATGTATGATGAAACCCGCCGTGAAGGCGAAGCACGTTTAAAACGCCAACAAGAAATCACCAAAGAATCCAGTGGCTGGCGCTATCGCTTGGAAACTGCCGGAAAGCGGATTTCCGAACTTGAAGATCGCAAGGTAGCTTCCGAAGATGAATTAAAACAGGCAACGGCAGCACCTGAAGAGATTGCCGCGAAACGCGATGAACTGGCAAAAGCAATAGCAACGGCGCAAGACCGACTTAAAGCCGGATCCGACGCTTTGGCCGTTGCTGAAAATGCCCTGCGCAACGCAGAGAATGAAGAACGCGAAGCTGAACGCAAAGCGTCAAATGCCCGCGAGTCGCGTGCGCGTGCTGATGCTGTCTCAGATGCCGCACGCATTCAGGTTTCAACAGCGGCTGACCGCATTCACGAAGAACTGGAAACCGATCCTGCCAGCCTGTTGGAGCAGCTGGATATTGATCCGGAAAAAATGCCGAATGCAGAGCATGTTGAAAATGACGTTATGCGTCTACGCCGCCAGCGTGATGCGCTGGGTGCGGTTAATTTGCGTGCAGAAGAAGATGCCAAAGAAGTCGCCGAGGAACGCGATCTACTGGCAACTGAAAAGGAAGATCTGGACGCGGCGATCAAAAAACTGCGGACTGGTATTGCAAGCCTGAACAAAGAGGGTCGCGAACGTTTGCTAAGTGCATTTGACGAGGTGAATAAGAACTTCAGAAACCTGTTTACGCATTTGTTTGGCGGCGGTGAAGCCAATCTGGTTCTGGTTGAAAGTGATGATCCATTGGAAGCCGGCTTGGAAATCATGTGCCAACCACCCGGTAAGCACCTGTCAACATTATCTTTGCTTTCAGGCGGTGAACAAACCTTGACAGCGATGTCACTGATCTTTGCCGTTTTCCTAGCCAATCCGTCACCGATTTGTGTGCTGGACGAGGTCGATGCGCCATTGGACGATGCAAACGTCACGCGTTTTTGCAACTTGCTGGACGAAATGATCGTACGCACAAACACCCGTTTTATGATCATAACACACCACGCGATCACCATGTCGCGCATGAACCGCCTGTTTGGTGTAACCATGGCCGAACAGGGCGTCAGCCAGCTTGTTTCTGTTGACTTGGTCGAGGCCGAGAAAATGGTGGAAGAGGCCTAATGGCTTGGAAGTTCGTTCAGAATATTAGACTTTCACCAATTGTTCGCCTCAGAATGCTTCTTCGAGATGAGGTCGACTTACTTTTTGATAACCAACCAAAATATTCAATTCAAGAACATTTAAAAGGGCTAATTGAACAAAAGAGAGTTGTAGAAAAGAACCGTGACGCCGTTATTAAGTCTCTTGTAGTAACTTTGTTATTTATTTATTTAATATCAAACGGGGTTTCAATAAAAATCCCTTCATTAGCTAGTGCAACTTTTGATATTCCTAACGTACAAACCTTTCTTGTTCCATATGCGGCTTTTAGTTTCTTTATGCTCATTTGGCATTTTACAAATGATCAAGTGTACCGAGCTTTGATAGATCAAGTAGTGAATAAAGCTTCTATGGATGGTATAATTGACCCAGATATAGTTATTGCGGCGTTCGATACTCAGGAACTATCTATTAAACTATTCCGTGACCGATCAAATATATATTTTGAGGAAAGCCTCAGACCAGATTGTGGTGCAAAATTTTTAAATAGATTTGTTATGGGATTATTTAGCCTTGGGTTTCTCTCAATTGTAATTGGTATTTTATTTTTTTTAGCACAAGAAATTCTAAAGTTTATTGGTGGAACGTATCTGCAAATAGCCGCACTTATATTTTCGTGTGCGTTTCTACTCCTTTCTGTAGTAATTATAGTTTTTCAGAGTGTTCCGTTATCATATAAACAATATGAATTTGAACAGAATGATGACAAAGTTAAAGCTTTGCCGCAAAAGCAGCCGTAGGCCAGGCATCTGCGGGATAACCCAATCGTATCTGTTCTTTTTGTACCGCAGCGCGGGTTTTTGCCCCTAAAATTCCGTCAACTTTGCCAACATCATGCCCTTGGGCTTTCAATTTCTTTTGCAATGATTTCATAGCACTTGCGCTGAAAGCAGGGTCTGGCTTGCCTTTGTTGAACGGCGGTGCCCCCGCCAATCGCGTGGCGAAATAGGCGGCTGTGGTGACATAGACCAAGGATTTGTTCCATTCAAAATAGACATGGAAATTCGGCATGGCCAAAAACGCAGGCCCTTTACGACCTTGTGGTAACATCAGGGATGCTTGCATATTACCTTTGGGTAATTTACCGCTACGCGCCTTCACGCCCTTTTTCGCCCAGTCGGATGTAGGTTTGGTTTTGTCCAAACCGGTATCGGCCCAGTTCAGTTTTTTTGGAACAGTTACCTCAACCAACCACGGCTGGTTCGCAGCCCATCCCAAGTCTTTTAACAATCGCGCACCTGTCATCAGTGCATCGGGCGGGCTGGTTTTTAGACGGACGCGCCCGTCACCATCGCCGTCTACACCGCGATTAAGGATATCTTCCGGTAACATTTGTACCATGCCGATTTCACCGGCCCAAGCGCCTGTGGTTTTTACAGGATCAAAATCCCCGCGTTCCCAAAGCTTTATTGCTGCAAGTATCTGCGGGCGAAACAGCTCTGGTCGGCGGCAGTCATGCGATAATGTAATCAGTGCGTTCAAGGTGTTGAAATTGCCCTGAACAGCACCAAAATCGGTTTCAAGTGCCCAAAATGCGGTCAGCACCTCCGGCTGCACGCCATATGTTCTTTGTGCTTTTGCAAAAATCTTTTTGTACTTCTGCATATTCTTTTTGCCGTTAGTCATGCGATTTGAACTGATCGCACGTGAGGCAAATTCTGTGAAGGTCAACCGAAACACGCCCTGCGCGCGATCGGCCTTGATGACCTTTGGATCAAGGCGGGCAGAGCGAAAGAACTTATTGACCTGTGATTTACGATGACCCTTTGAAACAGCCTCGGTTTTCAGTTTTGCCATCCAGTCATTGAAATTTCCACCACAGGTTTTAGCAATAGACATGGATGGTACAGCGGCAAGAACCGCTGCACATATTAAAGCACGCACTGAAATCATATTATCCTCAACGGGTCAGAGTTATAGGCTTTCTAGCTTTCTAACCCGGTGATGTGTTTAACCTCAAGGAAATCTTCCAGACCCCATGGCCCACCTTCGCGGCCATTGCCGGATTGCTTGTATCCGCCAAAGGGTGATGGATGTGTAGAATCTGTGCCATTTATTCTGACCATTCCGGAACGCACGCGGCGTGCAACGCGGCCTGCTTTAGCCGTGTCTTGCGTCTGGATATAATTGGTGAGGCCGTAAACGGTATCATTGGTAATGCTGATGGCCTCTTCTTCGCTGTCAAAAGGGATCATCGTCAAAACCGGGCCAAAGACCTCTTCGCGTGCGATGGTCATGTCATTGTTTGCATCAGCAAAGACTGTTGGGCGAACGTAGTAACCGCGATTCAAACCTTCGGGCCTGCCCAAACCGCCTGCAACAAGACGTGCTTCACTCATACCAACTTCTATCAAACCCTGAATTTTATCGAACTGTAGTTTATTCACGACCGGGCCAATGTGGCGGCCGTTTTGTGCGGGATCGTTAACAACTGTTTTTTGTGCTTCTGCGGCGGCCTGTTCAACGGCTTCATCATAGCGACTACGTTCCACCAACATACGGGTCGGTGCGTTGCATGATTGGCCGGTGTTGCCAAAACAATGTCGCGCACCGCGGACAACCGCTTTTTCATCGGCATCTGCAAAGATGATATTTGCACCCTTACCGCCCAATTCCAGTGTCACGCGTTTGATGGTTTCGGCGGCTGCTTTTGTTATCAGTCGACCTGCGCGGGTCGATCCGGTAAAGCTGACCATGTCGACATCCGGGTGGCAGGACAATTGGCTGCCGACACCGATACCGTCGCCGTTCACCATGTTGAATACGCCTTTGGGAAACCCGACAGCATCTACGATTTCAGAAAAGACGATGGACGATAGCGGCGACTCTTCGGATGGTTTCAGAACGACCGTACAACCGACAGCAAGGGCCGGAATAACTTTCAAGGTAACTTGATTCATCGGCCAGTTCCATGGCGTGATCATTGCACAAACTCCAATAGGTTCATGGACGATCATTTCGCTAGGGGCATCAGGCCAAGGTGACGTTTCAAATTCAATGTCATTAAAGCTGTCGATAAACCCCTGGATATGCCAGATGCCTGCACCGGTCTGTGCCGCGCGCGCCATATCAATAGGTGCGCCCATTTCCATAGAAATGGCTTCGGCCATATCACCGGCACGCCTTTTGTATTCTTCCAACAACGCCTTAATCAAATCCAGACGTTCGCCTTTCGGTGTCATGGCCCAAGGCTCGAATGCGGCCTTCGCTGCGGCAACAGCTGCATCAGTATCATCCTGCGATCCAAGAGAGATGACCGCACACGGCTCTTCATTGGCCGGGTTGATCACGTTCAGATCATTGGCTTTTGCAGGTTTGACCCATTGGCCGTTGATATAAAAGTCGCGTTTCTCAAGCATAATAAACACCTTGTTATTTGGATATATTTAGACGAACACTTGCACCGAGCGCAGGTTATGGCAAGAGCAGTTTGATCAGTTTTGCATAATTTGATCAAATTACTAAAGGGGCAAATGTGACAATCTTTGAAATCACCATGCTTTTTACAATTTGCCTATGTGGCGGTGTCATAAAAGGAACGCTGGGCATTGCTCTGCCAACATTCTTGTTGGGGTTTATGACGATGTACTACGAGCCGCGCACGGCTGTTGCGATGATTCTATTTGTGATCATGACCACCAATATGCGTCAGGCAGTTGTCGGCGGCAGTATGTGGGAAATTGTCAAACGCCATAAATATTATTGCATGTTTGCAAGTGTCGGTATTTTCGCGGTGGCCATTGTCGGATCCAAAGTACCCATCGAAGTCATTCAGACAAGTGTCGGCATCGCCATTTCTATATTTGCGATCAGTAGCCTGCTTTCCTATATTCCCAAGCTAAGCTTGAAATTCGATGTGCCAGCCCAGATCGTTGCCGGTATCGGTAGCGGTATTTTGGGCGGCTTGACTGCTATTTGGGGCCCGCCGCTTGCGATTTATCTGGTGTCTTTAAGGGTGGAAAAACACCAGTTTATCCAAACTCTTGGAGTGATGTTTTCCATTCAATCCGTGTTTCTGGTCATTGGCTTTACCGTTTCTGGCGAACTAACAGCGCATCTTGCAATTGTCGGTCTTGCCTTATTGGTGCCGACCTTTATCGGTATGTATATCGGCGAAAAAATCCGCACCCGTTTGAACACGGTACAATTTACCCGCGTTTTCTTAATCGTGTTTTTGCTGTTGGGCCTGAATTTGGTCAGGCGCGGGATAATGGGCGGTTAAGCTAACTTGCTTGCGCAGGGATGCGAAGCCTTATAGATTTACCACTGTATCTTATAGGAGAATCCCCCCATGTCTTTACGTATCAATGATGTTGTCCCGAATTTTACTGCAATTACAGATGAAGGAACGTTTCACTTTCACGATTGGATCGGTGATAGCTGGGCTATTTTATTCAGTCATCCAAAGGATTTTACACCTGTTTGCACCACTGAATTCGGTGCAGTTGCACAGCTTGCAGACGAATGGCAAAAACGCGGCACCAAAGTGATGGGCCTGTCTGTGGATGGTGTTGCAGAACACAAAAAGTGGAAAATGGATATTGAGAAAACTTCCGGCGCAACGCCCACGTTTCCGATTATTGCAGATGAAGATCTGGCCGTGTCCAAGGCCTTTGATATGCTGCCAGCCGAGGCTTATCTGCCTGATGGCCGCACACCTGCGGACAGCGCAACAGTGCGGTCCGTGTTCATCATCGGGCCGGACAAGCAGTTGAAACTTTCAATGACATATCCGATGACTGTGGGCCGTAACTTTGCTGAAGTATTGCGTGCTCTTGACGCATTGCAAACGACAGCGGCAAATGGAGTGGCGACACCGGCAAACTGGACGATCGGGCAAGATGTGATCATCCCGCCAACCGTCAGTGACGCGGATGCCAAAGCAAAATTCGGAGACTTTGAAACAGTGCTTCCGTATCTTCGCAAGACTTCCTTGCCATCATAAAATATGCGGGGGAACCTACCCCCATGCAATATGCGTATGGCAAATTGCCATACGCATATTGTTAACCATTTCGGAATGAACCAAGAATTTAGTGCGCCAGTAAAATCGGCACAGTCATTGTTTTCAAAATGTGGTTGCTCGTGGCCCCCAACACAAAATCATAGACCCGAGAGTGGCCAAAGCCACCGGTAACGATCAGATCTGCCCCCATATCACTGGCTTCATTCAGCAACTCGTCGCCAATGGAAATGCTGCCGGGCTCGCGGTGGGTAACAGTGACCCTGGCCCCGTGGCGATCCAAGCCTAGGGCGATTTGTTCAGCGGTTTGTTCAATGTAACGGGTTTTTTCATTTTGTTTGCCGACCCAGAAAATCTGTGTGTCTTTGGCGTCACGAATAAAGGGTAGGGCATCATGGGCAGCACGAGAAGATTCGCGTGTACCGCTCCAACCCAACAGAATATTTTCACCCACAGTTTCAAATGTGCCGGCATAGGGCAGAACCAAAACGGGACGACCGGAGTTCATAACCGCCTTTTCAATCAGATTTTGTTGGGTGCGCGGTGCGCGATCCGGGTTAGACTGACCCATTATGATCAAATCCGCGCCGATCCAGTCGGCGGTATACTGTTGATCCGGATTAAAATCATAGGCGCCCGCTTCGCGCCATTCCGATACAAAATCTTCCGCTGCAACGGTTCTTTCGAATATAGCTTTAATTTGCTTGGACGTTTCTTTCCGCCTTTCAACAACCGATGTCATTTGCTCGATATTGGCCACCGAAAACATTGTGGGTATCGCATCAAAAGAAGGAGCAGTGTGAACCCCTATCAGATGGGCATTGAACTTGCGGGCAACCATCGCCGCATAGGCGCAAAGCCGTTCGGCATTTTCTGGATGTTTCAGGCTAAGTGTGATGGTTTTATATGTCATTTTGGCACCTTTGGGCTGTTATCGTCATAGCAACTATAGAGATTGGCAGTGGGCGGTTCGTTGACATGGATCAAATAGATCGGTGGATTATAATTTATCCAAAATCCGAAAATCACGCTATATGAATTGCATACACAACCTGTGCACCGCGCGTATGATTTGTGTGTGCGGGTTATGTGTTAAGTAAAATGCCAACAGACCTTAATACGGGTGGCAACCGGCAAAGCCGACCACTTATTTGACATTATTAAAAGGCCCCGCAAATTGCGAGGCCTGAAATTTATTTAAAAGTTTGTTTGCACCAGTGCTAGTTATCAAATTTAACGACTTTGCCGGTCCCTTTACGGGTTCCCCAGCTTAATGCGCTAACTCTAACATCAGTTATAGTCACAAATGTAACGGCATCACCGCCAATTTCGGCGGCTGCTTCGCGGAGCTTTTTCTCAACCGCTGCAACGGTTGGTGCCGGGTGAAATGCTGTGGTTTTATTTACAGTTACTTTAACGTCTTTGATGATTGTATAGTTTTGGCTCACGTCACCTTTGTGCAGTACAATTTGATCGGGCGTTTTGGCCACTTGGGCCGCAGGTGCAGGTGTTGTTGTTTGTGATGCGGTTGTACCAGATGGTGCAGGTTTGCTAACATTATCTGTTTCCCATGTGCCGTCACATGCTGTCAAAGTGGTTGCAAGTAAGCAAGTTATTGCGATTTTTGTAATTGATGGCATTCAAAATTTCCTTTGGTTTCGTTGAATAAAAGTACTGAATATGTTCGCACGCTATTTAAAATGATGTGTGCTTTCAAGTATAAAAAAAGGCCCCGCAAATTGCGAGGCCTTTCAATTCTTCAGTAAAGCGAAAGCCTACTCAGCGGGCTCTTCTTTTTTAATTTCTTCGCCGGTTTCCTGATCGACGACTTTCATGCTCAAACGCACTTTGCCGCGGTCATCAAAACCCATCAGTTTAACTTTAACTGACTGGCCTTCTTTAACCAGGTCGTTCGGGTGGTTGACCCGCTCGTTGGCCATTTGGGATACGTGGACAAGTCCGTCACGTTTACCAAAGAAGTTTACGAATGCACCGAAATCCATGACCTTCACAACTTTACCGGTGTAGATAGCACCTGCTTCCGGCTCGGCTGCGATTTCCATGATCATTGCGCGGGCTTTTTCGATCTGCTCACCGTTGCTTGACGCGATTTTGATCACACCGTCATCGTTGATGTCGACTTTTGCACCGGATACTTCACAAATCTCACGGATCACTTTACCGCCTGAACCGATCACTTCACGGATTTTTTCCGGGTTGATCTGGATGGTTTCAATGCGTGGCGCGTGCTCACTGAATGAACCCGCTTCTGTCAAAGCATTGGCCATTTCACCAAGGATATGCAAACGGCCGTCTTTGGCCTGCGCCATGGCTTTTTCCATAATCTCGGGTGTTATGCCTGCAACTTTGATGTCCATTTGCAATGACGTGATACCGTTTTCGGTACCGGCCACTTTAAAGTCCATGTCGCCCAGGTGATCTTCGTCGCCCAGGATGTCTGTCAGAACAGCATATTCGCCACTGTCTTGCAGGATCAGACCCATCGCAACACCCGCAACAGGTGCTTTCAAAGGAACGCCCGCGTCCATCATAGACAAGGAACCACCACATACGGATGCCATAGAAGACGAACCGTTAGACTCTGTGATTTCAGATACAACGCGTATTGTGTATGGAAAGTCGGTTGCAGCAGGCAGAACCGCTTGCAAAGCGCGCCATGCCAATTTGCCGTGACCGATTTCACGACGGCCAGGGCCCATTGAACGACCACATTCACCGACCGAGTATGGAGGGAAGTTGTAGTGCAACAAGAAAGGTGAGCGGTATGTGCCGTTCAGCGCATCGATCATTTGCTCGTCATCGCCTGTGCCCAATGTGGTCACAACCAAACCTTGGGTTTCGCCGCGTGTGAACAAGGCTGACCCGTGGGTGCGTGGCAGGATACCGGTTTCCGAAACGATTGGGCGAACTGTTGTCAAGTCGCGGCCATCGATACGTTTGCCGGTTTTAACGATATCACCACGAACAACTTCGGCTTCCAGTTTCTTCATGCAAGAGCCAAGGTTCGCATCTTCCAACTGTTCGTCGGATAAGCTTTCCTTGATCAGATCGCGTGCAGCTGAAATAGCGGCAGTGCGTTCTTGTTTGTCGGTATTGCCAAACGCTGCACGAACAGCTTTTTCACCGGCTTTTTTCACAACGGCATAAAGCTCTGAATAATCAGGTGCCTGATAGTCATATGGTTCTTTTGCAGCGTCTTCAGCCATATCGATGATCATGTCGATCACCGGTTGGATTTGCGCATGTGCAAAGTTGATCGCACCCAGCATTTCAGCCTCTGACAGCTCATAAGCTTCTGACTCGACCATCATCACGGCGTCTTTTGTGCCGGCAACAACAAGGTCAAGACGTTGGTCAGGCTTGTTGCGCAGATCGTGCATGTCGTCGACTGTCGGGTTCAGAATATAGTCACCGTCTTCAAAGCCAACGCGGCAGGCGGCGATCGGGCCCATGAAAGGTGCGCCTGACAATGTCAGTGCAGCAGAGGCGGCGATCATTGCAACCATGTCAGGATCGTTCACAAGGTCATGTGATAGAACCGTCAGCGTGACTTGGGTTTCATGTTTGAAACCCGGAATAAACAAAGGACGGATTGGACGGTCGATCAGACGCGCGGTCAGCGTTTCTTTTTCAGTAGGACGCGCTTCGCGTTTGAAAAAGCCACCGGGGATTTTCCCTGCGGCATAGTATTTTTCTTGGTAGTTCACGGTCAGTGGAAAAAAGTCCATGCCCGGTTTTTCTTTCTTGGCGAACACGACGGCTGCCAGAACGGTGGTTTCACCTAAAGTGGCAATCACGGTGGCGTCAGCTTGACGCGCGATTTTGCCGGTTTCGAGTGTTAGAGTTTCTTCACCCCACTCGATTGATTTTTTAACAACGTTAAACATATATGTTTCCTAGTAAGGGAGCACTCCTTGGCCTTCCAAGGTCTCCCGATAAAATAGTGGCCCCATTGCCACCGACCTCTGTTCCTATGCGTCCGCCGAGGTCACAGCGGTCGTTTCAGATAGCCGCGCGTATATAGGTTAAATATGGATTTGGAAAGGGGGGTAGTGAATCGGGCTGCAAATCAAGATCGCACCTTAAGAACACGGGCGTTTACTTTACCTGTATCGATTCCAGATAAACAATTAAATTGGCCAAAGGCTGACCCATCATCATAGTTTGCCCGCTTGACAAGCGCAGGGCGATATTTTGGTCGCTATCCAGAAATGGTCCAAAAATCGGCATGTCCCCACCATGCGCGAGCATCGGCGCGCGCCCGTCGATCTGCCGCGCCACAACCTCTGTTGGGAACGTACCATCGTTGCGTGCGGCCAGACTGCTCAGGTCGGGCGTATCGATAGCCAGCATCTCCGCCATCGGCCCGTCGCCTTTTGCATCGATGCCGTGGCATTGAACACAATAGCTCATATAAAGCTCCTGCCCTGCCTTGGAATTCGGTTCCTGCGCCGAAACCGTACCGACTGTGGCCATGAACGCCATTATCACTCGTGCCAGCATCTGCTCTCTCCTCTGTTTTGAGAACATTTTTGTATTGTCTGCTTTAGTGCACGATTGTCTCACTTACTGAGGCAATGTTCCTTGATTTAGATCAAACATTCATTGTTGATGGTGTTTTTACATGCGGTAATGACGATGGGCATTTGGCGAAAGCACCTCAGCAGTTTTTAAGTGCGGCCTGATACCTAGGCGGTTATATCGACCATGCGCGATTATCTAAGATTGCAATCAGGGCCGGTTTCGGCAACATAAAACCTCTTTTGCTCCATTATCACACCGTATATTGGCCGTAATTGTTCGTTAGATTAACATGGGCCGGCAGCTGTTTGCCGGTTTGTAATAAGTCGTAAGTGTAAAATAATGAGTGAGTGGTACACGAGTAGTTAGTAGTTGGAGTAAAATGATGGAGAGTATCCAAAAAACAGAAAGTAGGGGACATCAACCCCAAGATCGGCCAAAACAATTGAGTGCCACAGAAGATGTCACCTTTATCGAAGATGTCCTTAGCGCGGTTGCTAAGGTAGAACACCCCAAGAGTTCGCGACAATCGACTTCTAGAACATCAGTGGAAGATTATTGTTCATTTCCCGAAGAACAGGGCCCAAAAGCGCTTCTACACGATTGGGTCTGTATAACTTAGTGCAAGCATACCTGCACCAAATACCCGTCAATCGTTTTCATCCAAAGCCAAAATTATAACAGAGCTATGATGCATTATGCGGATGGTGTGGATGGCTCTTGCACCATTAGCGTCGTAATGCGCTATTCTACGGGTGTTAGGAACTGCTCGAGAAAGGAGCCAACCCATGCAAGTTACAACAATCGCCCCCGATCTGTGTTAGGCTTTAGAACACCAAAAGAGGTCTTCGATCAGATGTCACTCAAGGCACAGGCTGGTGCAATTCGGGTGTGAAGGGGCAACATAAATTCTTAAATCACCAACAAAAACAATACACTAACCCCATGTCCCAACTGGGACACCACTACCAAACGAAAAAACCCGCTCCAAACGGAACGGGCTTAAATTCTTGCAAGCAGTCCGACTTAGCGGCGGATGCCGAGACGTTTGATCAGGTCCTGATAACGGGCCTCATCTTTGCCTTTTGTATAGTCCAGCAGTTTCCGACGCAGGGCCACCATTTTCAAAAGACCACGACGTGAGTGGTTGTCTTTTTTGTTGGTTTTAAAGTGCTCTGTCAGCGTTTTGATACGGGACGTCAGGATAGCAACTTGAACTTCCGGTGAACCAGTGTCACCTTCTTTGGTTGCATAATCTTTGATAAGCTGTGCTTTCAGCTCTGGTGTTATCGACATCGGGGTCTCCTTGAGATTTAGGTTAATGGCACAGACCGGGATATCGTCCAGTCAGGCCCGTGGAGTCCGTGAATTTGCACGGATGGGGGCTTGTAGGCGCGAATCGAACAGAATGGAAGTAGATTCTTTATATGCTCAGCTATGTTGCTTTAAGATAGCCAGAAATGCCTGCACTTTAGCTGTGCGATGAAGGTCAACATGGGTGACAAGCCAAGCTATATTACGCCATTCTTCGCGCGGGGCCAAGACCTCGACTAACCCGTGGTTCAAGGCGTTTTTTTGGGACATAAAACCAATACCTGTGCCAGAAATAACCGCCTGCTCCAGAATGGACAGACTGTTTGTGCGCAGTGAAAAGCGGCCTTGCGGAATATTGTCACGCATCCAGATGTGAAACGGTGCGCCCGGACTTGGATTATCCGAGCCGACGAAATAATGGTTCACGTAATCATCAGGGGATTTCGGGATGCCGTTGTGATTTACATATTCAGGGCTTGCATAAAGCCCTATTTCGGAATGGCTGAACGGTTGCACGATATTATCGGGGTCTTGCGGTTTAGGCCCGGACCGTATGGCAATATGGGCCTCGCCGTATTCCATTTTAAATACCCTGTTGCTGGTGATGTAACGGATCGTGACTTTCGGGTACTGGCGTTGAAACGCATTTAAAGCGGGCAGCAGGTTTTTTGCGAGCGCTTCCAAAGATGTCACAACCAGCTCACCCGATAAATCAGTTGCCCGGCCTTTGGTGCGTCCGATCAGTTGGTTGAATTGTTCATCCGTAGCTTGGGCGACACGCAGCAGGTCTTGACCCACTTCTGTTGGGGTGTAACCACGTGCATGGCGTTGGAACAGTTTGTCACCCAAACTGGCTTCCAATGTGTCGATGTGGCGGATCACGGTTGCACGGTGCACGCCCAATGCATCAGCTGCTGCACTGACCGTACCCAGCCGGACGACATGATAGGCGGTTCTGATTTCGTTCCAGTGATCCATGTTGACCTTTGCAAAAATGCACATAAGCTGTGTTTTTTAATATATTGTGTATATTTAAGATACATGCAAGCTTGCAAAAAAATAAATGAGGAAGACCCATGAGAATCTTAGCTTTTGCAGCCAGCAACAGTAGCAAATCGATAAACAAGCAATTGGTGGCGCATGCTGCCGATGTTTTGAAGGCGGACATTATCACAGATGCCGATATCGAAATGCTTGATATTAACGATTACGAGATGCCGATTTACAGTAGTGATCGTGAAGAAGCAGGTGGAATACCAGATCTTGCGCACCAGTTTGCAGCTAAAATCGGTGCGGCCGATGCCCTGCTGATTTCCTTTGCTGAACATAATGGCTATTATTCGGCCGCATATAAAAATCTGTTCGACTGGACATCACGTATTGACGGGAAAGTGTATCAGGACAAACCGATGGTCATATTGGCAACTTCACCAGGGCCGGGTGGTGCTGCGAGTGTTCTTGGATCAGCAAAAACGTCGGCGCCGTATTTCGGGGCAGATGTAAAGGCTGATTTGTCGGTCGCCAGTTTTTATGATGTTTTCGATATGGAAAACGGGCGCATCAAAGATGCGGATATTCAGGCAAAGTTAGAAGCTGCATTGGCGACACTGAAATAGGTCATGTGGCCCGCTTAACTTTTAGCGGGCCTTATGCGCATCAGAACGATCAAATTTGAGACAAATAAAACGCTGATAACAATTGCGCCGCCTACCAGGGCCCAGCTACCCGGTTCTTCGCCTATGAAGTACCAGACCAGAAGTGGCGATAGGACGGATTCAAGCAGGATCAGCAGCGCGACCTCGGCTGAGGGTATGTAACGCGGACCCAAGGCTAGAAATGTTGTACTGATCAGGATGAAAAATCCACCGTGCAGAAAAACCAGCCCCCATTGTGATGGGATAATATCCAAGGGTGAGGTGAACGGCAGCACGGCCAATGCCGCCCCTATATAAGCAATCGGGATTGCGGGAACCATTGATATCGCTTTTGCTTTGCGCGCGGCGGTTAGGCCAACTGCGAATGAAGACGCAATACCGAGTGCCATTAAATCACCTGTCCAGTGCGCGTTAGTGTTGCTGCCAGAGCCAAAGGCTATGACTGACAGGCCAAGGGCAACTAGAAAAATAGTCCAAACCATACGTTTACTGATGCGTTCGCCTAACCAGAGCCAGCTGGTTATTGCTGCAAAAATAGGCATTGAGGCGAGGATGAAAACAACATTTGCAACGCTGGTATTTGTAACGGCCATAACGAATAGAATAGAACTAAACCCAGTGAACCCTGCGTAAATCAGCCCGTATTTACCCGTGCTTATGATTTTCTGTGGGGTTTTTGTGCCGTAAATGAAAAATAAACCAATTAGTGTAAACGCACCTGTCATGAAGTTTCGCCAGAATGATATCGCCAGGCCATCAGCCTCGATAATACGTACAAACAGCGCGTCGGGGACGACAAACAGGACGCCGAATGTGGTAATTAATAGGCCTTTGGTTTGATTATTCATTCCAGCGTTGTGGCTGGGTTTTATATCCAATGTAAAGAGGATGTTTTGGGTGGCCCGCAATGCTAAGGCCCAGATGGGTTAACGGCTTGGATTGCGCACGCAGCATTTTTTCCACTTCAGCGCCACGATCAAGATGAGCACCGTGTGTTCCCCATGCGCAAACGATGTCATTGGCCCAGTTGGTCGCGTTAATGATTGTAACGTCATTTTCGGGGCCAACGGGGTCGGATTGTGCGCGCATTTTCTTGGGGTCCGTGGCGCGGTACGCAAATATGTTGCATACGCAAAACGCCCCATATCCAAGCGTTCGTGCACGGCGCTCACACCGTTCAACAGTGGGATCGTTCTGCACTTCTGTTGCGGTTGACGGATTTAACATGACGAATAGAACGCGTGGTGCGTGTTCATCCCAGATACGGGTCAGGCTGTAGCGGTAGTTTTCACAATCGGAATAAACCGCGATAGACGGCGCATCGCCTTTGGTGTGTGTCTTGGTAATCATGGGTTACGTTGTAGAATGACGCGTTTCGGTTTGAAAGTGCCATGTTCAACCACGCCAATAGCTTGCGCTTTACCATCGTGGTTTGCCCAAACCGGAATATCTGGGCCAGACGGATCTGTATTCACAGGAACGCTCATTCCGTGTTGTATATCGTTAGCGGCTTGACCGGTTATGGTGACATGCTCAAGTTCTGTAAGGCCTGCTTCAATAGGCAAAAGCAATGCATCTCTGTCAGTTATATTTTCAAGCGCTTCGATGTCATGAATTTTTACGCTTTGGCCCAGATCAAATGGGCCTGTGTCCAGTCTGCGCAACCATTTTACATGGCCCAAGCATCCAACAACTTCACCTAGATCGCGTGCTATGGAGCGCACGTATCCACCTTTGCCGCATTGCATGGTCAATTCAACTTCATCAACGGATATACGCGTTACGAATTCAAGTTTGTTAACGAATAACGCGCGGCTGGCCAAAGTAACATCATCACCGCGCCGTGCTACTGTATAGGCGCGTTCGCCATCAATTTTGACAGCAGAAAATTTGGGGGGGGTTTGTGTGATCAGCCCGGTGAGATCAGGCAATGCCATTCGTATGTAGTCATCGCTTGGACGTTGGGCGCGACTTTCTATGATGTCACCTTCTGCGTCATCCGTTGTCGTTGATGCGCCTAAGGTTACGACAAAATTATAGGTTTTCAACCCGTCCATAATATAGGGTATGGTTTTGGTTGCTTCGCCAAATGCAACGGCCAAAAGTCCGGTTGCATCAGGGTCAAGTGTGCCGGCATGCCCTGCTTTTTTTGCTTTGAACAACCATTTTGTTTTATTCACGACACCTGTTGAGGTGATGCCCGCAGGCTTGTCGATTATCAGCCAACCGTCGACATCACGCTTCTTAGATTTCTGAGCCGTCATCATCTAAATCCCGTGTCACATTTTCCTGATTTAGCAAACGACTGGTTTCATCCATTTGGTCAAATGTTGTGTCGATCATGAATTTTAACTTAGGAGAATGTTTCAATGTCACGTTTTTAGTCAGCGCATATCGAACCTCGCCGCTGCTTTTATTAAGGGCAGCAACCATATGTTTGGCATTCTGTCCACCCAAGGGGTAAACAAATACCGTTGCGTTTTTCAGGTCAGGCGAAGTGCGCACTTCGCCGATGGTGATGGATATATTAGCTAAATCGGGATCGTGATGATCGCCGCGCGCCAAAATATCAGAAATCGCACGTCGCAACATTTCGCCTACGCGCAGCTGTCGTTGACTTGGGCCATCGGGGCTATGCATGCTATATATCCTGTAAATCGTTAGGTCAGCCTCATTTAAGAGACTTGGCGGGCGACTGCAAGCTAGCCTTTGGTTTGCAGTCAAGTTAAAGGATGTTTGAAAGTACGGAGTATTAAAATGCCTAACCTGACACATATAGCAATCGTTGGTGCCTCTGGCCGTATGGGTCAGATGCTGATTAATGCTGTGACTGAGAATTCAGATGCAGTTTTATCCGGTGTGACCGAAAGAGAAGGCCATCCGTGGATTGGTCAGGATTTGGGGATTTGTATGGGCGGGCATGCAACCGGCATTATTGTATCGGATGACCCACTGAAGGTTTTTGCAAAATCACAGGCTGTTATAGATTTTACGTCACCCGCCGCAACTGTTGCACATTCGGTCTTGGCGGCACAGGCGCGTGCGGTACATGTGATCGGGACGACAGGGCTTAATAAAGGTCATTTGGCCAAATTAGCGGCAGCGGCCCGACATTGTGCAATTGTGCGTGCAGGAAACATGAGTTTGGGGGTCAATTTATTGATGCAATTGACCAAAAAAGTAGCAAAAGCTTTGGATGAGGATTTTGATATAGAAATTGTGGAATCGCATCATCGTTATAAGGTTGATGCCCCGTCCGGTACGGCTTTGATGCTGGGCGAGGCGGCGGCAGAGGGACGCGGTGTTGTGTTGAACGATGTGGCGGATCGCGGTCGCGACGGCATCACGGGTGAGCGCAAGCGCGGAGAAATAGGTTTTCATGCGATACGCGGCGGTGATGTTGTGGGCGAACATGATGTTATCTTTGCCGCAGACGGTGAGCGGATCGTACTGCGACATCTGGCAAGTGATCGTCAGATTTTTGCGCGTGGCGCGTTAAAGGCTGCACTTTGGGGTCAAGGTAAATCACCCGGTGAATACGACATGCTGGATGTTCTGGGCCTGTAAGGACCTAATTGGCGTTGGCGCGTCTGTAATCACTTAAAAACTTATCAATCACACGCAAAATCGCGCCTAATTCGTTTGTATTCGGGTCGTCAGCGGACGGTCCGCCTGATGCCCCCCATGTTCCCACTTTCAGCTTTACGGTGTGGTTACGGGTTAAAAGCATGGTTTGCGTGAAACTGACAAATACACTGTATGTGCAACCGGTTTCAGGTTTTGTATTCGAAAAATATACGTTCAGTTGCGGCTTTCCGGGTGTTTGGTCCATTTGATCTTCGGTTAAGACAGGTAATCCTGCTGCGTGAAAGCGATCTGTCATGGATTTTTGTAAATCCAGACCAAATGCACCTTTGTATCCTTTCGGGCCTTTTATCGCTTGCACTGAAAAATAGACGCCTTGCAAACCTTTCAGCGCGGCCAGCTTATCGCTTATTTCCCAAAGCTCGGGGTCGAACCCGAGTATTTTACCGGCTTCGATTTTGCGACACATTTTAGGTGCTTCGGGGTGTTCAACGGGAGTGCCACGCATTATGGCAAGTTGGTCTATTGCGCCCAACATTTCGCGTGCTTTTTGTTCCGTGGGTTCTTCAATAAGTCGTGTGATGAAGTTTCGTTGTGGCGTGCAGACGCCCTTTTTTCGGCATAGTTGCGGGTCAACGGCACGCTGTTCCCAGACCATCCAAGTGTAATTTTTGCTTTGTGCACTGACTGTAAACGGGATGAGAACAATACAAGAAACGAAGATTAATAAATGTACTAGGGATCGCATGGCCTACCTCAAATTTGGGTAAGGTAGAGCAAGAAGCGGTAATCATTGGGTTAATGCAGTTGGTGTTTTTAAATGTAATTTTCTAAAAATCAGAAATAATGCCCTTTTTCTCCCAATCACCGAAACGAGTTGGTTCGGGGCCATCCCTGCCGCCCAGTTCGGTCGGCACATCGAGTGTTTTCTGTTTCTTTTTACGCGCAGCTGCTTCGGATATGGCGCGTTTGGCAGCCTCTTCTACGCGCTTTGCTTTTTCGATTTTGTCAGTTGTCATCTTTAAACCTATCAATTGTGTGCTGTCTTTAACGCAGCTTGCGCAGATACGCAATTTTATGCTCTGGTTGTTAGGTATTCTTTCGGGCATAAGCCTGACTAGTTAAAACCCATGTGAGTTAGGCAAGATAAAATGGCAAAGGCTGGCTTGTCCGCGCGTATCGCGGCATTGAAAATGTTGGACGGAGTTTTGTCTGAAAGCCGCCCATTGTCTGAAATGACAGATGCCGGCAGTGATATATTGCGCAAGCTGTCGGGGTCAGAGCGCGCACGGGCGCAAAGCCTGACGATGAGCACATTAAAACATCTTGAACCGATTGATATGCTATTGGATTTTTATCTGAAGAAAGAACCGCCTTTACGCGCGCGCCATATTCTGCGCCTTTGTGCCGCTGAATTGTTGATAGATGGTATCAGCCCACATGCAGCGATTGACTCGGCGGTTAATCTAACCAAGCTTAATCTTAAAACCGGGCATCTGTCGGGGTTGGTCAATGCGGTGTGTCGCAAGTTAAACGTTGAAGGCCGCGCACATTGGGAAGACCACCCGACGCAACAATTACCGCACTATTTGCGGTCAATTATGTTGAAAGATCATGGTGAAGATGCGGTGTCTTTGATTGAAGAGGCTCATGTCCGCGACGTGCCTTTGGATATTACGGTTAAGAATGAGGCTGACATACCAGAGTTGCAGACGCTTTTGGATGCGGAGTTGATTGGTAAAGGAAGTTTGCGTTTGCAAAGGGCCGGCCAGATATCGACACTTGCCGGTTTTGAAGAAGGCGCATGGTGGGTGCAGGACTTTGCCGCAAGTTTGCCGGCGCGATGCTTGTCAGGGCTTGATGGCAAAATGGTTTTAGACCTTTGTGCAGCGCCGGGTGGCAAAACAATGCAACTGGCGGCCGCTGGGGCCAATGTGACGGCAATGGATTTGTCGAAGTACCGTTTGGAGCGCGTGCGGGAAAATCTGGAACGCACCGGCTTAAAGGCCAAAGTTGTGACCGCTGATGTTCTGACTTGGAAGCCGGGCGTTATGTATGATGCAATACTTTTGGATGCACCTTGCACAGCATCAGGGACAATTCGCCGCCATCCTGATTTGCCGCATCTAAAAGACAAGGATGCGATTAACAGTTTGGTGGCTTTACAAAAGCAGATGCTGGCACATGCCTTTGAGTGGTTAAAACCCGGCGGGCAGATGATTTACAGTACGTGTTCATTGCTGAAACGGGAAGGCGATGATCAGATTGCAGAATTTGTAAAGAACAATAACCAAGCGCAAATTGACCCGATTGATGTGGATGCATTGGGTTTGACCGATGAATGGCTGACAAAAACTGGATGCTTGCGCACTTTACCATCTTTTTGGGCGGAAAATGGCGGAATGGACGGTTTCTTCATTGCAAGGTTGCTAAAGAAAACCGAGTGACAGAAAATTCCTTAACTATTAAAAAGATTAAGAAGTAAAATTGGGTTATTTTAAGCGTGTCAACAAAGGTTCAAGAACTTTACCAACAGCTGAAATACGATCATAGGGATCGTAAGACCAAAGCTGTGGCGCGCAGCACTATGCGTGGAAAAGTTGCCAAGGCGTTTATATCACAACCAATGGCCCATAATATTGGTTCTGCGCAAAAAGGCTTGCAACTGGCTGATGGTAATTTTTTGGTTGACGGGCTTTTGGTCAGAGACCCTGACGAGCCGATTTGGAATGTCGAGCCGGACAATCCGGCTTTTCAGAAAAAAGCCCATGGGTTTTTCTGGCTGGATCATTTGGCCGCCAATGGGTCATTGGATTGTTGTCTGACTGCCAGAAGTTGGTTCGCAGATTGGTTGGTGCGTTTCGGTGATGGTCATAGTTTTGCCTGGACGCCGGAATTGGCAGGCGCACGCATTATCAGCATGATAAATCACGCGATAATGTTAATGGGCAACACCACGGGTGAAGCTCAGAAAAACTACTTTGCATCTATTTCACATCATGCACGGTTTTTGAAGAAACGCTGGCAATACGCGCCTGAGGGTTTCCCAAAATTTCAAGCGTTGGTGGGGTATGTATATAGCGCTTTGGCATTGGAGGAATTTTCCAAAGATTTAAAACCCGCGCTACAGGCATTAACCGGGGAGTGTGAAAGTTATTTCACACAAACGGGTGGGATTCCATCTCGTAACCCGGAAGAGCTGTTGGATATCTTCACTTTATTGGTTTGGGTTGATCAGGGCATGACATCCGCATCATTTAAACCTGATCGTGCATTGTTAAACGCTATTGAAATCATTGCACCTGCAATCCGCACATTGCGCATGGGCGATGGGAATTTGGCTGAATTTCATGGCGGTTGCAGTTCAACGGCCAAGCGGATTGATCAGATAATCACGGATAGCGGTGCGCGTGCGACTTTTACGGCCGAAGAAATTATGGGTTATTCGCGGGTTGAAAAAGGCGCGTCTGTTCTGATCGTGGACACAGGGAAGATACCCGATATAGAAAGCTATGCACGATCATTTGATTGTTCATTGGCGCTGGAATTTTCCTCAGGAGATCATCCGATTTTCAAAAGCCAAGGAACAGGCCATGATCTGAGTGAACCACAAATACATGCCAGCCAAGCTGCAACAGGATTTACGGTGGCCTCGCTTCAGCCGATTTTTTCCGAAAAGGCAAAACAACGCAAAACATGGGCAGTTGCCTTGGATCCTGATATGGATGTCGCATACCTTCGGTCTGACAAATTATTGGATGCAACGTCGATTATAACGGCCTCTCAGACCGGTTATCAGGCGGATTATGGGTTGATTTATGAACGCAAATTAGAGCTGATCTCTCATGGTTACGCACTTTCCGGAACGGATCGTTTTTATTGCGGTGGTGAAAGCAACCGGAATCGTTTTGATAAATCAATCTTGGATCAAGAAGGACAGAGTATTCCATTTGTTGCCGTCTTTCATATAGCGCCGGATGTGGAGGCTGCTCTGGATTTGGGCGGAACTGCGGTGTCTTTGCAATTACCGAATAATGAAATGTGGATATTCAAAGCCTCAGGCGGCAAGCTTGCATTAAAGGATAGCTTATATTTTACATCAGAGCGAATTCGGCCACGCGCGACAAAACAGATCGTGGTAACTTCGCACGTTGTAAATTATGAAGGCGAAATTAACTGGTTGCTGACTCGTTTAGAAAATTAGCGGCAGTTTAGCTATCTTGGTTGCAAACCGTTGCGACCCACATAAAGGACTTGAAAAATGCCTAACAGCCCTGTCGCCATTCGACGTGCTTTACTATCCGTTTCCGATAAGACCGGTTTGATTGAACTCGCCTCTGCATTAAACGAGGCCGATGTTGAATTGCTTTCAACGGGGGGCACAGCAAAAGCGATACGCGATGCAGGGCTTCCGGTTAAAGATGTTTCAGAGATCACAGATTTTCCGGAAATGATGGATGGGCGCGTTAAAACACTGCACCCGATGGTGCATGGTGGATTGCTGGCATTGCGCGATAACGCGGATCATGTGGCGGCAATGAATGAACATGGCATCAAAGGCATCGATCTGTTGGTTGTGAACCTTTATCCGTTTGAAGCGACCGTTGCTGCGGGCGGCTCATATGAAGATTGCATCGAAAACATTGACATTGGCGGGCCTGCAATGATCCGTGCAGCCTCAAAAAATCATGGATTTGTTGTAACGGTTGTAGATGTGGAAGATTACGGACCTTTGCTGGATGAGATGAAAGCAAACGGTAACGCTACTACATTGGCTTATCGTCAAAAGATGGCGCAAATAGCTTATGCGCGTACGGCGGCCTATGATGCGGCAGTCTCGACTTGGATGGCGCAGGCGATCGGTGAAGAGCAACCACGCCGCAAAGCGATTGCAGGAACACATACCCAAACGTTGCGTTATGGCGAAAACCCGCACCAGTCTGCCAGTTTTTATAGCGATGGCAGCATACGTGCCGGGGTCTCAACAGCACATCAATTACAAGGCAAGGAATTGTCATACAACAATATCAACGATACCGATGCGGCGTTTGAATTGGTAGCAGAATTCGATCCTGCAGATGGACCGGCCTGTGCGATTATCAAGCACGCAAACCCTTGTGGTGTAGCCCGTGGGGCGACATTGGCAGAAGCGTATAAATCGGCGTTTGATTGCGACCGCACCTCTGCTTTTGGTGGAATTATTGCACTGAACCAGATGCTGGATGCACCGACGGCCGAACAGATAGTCGAGATATTCACCGAAGTCGTAATTGCGCCTTCGATTAGTGAAGAGGCAAAAGCGATTTTCGCGGGTAAAAAGAATCTACGACTATTGGAAACAGGTGGCTTGCCGGATAACCGCACTGACGGGCAGGTTTGGAAGCAAGTATCCGGTGGTTATCTCATACAAGACCGCGACAACGGCTTTATCGGTTTGGATGATCTGAAGGTCGTGACCAAACGCGCGCCCACGGATGATGAACTGCGCGATATGCTGTTTGCGTGGAAAGTGGCGAAACATGTAAAATCGAATGCAATTATATATGTGAAAGATTTGGCAACTGTAGGTGTGGGTGCAGGTCAAATGAGCCGCGTTGACAGTACCCGAATTGCTGCACGTAAATCACAGGACATGGCAGATGAAATGGGATTGTCTGCGCCTTTGACAAAAGGGTCAGTCGTGGCCTCTGATGCGTTTTTCCCGTTTTCAGACGGCTTGCTAACAGCAGCAGAGGCGGGAGCAACGGCAGTAATTCAACCGGGTGGTTCCATGCGTGATGACGAAGTGATCAAAGCGGCTGATGAAGCAGGCTTAGCAATGGTGTATACTGGCATGCGCCATTTCAGGCACTAGAGGTATCGGGTTTGGGTAAAACATTAATCATTGCGCTTGTGACATTTTTGCTTGACCAGATCAGCAAATGGTATGTTGTCGAGTATCTTGATCTTAAAACAAAGCTCGCGATTGACGTTTTACCCCCCTTGTTGAATTTTCGTATGGCTTGGAATGCGGGTATCAACTTCGGGCTGTTTTCAAATGGCGCGGAAACAATGCGCTGGGTATTGATTGCCGTCGCGTTGATTGTTTCGCTTGCAGTTATTTGGTATGCGCGAAAATTCAATGGGTGGTTGGCTGCGTTATTTCTGGGATGTATTGTGGGCGGTGCACTTGGTAATATCGTTGACCGTATTATGTATGGCGCTGTTGCCGATTTTTTGAACATGTCGTGTTGTGGGATTAACAATCCATTTTCCTTTAATATTGCGGATGCCACTATTTTCATTGGCGCATTTGGCTTGATACTCTTTTCTGATAAGCTGAAGAAGAGTGCGTGACGCGGGTTTGATTCTAGGTTAAACAGCAACACGAAAGAGTTTGTGAGGTATGGGTAGAATATGATTGTTCAAGTACTAAAATTAATCATATCACTATCACTTGTTGTCGCGTTGTCAGCATGTGACACCAATCCAGTATATGGTAAGAATGGCAATTTTAGATTAAAAGATGCGGGGCCTGACGAATTTGCAGTTCTACCCAGCAAGGAATTGGTTTACCCCGAAGACTATGCAACGCTGCCAGAGCCCGTATTGGGTGCAACTAACCGTGCAGATATAAAACCTCAAAGTGATGCCGTTGTCGCATTAGGTGGCAAGTCGGATCAATTAGATAGCAAACAGATAAACCGTAATGAGCAATTATTGGTGGCGTCAGCATCGCGGTACGGTGTTTCGCCGGATATACGCGCGACATTGGCCGCCGAAGACAAAGAATTCAGTAAGAAAAATCGTGCAAGGTTTTATGATAGATGGTTCCGTGACGACGACGGCTATCTGTCACATCGCAAAGAGTTATCACTGGAACCTTATGGCGAGCTAGCACGCCTGCGTGCCATGGGTGTTCGCACACCGTCTGTACCGGCTGAAAACGCACAATAGCCGATTGGCTTCACAAATATGTTTATCATGTTGCCTGATTGCTGGATTGAGCTTAGTTAAACTCTGTAAATATATTCATAAGGTGTAATAGACATGAAAATAGTAACAGGTTTTATTGTTTTATTCTGGACTTTCATGCCATCGGTATTATTCGCAGAGACGGTAACATCTTTTGACTTAAAAAATGGTATGCAGGTTGTGGTGATAGAAGATCATCGTGTCCCTGTTGTGACGCATATGGTTTGGTACCGAGTCGGTTCAGCCGATGAACACACCGGAAAATCCGGAATTGCGCATTTTCTTGAACATTTGATGTTCAAGGGTACAAATACGATGGCTCCGGGAGAGTTTTCTAAAATTGTTGCCGCCAATGGTGGGCAGGAAAACGCGTTTACATCATTCGATTATACTGGATATTACCAAAAGGTTTCTGCAGACCGCTTACCGCTTATGATGAAGCTAGAAGCAGACAGGATGCAAAATCTGATCTTATCCGAGGAAGAAGTTTTACCTGAACGTGATGTGATTCTTGAAGAAAGAAATATGCGGGTGGAAAACAACCCGAGTTCGCTGCTGCGCGAGCAACGTAACGCAATGCAGTTTTTCAATCACCGTTACGGTGTTCCAACGATCGGTTGGCGGCATGAGATTCAACAATTAACGCAACAGGATGCACTGGATTTCTACAAAAAGTACTACGCGCCAAACAATGCAATTCTAATTGTCGCGGGGGATACAACCCCTGATGAGGTGCGTAAACTGGCGCAAGAATATTATGGCATTCTGACACCATCGTCGAACCTGCCAGAGCGTGTGCGCACAAAAGAGCCACCGCATCTGGCCCCTTTGCGTATTAGTATGAAAGATGCACGCGTAAACCAGCCACAAATGGTACGGACATATCTGGCAGACAATCGCAAGGCAGGGGATCAAAAAGAAGCTGCGGCACTTGAAATGCTGGCGCAATTGTTGGGCGGATCGGGTATAACCTCATATCTGGGTCAAGAGTTGCAGTTAAAGCAAAAAGTAGCACTTAGTGTTTCAGCATTTTATGATGGGGTATCACTGGATAAAGACACCTTTGGTCTGTTCATTATGCCCGCCCCGACCGTTTCACAACAACAAGCTGAAGATGCACTTGATGCAGCATTGAATGCGTTTCTTGAAACGGGTGTCGACGAAGCTCATTTGACGCGGCTGAAGACACAGGCAAAGGCAGGACAAATATATGCCCGCGACAGCCTGTCCGGACTGGCGCGCCGTTACGGTGCCGCCATGACGTCCGGATTGACAATTGAAGACGTTCAGGCGTGGCCGGATGTATTGCAAGCTGTGACGCCAATAGATGTCATGGCTGCTGCAAAGAAAGTATTAAATGCGAATAATTCGGTAACAGCGTGGCTGTCACCGCAGGTAGAAGGTTAAGATTATGCGTATTTTACTGATCATTGTCGCATGGATGTTTTGTACTACTGCGGTTTTCGCAGAAACCGATATTCAAGAGATCACCACGAAAGGTGGCATTAAAGTTTGGTTGGTTGAGGAACACAGCATCCCGTTTATTGCCTTGGAAGTCAGCTTTAAGGGAGGCGCCTCTTTGGACGCGCCGGAAAAAGCAGGCGCTACATATCTGATGGCAGGGCTGCTGGAAGAAGGATCCGGCGACCTGGATGCTACAGCCTTTTCCATGTCAACAGAAGAGCTTGCAGCTAGTTTTGGTTATAATGCTGGGCGCGATAGCGTATCTATTTCAGCGCAAGTGCTGACGGAAAATCGCACTCAGGCTTTGGCTTTGTTAAAGCAGGCATTGATGGATCCTTCCTTTAATCCTGTGGCTTTTGAACGCGTGAAAAAGCAGGTGTTATCGATTATTCATTCAAACGAAACCGATCCCCGCGATATTGCGGGGAGCACATTACGTGGACTGGGCTATCCAAATCACCCCTATAGTCAGCCGCTTGAGGGAACAATTGATACGGTTCAGGCTCTGACAGTTGATGATATTAAAGCCGCCCACAAAGGCGCGTTAGCCAAAGACCGGATGTATGTGAGTGTCGTAGGTGATATTACCGAGGCGGAACTTGGCCCGTTACTGGATGATTTGCTGGGAGGGTTGCCTGCAACAGGGCCAAACCTTCCGACGAAAACAGAATTTGCGGCAAAAGGTGGTATTACTGTCGTTGATTTTGACACGCCGCAATCCGCTGCTGTTTGGGCACATACGGGCATTGACCTGAAAGATCCCGAGTTTTTTGCAGCATATCTTTTGAACCATATACTAGGCGGCAGCGGTTTTACCGCGCGCCTGTCTCATGAAGTGCGCGAAAAGCGTGGATTAACCTACGGTGTTTATTCATACCTTGCGTCTTATGATTATGCCAATGTCGTTGGCGGGAGTGTGGCTTCATCCAATGACCGGATCAAAACTGCGATCGAAGTCATTCAAGACGAATGGCGCAAAATGGCAGATAAGGGTGTAACCAAAGAAGAATTGGTTGCAGCCAAAAAATACCTGACAGGGGCTTATCCGCTACGGTTTGATGGGAACGGGCGTATCGCTAACCTATTGGTTGGGATGCAGATGCAAGGTCTGCCTATTGATTACCCTAAAACGCGTAATGACAGGCTAAATGCAGTGACGATTGAGGAAGTAAATGCAGTTGCAAAATGGCTATTAAAGCCCGACGCATTGCGATTTGTTGTGGTTGGTAAGCCAGAAGGAATGATTTCTACAGATTAGAGAGCTGTCGAATCGGATATTTTCATGCTATCCCTAGTGGTATGAACAAACTTAGCCCCAAGATAATGGGTTCTCGCCCGCAAATTCGCCAGCTTGATGACGCTGCTGCAAATCGTATTGCTGCGGGGGAAGTTGTGGAGCGACCCAGTTCGGCCGTGAAAGAGCTGGTTGAAAATGCATTGGATGCAGAAGCAAAGCATATTGATGTGGCATATGCGGATGGCGGCAAGACCCTGATCCGTGTTGCAGATGATGGAACCGGTATTCCCGAGGACCAGCTAAAGCTTGCATTGTCGCGCCATGCAACATCGAAAATTGATGGATCAGATTTGCTGAATATCCACACTTTCGGGTTTCGCGGCGAAGCGTTACCGTCATTAGGTGCAGTTGGGCGCCTGACGATTTCATCACGGGTTGAAGGCTCTGATAATGCCGCAGAAATATCGGTAAATGGCGGGGATATTTTACCACTTCGGCCAAGTGCACGATCCGTAGGGACAACGGTTGAATTGAATGATTTGTTTCATGCGACCCCGGCAAGGTTAAAGTTTTTGCGCACGGACCGCGCCGAAAGCCAGGCAATAACCGATGTGGTAAAGCGTCTGGCAATGGCGGAACCCTATGTGGGCTTTAGTTTGCGTGATGTATCCGGTGGCGGGCAAGGGCGTGTGACGTTTCGGGCCGATGCGCAATCAGGTGATTTGTTCGATGCGGTTCTGGGTCGGTTAAGATCTATTTTGGGATCGGAGTTCGCAGAGAATTCGGTGCGGTTGGACTTTGAACGTGAAGGGTTAACGTTGCATGGCTATGCATCTTTACCAACTTATTCACGCGGGGCGGCAATCGGGCAATATCTGTTTGTGAACGGACGTCCGGTAAAAGACCGTTTGTTGTTGGGGGCAGTGCGGGGTGCTTATTTTGATTTTCTAAGCCGTGATCGTCATCCTGTTGTGGCATTGTTTATAGAATGTGATCCAACATTGGTTGACGTGAATGTACATCCAGCCAAGGCCGAAGTGCGGTTCCGCGATCCGTCAGGCGCGCGCAGTCTGATTGTATCAGGCCTGCGTCATGCACTGGCAAATGCAGGGCACCGCGCGTCAACAACCGTGGCAGGTGCGACTTTGGGCGCGTTTCGTCCGGAAACACCTGTCTATCAAATGGATCAACAATCGCGCCCTGTAGCATTTGCGCCAGTACAATCGGGCTTTGCTGAAGTGCAAACGGATTATTCGGGACGGGTGGAAGACGCACCGGTTGAGGCCGTTGCAGAAGATGCGCCACTAGGGGCCGCACGTGCGCAGGTACATGAAAATTATATCATTGCGCAAACCAAGGACGGGATGGTGATTGTGGATCAACATGCCGCCCACGAACGGTTGGTTTATGAAAAACTGAAGTCGCAAATGGCGCAGAACGGGGTGGCCTCACAAGCCTTGCTATTGCCGGAAGTCGTGGAATTGTCCGAGAATGAACGCCTAAGCCTGATTGATGTTCTGCCCATGCTGGCGCAATTCGGACTAGTGATAGAAGAATTCGGTGGAAATACGATTTGCGTGCGTGAAACCCCTGCGATACTGGGTGAAGTAAATGCGGAAAATCTGGTGCGCGATATATGTGATGAACTGACTGATCAGCGTGATAGCCAAGCGGTGAAAAACCAGATCGAAGCAATCTTGTCGCGTGTGGCATGTCACGGCTCTATCCGATCAGGGCGGCGCATGCAGGCGGAAGAAATGAACGCGCTTTTGCGTGAAATGGAAGCGACCCCGCATTCAGGGCAATGCAATCACGGTCGTCCTACTTATGTGGAATTGAAATTGGCGGATATAGAAAGATTGTTTGGCAGGACATGATACAAATCGGTGAACAAACATACGCGTTTAACGACCCGGTATTTATAGGCGCTATAATCGGGGTGGCGGCATTACTATTCGTGATCATCCTACTGATAACAACGGTGCGCCGTGCCGGGCGCTCAGGGGCTGCGATGGAACAAGTGGCTACGCAACTTAATCGGATGAATATGGATGTCCAAACACTTGGTGCCGGGCAACAGCAACTGACAGGCAACCTGCAAAGCGTGTCCGATACGCAGGCCAATGCGCAAGTGAATTTGATCCAAACGATGGAAAAACGGCTGGCTACGGTACAGCAACATATGAATGAAACGCTGCATGTAAATGCAATGAAATCGGCGCAATCCCTGCATGAAATGCAAAAGGGTATGAAAGAAAGCCTGCATGGCTCGACTGTAAGCACGACGCAATCGCTGACACAGTTACAGGAGCGTTTGGCGACGATTGATAAAGCGCAGACAAATATTGAAAAGCTGTCGGGTGATGTACTGGGGTTGCAGGATATCCTGTCAAATAAACAAACACGCGGCGCGTTTGGAGAAATCCAGTTGAACGATATTGTATCCAAAGCGTTAGCGCCTGACGCATATAATTTGCAGGCAACGCTTTCGAATGGAAAGCGGGCGGATTGTTTAATCCATTTGCCCAATCCGCCTGGGCCGATTGTGATTGATGCGAAATTTCCGCTGGAAGCATATGAGGCTATTCGCGCGGCGGATACGGAAGAGCAATTAAAAGTTGCGGTACGTCTGATGCGCAGTTCACTACGTACGCATATCAAAGCAATCAGTGAGAAATACATTATCGAGGGTGAAACTGCTGATGGTGCGTTGATGTTCCTACCGTCCGAGGCGGTTTACGCGGAATTACACGCAAATTTTGCGGATATTGTGCGTGAAGGCTTTGATGCGCGTGTCTGGATTGTGTCACCGACCACCTGCATGGCGACGCTGAACACGATGCGCGCGGTTCTAAAAGATGCCCGCATGCAGGAGCAGGCAGGGGCAATCCGCAAAGAGCTTGGGTTGTTGTATAAAGATGTGGATCGTTTGAGCTCCCGCGTTGAAAGTCTGGATAAGCATTTTAATCAGGCAGGAAAAGACATCGAAGATATCAAGATATCGGCGACTAAGGCGGGCACACGCGCACGACGATTAGATGCGTTTGATTTCGATGAATTGGAGCATAAGGGTGCTGATGTTGTGAAGCTTACACCAAAGAATAAATCCTGACACTCACATCACAAAGATTGATACATTACATAAAATACATTCATTTGCGTTATGGTGTAGATTCTATATTTAGGTTGCATACCCTTAGGGGAACCTAGAAATGGAGATTAAAATGACATCGCATATATACACTGAAGACTTCACACAACTAAAATACAGAAAACTTAACACCCCAATACGCGCTATAGCACTTGTATTAGCCAGCTTTTTTCTGGGTTACATTGTATCTGGGGTGCAACTGACAAACCCATATACTGGTAAAGATGCTTCTGTAAGTGTGTCCGAAGACTGGCACGGGAACGTAATGCGTTCAAATTGGGGGCGTTAAATTTATCGGGCATGATACTAAAGGCGGGCGGCTTAAACTTGGTATTGGTTTTAGCTGCCCGGCTTCCTGATATCAGGTCTATTTTCAAAACCTGTTGGTTTCATATGCGTTATTGATGGTTATGTTTTACATGGTAGATTAGATTTGTAGCGGCATCGTGTAACATTCCCATGCCTGCATTTATTAGTAAAACATTTCCGTAAGCATCTAATTACTAAACAGGACAGTCCAAATGTTGTCGAACCATCCCTTGCGCGTGCCCCTTGCTGACGAATTACACACGCGTCCTTTCCCAAAAGTAATGGCGCCGAGTTCAGCGGCTTATCTGGCGATTACGTCAGCGGGATCTGTTGCAAAGGATCTGGCGGTTCTAGTGAGGTTGTTAAAGGCGATAGGGCATTTGGAACAGAAGCCTAAAGGCAGCCATTATTTTGGTGATTTTGGTGATTTTAAACTTAAATGGGAACGCCATACGGAATTTGTGACATATACATTGATTGTCGAACGTGAAAATGGGGCGGAAATGTTTGTGGATAACCCACATAGATTTTTCCCTGAAGCATGGATGCAAAAAACAACGGGCCAAATTCTGACATCCTGTTTTTTAGAAGTGACCGGGCCGTTAACATTAAAAGATACTGAAAAATTTGTAACGCATGAATTTTTTAAGTATTTCAAAGATGAAAGCTTGGCTGTGAATTATGTGCTTGGCAAAGAAGCTGCCGTTGCCAGTGATTTCACCATCGATGCGGATGGGCACATAAGACTGGCTATTTTGGCCATTGGACAGGTTGGTGAAAACCGGTTAGGCCGTATCGTGCAGCGGTTGCTGGAAATAGAAACTTACAAATCAATGGCAATGCTGACTTTACCTGTGGCGCGAGATATTTTTGCCAAGGTGGGAGATTTGAATTCAGATTTGACCGATGCGGTACATGCAGTTGCCGAAGGAGAAGGCACAACACAAGAACGGCTGGATGCGTTATTGTCGGTATCAGCAAAGATCGAATATCTGCAATCGCAAAGCGCTTATCGGTTTGGCGGGGCGGAAGCTTATAACGCGATCCTGATTCAACGCATAAAAGTGTTGCGTGAAGAACGAATTCAAGGTCGTCAGACGTTTTCAGAATTTATGATGCGGCGTTTCGACCCTGCTATGCGCACATGCACTTCTGCACAAAAACGTTTACGCGATATTTCGATGCGTGCGGCGCGTGCTACTGATCTGCTGGCTACCCGAGTGACAGTGCGTACAAATGAGCAGAACCGTGCAGTGCTGCACCAGATGGATAAACGTGCGCAATTGCAGATGCGTTTGCAGGAAACGGTTGAGGGATTGTCGGTTGTGGCGATCAGCTATTACGCGGTCAATTTGGCGACTTATCTATTGGTGCCACTCGTTATAAAAATGGGATTTGAAAAATACCAATTAACCGCAGCACTGATCCTTCCAATTATTTTGCTGGTCTGGTTGATGATCCGTCAAATCAAGCGTCGGGCAAGCAAGGATAGACCTTAAGCGATTGTCGCTGATTTTTCTTCGAATACCGCTTTTGCACGCGCCCATGTGCCATCTTCGTCACTTGTGAAGCCTAGCAACAACGGTAGCAGTTGTGATGCGTAATCCTGACTGCTCTCCAAAGGCAGCATGGATGGCAAGTTGTCGATGGCAACAACATCAAGCGGTGGGTTTTCAGCCACGCGTAGGGCGGGTGCATCAAAACTGGTAACGTCACCATAAACGGGTACAGGATTGTAACTGCTGGTTGGATCGCAGGAAATATCAGTGATCACGCGTAATTTGCGGTCTTTAGCAATATCGTCCGGGCCAAAGAACAGCGGGGTGTCGGGATTGGCTAATATGCAGTTTAAAAACAGCGTGTGATCCCGTATTTCGGGGAAAGGCCCGCCCGATGCTGTTTCAGCCATGTCCCATTTGGTCACGGATATATCCAAAGCTGAAAACAAGTCACACGCGCCTGTGCCTACGCGCCCCAATGCACCGATAACCAAGGCATCGGGATGTTCGTTTGCCGCCGTAATATCAGCTTTTAATTCAGCAATCAGGGTTGCTTTGCCCGGATAGCTGGTAATCGGCTTTGCAGTTTTACCCCGGGTTTGTGCAAGCCATGCCATTAGCCCTGCAGCGGCACCAGCAAAGCCGGCCCAATACCCAAATGCTGCGTGCCGCCTACCGTTTTGATCCACTAAAAATTCCAGATCGTAGATGGTGCCACCACCTTTTTTGAAGCGACTAAGGTACTGTTCAGCACCTTCTTGCCCTTTAAAAACATGGGCAAACTGGATGTGTTTATGGCGTAGAGGGAAATCGGCGACGGGTATGTCTTTTAGGCCCAGAATAACCGTGTCGGATGGTGCATCTATCCAAGACCCAGCACCAACCATATCGCACCCAAGGGTTGCAAAATCTGCATCGGGACAGGCGCGATCCGGGTTGCGTTCCACAGTGATCTTAATACCTTTCGCCATAAGCGCAGACGCTTCTTTCGGGGTAATTGGACTGCGATGTTCATTCAGGTGGGTTTCGGCGCGAAGCCAATAGTGCAGTGGCATGATCGTTCCTTTGCAAATATGCGGAGATTTACACAATTGATAGCCAAAGGGTGGCGTTATTCAAGCGGTGATTGTCGATTCCTGCTTTGATTGTATATCTAGCGTGGTTTAAGCTGCGCCAATATTGTTAAAGGAATGATACAAATGGCTGACCAGATCAAATTCACGCTTGACGGAAAAGAAGTAACGGCAACTGCTGATGAAACTATCTGGGAAATTGCAAAACGGATCGGGACAACCATTCCGCATTTATGTCATTCTGGCACTAAGGGCTATCGTTCCGACGGAAATTGTCGTGCCTGTATGGTGGAAATTGATGGAGAACGCACTTTAGCGGCGTCATGTGTGCGCACCCCATCCGAGGGCATGGTGGTAAAGAGCCAGAGCACGCGGGCGGAAACCGCACGCAAGATGGTGATGGAATTGCTGGTATCAGATCAACCTGAACAGATGAACGCCCATGACAAGTCTTCGCACCTTTGGGATATGGCAGCGCTACAGGGTGTTTCAGACAGCCGCTTTCCGAAAATTGAACAAACCCGTGTGCCGTTGCTGGATGATAGCCATGTGGCAATGAATGTGAATTTGGACGCTTGTATTCAATGTAACCTATGTGTGCGGGCTTGCCGTGAAGTGCAGGTCAATGATGTGATCGGTATGGCAGGGCGCGGTAATGACGCAAAGATCGTGTTCGATATGGATGACCCGATGGGGGCTTCTAGCTGTGTTGCTTGCGGCGAATGTGTGCAGGCGTGTCCGACAGGCGCATTGATGCCAGCGGCGATTTTGGATGATGCCCAAGTGGGTGACAGTCAGGATTATGACCGTGAAGTTAAATCGGTTTGCCCGTTTTGTGGCGTAGGCTGCCAGATCAGCATGAAGATAAAAGACGACAAAGTCGCATGGGTTGACGGTATAGATGGCCCGGCGAATGAAAACCGTTTGTGTGTGAAAGGCCGGTTTGGCTTTGACTATATCAATCATAAACATCGCCTGACAAAGCCGCTAATCCGCCGTGAAGGTATGGAAAAGGGCCTGAATGTTGACCCGAACAATCCCTTAACGCATTTCCGCGAAGCTTCTTGGGAAGAGGCTATGGAAGTGGCTGCAGGTGGGTTGGCAAAGTTGCGTGATGCAAAGGGTGGCAAAGCCATTGCCGGTTTTGGATCGGCTAAATGTACCAATGAAGAGGCGTATTTGTTTCAAAAACTGATCCGTCAAGGCTTTGGTCATAATAATGTCGATCACTGTACGCGCCTTTGTCATGCCTCTTCTGTCGCCGCCTTGATCGAAAACGTAGGGTCAGGTGCTGTGACCGCGACTTTTAATGAGATTGAAAACGCGGATGTGGCGATTGTGATCGGATCTAATCCGATTGAAAACCATCCAGTTGCTGCGACATTCTTCAAGCAATTCACCAAACGTGGCGGTAAGCTGATTGTAATGGATCCACGTGGTGTCGGATTGGGAAAACACGCGACGCATCGGTTGAAATTCCGGCCCGGCTCAGACGTCTCAATGCTAAATGCAATCATGCATACGATTGTCGAAGAAGAATTGTATGATGCCCAGTATATCCAGACATATACGGAAAACTGGGAAGCGCAAAAGGCGCATCTAAAAGACTTCAGCCCTGAAAAAATGTCTGCTGTCTGTGGCATTGAGGCGGAAGAACTCAAAGAAGTTGCACGTCTGTTTGCAGGTGCCAATGCTGCGATGATTTTCTGGGGCATGGGTGTATCGCAACATATTCACGGCACTGATAATGCGCGCTGTCTGATCTCGCTAGCGTTGATGACAGGCCAAGTGGGGCGCCCGGGTAGCGGTTTGCACCCCTTACGCGGACAAAACAATGTGCAAGGTGCGTCTGATGCAGGTCTGGTTCCAATGTTCTTGCCTGATTACCAAAGCGTGACCGATGATGGTGTGCGCTCTGCTTTCAACGAAATTTGGAATAGCGATGTTGATTTTGGTGCTGAAAAAGGCCTGACGGTCGTTGAGATTATGGATGCAGTTCACGCAGGTGATATTAATGGCATGTATATTCTGGGCGAAAACCCTGCGATGTCTGATCCTGATGTGGAACATGCGCGCGATGCTTTGGCCAAGCTGGAACATTTGGTCGTGCAGGATATTTTTGTGACAGAAACCGCAAATTATGCGGATGTTATTCTGCCTGCCTCGGCTTTTGCCGAGAAAAACGGCACGGTGACAAACACCAACCGTCAAGTGCAAATGGGCCGCCAAGCTATCACACCCCCAGGTGAAGCGCGTGAGGATTGGGTGATTACAACCGAATTGGCACAGCGTTTGGGATTGGATTGGGGTTATACCCATCCAAGCCAGATCTTCGCAGAAATGAAGATGGGGATGGCCTCATTGGACAATATCACATGGGAGCGCTTGGAAAATGAAGCGGTGACTTATCCGTCATTGTCACCAACAGACCCGGGTCAGGCGATTGTATTTGGCGACGGTTTCCCGCGCCCGGACAAACGGGCAAAATTCACGCCTGCAAGTGTGATCTCACCTGATGATACTCCGGATGCTGATTATCCGATGATCCTGACAACGGGTCGCCAGTTGGAACATTGGCACACAGGGTCCATGACCCGTCGGTCAACCGTGCTTGATGCGGTTGAACCGGAAGCGAATTGCTCACTGCATCCAAGAACATTACATAGGCTTGGGGTTAATGCAGGTGGTCTTGTTCGCCTGACAACCAAACGCGGCTCTATCACCGTGATGGCGCGGGCGGATCGGGCGATTGCCGAAGATATGGTGTTCTTGCCATTTGCATATGTTGAAGCGGCAGCAAACATTCTGACCAATCCGGCATTGGATCCAGTCGGTAAAATTCCCGAGTTCAAGTTTTCGGCGGTAAGAGTTGAAAATGCAGCAGATGCGGTTGCGGCAGAGTAATTTGTAGCTTTTATGCTATTTATTCGCTCTGGCAGGTTTTCTGTAGTTCGGTAATTGTATAAAAAAAGCCCGATCAGGATTGGGTCTGATCGGGCTTCTTTAGTTATAATGAGCCCCATAAATCAGAGGAATATGGGGCTCATATTTAGTTCAGATCGCTTAGAAGCTGAATGATGCAGTTACACCAAGTACTGTACCTTCAACATCGTCACCACCGGTAGCGTTGCCGGAGTCATCAAAGTCTTCCGTAAATTCTGTATCGGCAATGAATGCGCCGACTGAGAAGTTTGAGTTAACTTTGTATTTGGCTGCAAGCATGATTGTTTGCAACTCTTCGTGACCACCGGTGCCGTTACCACCGAGAGCGATAGCTACACCTTCATTGTCAACGTTCTTACCTTCGAAATATGTCAAAGAGTAGCTCATTGGGCCGTTTGAATAACCGATACCGATATCGAATGCATTACCGTCCATCGATCCTGCGTCATTTTGCTCGGCGAATGAACCACCGAATGTAAAGCCGCTAAAGCCAATGGCCAGACCTGCACCCCAAACTTCAGGATCAGGAGCTACACCAGGTGCACTTGACGTGCCCCAACGTGCAGACGCATCAATATCCACACCACCGAATGAACCGCCGTAGTTTGCAGCAATGTCAACGATGTCTGTCAATGTTGTGTTGTTGTTAACCGGGCCGTTTGTTTGACCTGGATCACGTGCATAAGATATGCCCAACTGCAGACCACCAAAACGTGGTGAGAAGTAGCTTAGACGGCTAGAATCGTTGATACGTGCGTTTTCAAGGTATGTTGTACCCAACGTACCGCGGAAAATGTCACCACCAACACCAACACCAGAGATAGAACCTGAGTAAGGCACGTAAGCTGTCAACGTACTTGATTGTGCGAAGATGTGTGACACATCAGGTGCGGCAACAGTCATTTTGTAGCCAACTGAGTTCTCAGAACCGATAATAACTTTACCGAAATCACCGGAAATCGTCATGTATGCTTCATCAATTTGGTCGCCGTTAGTATTTGAACCGGCTTCCAACTGTACATCAACACCAATTTTGATGCCGTTGTCCAAAGTGATAGATGGTTTAAACCAAATCTCAGCGTTTGTATAAATGTCGATGCCGTCGAAATCGGTGCCGCCGGGGCCAGCAGCCGCTTCAATGTTTGCGCCCGTGTCGATAGTCGCGAAAGCTAGACCGGTTGTATAGTAACCGCTAAAGCCCATGTTTACAGCGCCGGCAGAAGCTTCTGCTGCGTTTGCTGCACCTGCAAAGCCTGTCAGGGCCAATGCTGTTGTGCAAAGTAGTGTATTTTTCATTAGGTTGTCCTCTCGTTTATATGCGAATTCGATATTAGTATTATACATTTTTAGCCTCTGGATAGGCCCGATTCCGGTATAATTTGTGCTATCACGGTGATGTGAGAAGACTTGATATCTCAGTAACGCGTATGTGAATTTAGTTTACTAATGTGATTAGAAATGTGAAAAATACCGCTTATTTCGGGACTGAGGCAGTCAAGAATTATATGCATCCGTTTTGGAACTATTTTAGAAAAATGATAGGGTGTTGCTTTTTAAGCGCACTGGTTTGAAAGTATAAACCCCGCTAGCAAGAATCGCTTAGATTCGAAACGTAAATTTTATTTTATATGGATGGGCCGCACTTATATCCAGTGTACGCACAACATCAGATCAGATGCGAATAGCGTCATAATATGTGCGGCCCAGTTTTGTGTTTTTAAGTGATGTTAACCAATAACGATGATCGAAACTTCACCCGCACCACGTCTTAGCGCGTGAACGGATGCAAGTTCTGGATCGTTTATCCATGCCAAGGCAGATGCCTTGTCGGGGAAGCTTAGAATGGCGGCCATATCAGGTGCTTTGTGCACTCCTTCGATGGTCAGATTGTCTTTGCCAGCAGTCAGGACTGCACCGCCATGTTTTTGCAAAGCGGCACCTGCGACATCGCGATACTGGCCTAAACTTTCCGGGTTTGTGATATTCATATCAACATATGCGTAAATCATTTCAGTCTCCTTATTTTACAATCTGACACTAGATTAAATTTTAATATGCAAAAATAGGTGATTTATCAGATATAATGTGCAAAAACGCATATATGGATGCTGATTGGGAAGACTTAAAGACAGTTCTTTATATGGTAAGGGGCGGGTCATTGGCGACAGCGGGTGCGCGGTTAGGGGTCAACTACACCACAGTTGCGCGGCGAATTGCGCGTATTGAAGCAAATTTAGGACAGCAACTGTTTCTGAAAGCAAAAGCTGGGTATACTCCGACAGAGGCGGGTATTCTTGTTGCAGATGCCGCTGCACTTATGGAAGAGCGTAGTCATAAATTAATGCGGTCTTTGTCGGCTGCCCAAGATCAATTATCAGGATCATTGACGATAACAGCACCACCTCTTTTGGTTGGGCCATATCTGGCAGAAGTGTTGAAGCGTTTTCGAGGTAAATACCCGAATGTGGATATGAGTGTACGCGCAACGATAGAAACTCTTGATTTAAACCGAACGGATGCGGACCTGGCCATTCGTATCAGCAATACACCCGATGCGGCATTGGTAGGGCAACGGTTGGCCAAGCAAAGAACTGCATCATTTGCATCATACGAATATTCAAAAACCCTAACAGGGGATCGGGATCAGCCAATTGCGTGGGTAGGATTGACGCATTGGAAAGGGCCGCCTGAAGATGTGTTAAAGCGGTATCCGAATTCAAAGGTCGCCTATCAGTTTGATGACATGACAGCACTTATTGGCGCGGTGCAAAGCGGACTGGGTGTTGTTCGCATGACGATGTTTTTGGGCCATACAACGCCGGGATTGGTGCAAGTTCCATTGCTGCAGCCCAAGCCCTATAAAGATGTCTGGGTTTTAACGCATAGTGACATACGAGCCGCACCGAAAATAGCAGCGTTCAAGGAAATTCTGATCCCGTATTTTAAGGAAAAAGCGCAAGAATTCTGGGGGAAAGAGATTTAACCCCTTAGATACCCACGGCGCAG
>SWCD01024016.1_pt1 | contig 42245 bp, 49 predicted proteins | sample 4693011 | NCBI WGS metagenome assembly SWCD01 (sample SAMN10267278, study PRJNA491770) | bioreactor metagenome | isolation source: DHS bioreactor inoculated with marine | place: Japan: Omine Ridge, Nankai Trough
GCCGATACGGCGGAGGGATGCCATGAACACCGCGAACGAAGCCGCGCAACGCCCGATCGACCGCTGGTTCGCCAGCTATTCCGGCGACCATCGCAACGACACCAACCAGCTGATCCACGTGTTCGCGGTGCCGGCGATCCTGTGGAGCGTGATCGCGCTGCTGTGGTGCGTGCCGGTGCCGATCACCCTGTTCAAGGCCGGACTGTGGGCGGCGCTGGCGATGTTCGCGGCGTGGATATTCTATTGGCGCGCGTCGCGCGCGCTTGGTCTGGGCATGCTGGCGGTGTTCGTGCTGATGGCGTGGTTCACCCGCTGGCTGTATTACAGCCACGGCGTGCGCGACCTGCTGTATGTCGCCATCGCGGTGTTCGTGGTGGCGTGGATCGCGCAGTTCATCGGCCACAAGATCGAGGGCAAGAAGCCCAGCTTCTTCACCGACCTGACCTACCTGCTGATCGGCCCGGCGTGGGTGCTGGCAAAGCTCTACCGCAGGCTCGGCTGGCGCTACTGAATCGCCGCTTGCGTGGAACCGGGCCTGCCCGACTGGTGAAGCCCTGCCGTTTGTAGTGCCGGGCTTGCCCGGCGGCTCCTGCAGGCCCGGGAAAGGGCGACCGGGCAAGTTCGGCGCCACGGGTTTTCCGGTTCCGCTTCCCTCCCAGTCAAGGCACGCATGTCTCCACGCGATGTTTCCCTGCTGCTGCTGATCTGCGTGGTCTGGGCATTCAACTTCCTGACCTCGGCCTTTGCGCTGCGCGAGATCCCGCCGTTCCTGTTCACCGCGCTGCGCTTCGCGCTGCTGGCGCTGCCGCTGGTGTTGGTGCTCAAGCGGCCGGCACCCGGGCAGTGGCCGCGGCTGCTCGCCGTGTGCGCGTGCATCGGGGTGCTGCATTTCGGCCTGAGCTTCCTGGCGCTGGTACTGGCGGGCAACCTGTCCTCGCCGGCGATCGTGCTGCAGAGCTACGTGCCGATGGCCAGCCTGCTGGCGTGGTGGTGGCTCGGCGAGCGCTTCGGCTGGCGCACGGGGCTGGCGATCGCGACCAGCTTCGCCGGCGTGCTGGTGCTGGGTTTCGACCCGCTCGTGCTCGCCAAACCGTGGGCGCTGGCGACCATGCTGGTGGCGGCGCTGATGCTGGCCGTCGGCACCATCCTGATGAAGGGCCTGCGCGGACTGGACCTGTTCAGCATGCAGGGCTGGACCGCGCTGGTGAGCCTGCTGCCGCTGCTGGCGCTCAGCGCGGTGTTCGAACCGGGCGGCTTCGCTGCGCTGCGCCAGGCGAGCTGGATCGGCTGGGCGGGCGCCGCCTATGCGGCCTTCGTGTCGTCGCTGCTCGGCCACGGCCTGTACTACGTGCTGATCCAGCGCTACCCGGTCGCGCAGGTGACGCCGTGGCTGTTGCTGGTACCGGTGCTGGCGGTCGGGCTGGGCGTTGCGTTCTGGGGCGACGAGCCCGGGCCACGGCTGCTGCTGGGCGGCGCGATGGTGCTTGGCGGCGTGCTCGGCGTCGCCCTGCGGGCGAAGGCGAAGGCGCGCCCGCTGCCGCCGGCGACGGAAATCTGAGGCGCGAACCGGTGCGCACCGCGCGGCGGCCGCGCGGTGCGCCTTTCTAGCGCAGGCCGAACAGCAGCAGCACCGCAAGCAGGATCGCCACCCACAGCGCCATCGAGCCGGTCGGCCAGGTCTGGCCGAGCCTGCTGGAGATGTATCCCCTGCCGACGTCGGCAGCGATTCCCGAGCCCAGCCGCACTGCCCGGTCGCGGGCGACCGCGAGCGCGCCGCTCACCCGCCTCGCCAGATCCGGCACCAGGCGGCGGAACAGCCAGTCCACGTCCAGGTTGGTGGACCGGATCTCGGCCGGATAGTAGCCGCTGCGGTGCATCCACACGATGGCCAGCGCGGCGAACAGCAGCAGCTGCAGCTGCGTGAGCACATGCGCGGCGTCGTAGGCCGAGAACGCCATCTGGTAGGGCAGCAGGTCGTACAGCGCCTGCGGCCACAGCCCGATGGCGATGCACAGCGCCGCCGCCAGGCCCATGGCCAGCAGCATGTTGGTCGGCGCCTCGCGGGCGTCGGGGCTGGCGTTGCGCGAGAAGAAGCCGGCGTAGGGAATCTTGATGCCCGAGTGCTCCAGCACGCCCGCCGAGGCGAACAGCAGCATCAGCCAGGCAACCAGGTAGCCCTCCTTGAGCAGTGCGCTCATCACCATCGCCTTGGCGACGAAACCGCTGAACAAGGGGAATGCCGAGATGGAAGCCGCGCCGACCATGCCGAAGCCCGCCGTCCACGGCATCTTCCGGTACAGCCCGCCCAGTTCCGACGCCTTGGCCGTGCCCGCCTGCTGCAGCACGGCGCCCATCGACATGAACAGCAGCGCCTTGTAGATGATGTGGGCGAAGGCGTGCGCGCTGGTGCCGTTGAGCGACAGCTGGGTGCCGATGCCGATGCCCACGACCATGAAGCCGAGCTGGTTGATGATCGAGTACGACAGCACCCGCCGCAGGTCGTTCTCGATGATCGCGTAGAACACCGGGAAGCAGGTCATCACGGCGCCGACGTAGATCAGCAGCTCGGTGCCCGGGAAGCCGCGCGCCAGCGCATAGATCGCCGCCTTGGTGGTGAAGATGCACAGGAATACCGATCCGGTCGCGGTGCCGTGCGGGTAACTGTCGGGGATCCAGGCATGCAGCAAAGGGAAGCCGGCCTTCATCCCGAACGCCAGCAGGATCAACCAGCTGGCCGCGGAACCCAGTTCCATCGCCTCGAAGGCCAGGCTCCCGGTCTGCATCCAGGTCAGCGCGACGCCGGCCATCAGCAGCACGCCCGACAGCACCTGGTAGACCAGGTAGCGGATGCCGGCTCGAAACGATTGCCGCGTCCTGGCGGCGAAGATCAGGAACGCCGAACTCACGCCCATCACCTCCCACCACACGAACAGTGTCACCAGGTCGCCGGCGAACAGCACGCCCAGGCTCGCGGCCACATAGACCATGGCCGTCACGTGCTGAAGCGTGTCGCGGCTGCGCAGCGCGAACAGGATCGACAGCAGCGCGCCGACATGGAATGCGATCCCGAACACGTAGCTCAGGCCGTCGGCGCGGTACGGCACCAGCTGCAGCCCCAGGACCTGCATTTCCCGCACCTGGCCCAGCGGCATGTCGAAAAACTGCAGGCCGCCGATCACCGGCGCGGCGAGCAGCAACGCCGCGCGCACCCAGCCGCGCGTGACCAGCGCCGCCAGCGCGGCGAGCAGGAAGGGCCATGCGGGATGGAACTCAATCATAGAAATCGTCATCGCGCTTGAGCAGGCGGCGCAGGCCCCTGGCCACCGTGACCGCCGCGATCAACGCAGCGAAGCCGTACACCGCATAGAACAGCGGCACCGCTTCGATGCGGTTGTAGGCGTGCCTGTGGATCAGGAACTCCGCCACCAGCAGTCCCGCACACGCCACGTACAGCACGAGACGGACCAGGCGCTGGACGCGGGGGCGGTCCGCCCAACCGGTATCGTCTGGATCGCTCACGATCGACCCTCCACCAATGCGGCCGCCAGGCGATACAGCGGCTCGGGAACGAAGAACAGCGCCACGCAGGCGCCGGCGGTCACCAGCATCGCCGCAAGCAGCGGCCAGGGCGCCTCGCGGACCCGCTCCACCGGCGCCCCGACGGCCGGGGGCAGGAAGAACGCGCGGAGCGGGATCTCCAGCAGGTACATGACGTTGAGCAGCGAACTGAGCAGCAGCACGCCCACCAGCACCCACTGGTGCGCCTGCAGCGTGCCGGCCACCAGGTACCACTTCGCCCACATGCCGCCGAACAGCGGCAGGCCGACGATGCTCAGCGCGCCGACGGTGAACACGCCGAAGGTGACCGGCATGACCCGGCCGATGCCGTCGAGCTGGCTGACCCGGCCGTAGCCATGCGCCACCTGGATCGCACCGGCGGCGAAGAACAGCGTGATCTTGGCGAAGGCGTGCATGGCGATCTGCATCGCCGCGCCGATGATGGCCAGCGGCGTGGCGATCATCGCGCCGAGCACCACGTACGACAGTTGCGCGATGGTCGAGTACGCCAGCCTCGCCTTGAGGTCGTCCATCGTCATCGCCACCAGCGACGCGGCGAGGATGGTGTAGGCAGCGGCCCACGACAGCCACACACTGGCGCCGGTCTCGCGCAGCAGATCGGTTCCGAAGATGTAGACCGACACCTTCAATACCGCGAACACGCCCGCCTTGACCACCGCCACCGCGTGCAGCAAGGCGCTGACCGGTGCCGGCGCGACCATCGCCGCCGGCAGCCAGCGGTGCATGGGCATGACCGCCGCCTTGCCGATGCCGAACACGAACAGGCCGGCCAGCAGCGGCAGCCACTGCGGGTCGACCGCGCCGCGCAGCACGCCGCCGGCGCGGAAGTCCAGGGTGCCCGCCGCGCTCCAGGTCCAAAGCATGGCCACCATCAGGAAGCTGAGGCTGGAACCGAGCAGGTACAGCAGGTAGGTCCTGCCGCCCCTGCGCGCGTTTTCGGTCCCCGTGTGGGTGACCAGCGGATAGGTCGACAGCGACAGGATTTCGTAGAAGACGAACAGCGTGAGCAGGTTGTCGGCGAAGGCCACCCCCGCAGCCGAACCGATGGCGATGGCGTAACAGGCGAAGAATCGCGCCAGGTGCCGGTAGCCCATCGCCTGCATGTATCGCTGCGCGTACAGCGTCGCCAGCGGCCACAGGCTGGCGGCGATCAGCGCGAACAGCAGTCCCAGTGGCTCCACCCGGAAGGCGAGGCCCAGCCCCGGCATCAGCTCCCACAGGACCTGCCGGCGCCACTGCCCGTCCAGCACCGGGCCGGCCAGGGCGAGCACCCCGCCCAGGAACGCGAGCGCCGCCGCCCAGCCGAGCGCATCGCGCAGCCACGGCCGCCTGTGCGCCAGGGCGATGGCCACGGCGCCCAGGTAGGGAATGCAGAGAACGGCGAAGGGAGTCATCCGCCGCTACCCAGCAGGATCGCGGCCCCGCGCAACGCCACCGAGACCGTGAACCGCGTATCGATGCCGAAGTAGATGTTCGCCGCGACCAGCACCCAGACCGGCACCAGCAAGGCGGCAGGAGCTTCGGCCACGGGCGCGCGGTCGGCGGGCGGCGGCTGGAACCACGCCGCCTCCACGACCCGCCAGACGTAGATCACGGCCATGATCGAGGTGACGACGATCATCGCCACCAGCGTCCAGGAACCGCTGTCGATCGCCGCCAGGATCAAGTACCACTTGCTGACGAAGCCGGCGGTGAGCGGCACGCCGATCAGGCTCAACCCCGCCAGCACGAAGGCGACGAACGTCCAGGGCATGGACCGGCCCAGGCCGCGGATGTCCTCGATGCGGATCGCCCCGATCCGGTAGAACACCGTGCCCAGCGCCATGAACAATGCCGCCTTCATCAACGCATGGTTGAACAGGTGCAGGAGCGCCGCCGTCAACCCCAGCGGCGTGGCCAGCGACACGCCCAGCAGCATGTACCCGACCTGCGCGATCGACGAGTACGCCAGCATCCGCTTCAGGTTGCGCTCGAACATCGCCACCCATGAACCCGCGAACATGCCCGCGATGGCCAGCACCATCAGCACGGTGCCCAGCGGGATCACCACGAAGCTGTACTCCGGCGCGAACACCGTGAACACGAAGCGCATCATCACGTACAGCGCCACCTTGGTGGCCGTGGAGGCCAGGAACGCGGTGACGAACGACGGCGCGTAGGTGTATGCGTTCGGAAGCCACAGGTGCAGCGGGAACATGGCCAGCTTCAGGCCCAGGCCAACGACGATGAAGGCCAGCGCGGCGCGCACCGTGTTGGTGTGCTCGATCTCCGGCAGTCGCTGCGCCAGGTCGGCCATGTTCAGCGTGCCGGCCATCATGTACAAAAAGCCGATGCCGATCAGGAAGAAGGTCGCGCCGATCGTGCCCATGACGAGGTAACGGAACGCGGCCAGCAACGCCCGCCTGTCCTGTCCGTGCGCGACCAGCGCGTAGGTCGAGAGCGACGAGATTTCCATGAACACGAATACGTTGAAGGCATCGCCGGTCAGGGTGATGCCCATCAGGCCGGAGAAGCACAGCAGGAACAGCGCGTAGAACACGCCCTGCCGCTCCGGCACCTCGCGGTCCACGCTGGTCCTGCCCCAGACCAGGACCGATACCGCGATACCCGCCAGCAGCAGCGCGACGAAGCCGTTGACCGCATCGACCATGTATTCGATGCCGATCGGCGGTGGCCAGTTGCCGAACGCGTAGGACTGCGGCGAGTCCATCGCCAGCGGCAGCACGGCGATCGCGATGGCCAGCGACAGCACGGCGCAGGCCAGCGCCATCAACCACGGCAGGCGCCGGCCCGGAAGCAAGGCGCACACCGGGGCACCGATCAGCGGCGCAAGCACGCTGAAGGGCATCCACTCGAGGGTTGTCATTCCGCCCCGCCCCCTTTCTGCCCGCCGATCAGGTCGTCCTCGATCGAGCCGTAGGCCTCCTGGATGCGCACCGCCAGCGCCAACCCGACCGCGGTGGTGGCCACGCCGACGACGATGGCGGTGAGCACCAGCACGTGCGGCAGCGGGTTGGAATACAGCATCACGCCTTCGCGCACGATCGGCGTGGCGCCGTCGATGACCTTGCCGATCGAAACGAACAGCACGAACACCGACGTCTGGAACAGCGTCAGCCCCATGATCGTCTTGATCATGTTCCCGCGCGCGACGACGCAATAGAACCCGGCCATCATCAGGAAGATGACCACCCAGTAGTTGATCAGGCCCAGGCCGGTCACGCCCCGCGCTCCGGGTCGTTGGCCTCGTCCCAATGGCGCTTGCGGCGCGCGAACATGGCGAATATCAGCATCATCACGCAGGCCACGGTGACGCCCACGCCGAACTCGACCAGCATGATGCCGGCCTGCTGCGCGGCGTGGGGGTCGTCGAGCAGCGGATGGAAGTCGAGGAACCGGCTGCCCAATGCGACGCCGAGCAGGCCGACGGCGCAGTAAAGCAGCGCGCCCAGCGCCATCAGCCGGAACATCGCCTTGAGCGGGATCACCTCCAGCGCCCGGTCCAGCCCGTACACCAGCGCGTACAGGATCCAGCCGGCCGCGAAAATCACTCCGGCCTGGAACCCGCCGCCCGGCGAGTAGTCGCCGTGGAACTGCACGTACAGGGCGAACAGGAAGATCAGCGGGATGAGGATCCGTGCGACGACCACGATGATCAGGTCACTGCGCATCGGCGACCTCCGGTTTGCGGGTGGTCCGCTTCGGAAGCGGTGAAAGCAGGGCCACCACCGCCAGGCCAGCGGTGAAGATCACCATGATTTCACCGAGCGTGTCGATGGACCGGTAGCTGGCCAGGATCGCCGCGACCATGTTCGGCACGCCGGTCTGCCGGTAGGAATGCTCGATGTAGTAACGCGCCACGTGGCCTTGCGCCGGGTTGTCCGCCAGGCCGATCGGCGGCATGTCGAGGCTGGCGTAGACAAGTCCGGCACCGGTCGCCAGTACCACCGCCAGCGCCACCGGGTTGTGCAGCTTGTGCCCGCGGGTGTTCCGGATGGGCTGCTCGTGGCGGCGCGCCAGGGCCAGTACCGCCAGCATCAGCACCGTCGAGATGCCGGTGCCCACCGCCGCTTCGGTCAGGGCCACGTCGCCGGCATCGAGCACCACGAACAATACCGCCGACAGCAGCGAATAGATCGAGAACAGCATCACCGCGACGAACAGGTCGGTGGTACGGATGATGGCGACCGCCACCACCACCAGGAACGCGATCACGGTCGTGTCGATCAGGCCTTCGATGGCGGCTCTCCGGGAGACGTGCGGCCGGGAGCAAGGCTGTCGGCGAACGCGGCACGGGCCAGGGCGTGCGTCGCGGTGGGGGCGGTGAACAGCAGGAACAACAGGATGATGAGCAGCTTCAGCATCAGCGCGCCCCAGCCGACGCTGACGATCAGTCCCAGCAGCACCAGCAGGGCGCAGAGCGTATCGGTGATCCCGGCGGCGTGCAGGCGCGTATAGAATTCTGGGAAGCGCAGCAGGCCGATCCCGCCGACCAGGCCGAACACGCCTCCCGACACCAGCAGGATGCCGACCAAGGTCTCATGCATGATCGGCCTCCTGGTCGTCGGCCCTGGCGAGGTCGCGCGTCCTGACCAGCTTCAACACCGCCACGATCGCGATGAAGTTGATGAGCGCGTAGACGATCGCAACGTCGATCAGGTCGGCGTTGCCGGAGAAGCAGGCGATCAGCGCCACCAGCAGCACGGTCTTTGTGCCGAAGGCGTTGACCGCCACGATCCGGTCGTAGATGGTCGGCCCCATGAGCGCGCGCAGCAGCGCCAGCGCCATCGTCGCCAGCAGCGCTATCGAAACCAGTGCCTCGGCGCTCACTGCCGGCCCTCAAGCCAGCGGACCTTGTCGCCCATGCCCTCCCGCTGCAGCTCGTCGGCGGCCTGCCGGTCGATGGCATGCACGATGAGCTCGTCCGGCGTCAGCACCAGCGACACGGTGCCCGGCGTCAGCGTGATCGAATTGGCGTAGGTCACGCGCCCGATGTCGGACGCCTGGTTCACGGGCATCCGCACGATGCGCGGTGCGATCCTGCCCGGCACCAGCACCAGCCGCGCCACGTGCAGGTTGGACAGGATGATCTGCCACACCAGCCATGCCCAGTACACGGGCAGGCGCCAGGAATACAATCCGGCATTGTTCTGGTCGCCGACGACATCCATGCGCCGCGCCATCCACAACGCGAACAGCACCGAGCCCAGCCCCAGGGCCAGGATCAGCGGCTTGTAGACGCCTGACAGCGCCAGCCACAAGGCCGCCAGCAATACGAACAGGGAAGTCAGGTTGCGCATGATGCGCTGAAGTCTAACAAGGCGGCTGGCCCGACGGGGATACGCGCTCGAACATCCCGGCGGTCGGACGGAACGGCCTGGGGTCGTAGCCCAGGTCGCGCCGCGCAGGGGCGTCGTCGAAGACCATGTCCTCGCGCATCCGCGCGACCGCGCCGGCAGGCAGCGCGCGCAAGCGGCCCGTCGCCCGGCCAGCGGCCAGCGCGATCCGGAACAGCGGCGCCGGAACTTCAACCAGCCTCGGGCCGGTGGGCAACGCGGCCAGCGTCCTGGCGATCATGTCGCGGTACGACAATGTCTCGCCGCCGGGCATCGCATAGGCGCGTCCCGCGCCGCAACCGCGCTCGGCGATGATGCAGGCCGCGGACGCCAGGTCGTCCACATGCACCGGCTGGCGCCTGCCGCTTGCACCGCGCGGGAGCACGAAGAAACCGCTCCGCCGCGCAAGTGCCGCGATCCTGCTGAGACTGGCATCGAGGCCATTGCCGTACACCAGCGTCGGCCGCAATACGCTCGCGGTCGCACCGCGCTCGCGCGCGGCGGCGAAGACGCGCTGTTCGGCATCGCGCAGGCGACGCGCCAGCGCGCGCTCGCCCGGGTCTTCCGCGTCGCGCTTGGTATCGACGCTGGTGGAGCCGAACGCCACGACCCGGGCATGCTCGGTGCGCGCGGCGGCGTACCAGGTCGAGAACAGGTCGAGCGGACCGCAGCTGACGATCGCATCGCAGGACGCGGGCATTGCCGGTTCCGCGGCAAATCCGCCCTGCAGCCAGCGCAGGCCCGGCCGGTCGCGCCGCGGCTGCCGGGAGACGGCATGCACCTGCCAGCCGTCGCCGAGCAGTCGCGCGATGACGGCGCTGCCGATCTGGCCACTGCCTCCGAACACGAGGGCGTGCTTCATCGTGCGGTGTCAGGCGTCGAGCACGACCGACGCGACCGGGTCGTCGCCAACACCTTGCGCTCGCTCATTGCACCGGCACGGGTCATTGCCGCCAGCAGGGACAGGAAAAGTTCGGCATGTTTCGGTCATGGGGCCTGTCGGGGACCGTCCGCGACAGTCTAACCGGGCAAGCGGTACGCCCGCCGCGTCGCGCCAACCGCGCCCTCAGCGCAGCAGCAGCAGTTCGAACGCCACCCATGCGCCGAACGCAAGCAGCAGCACCCCGCCTTCGGCCTTGCTGACGCGATGGTCGCCGCGCAGCATCGGGTAGAGCATCAGCGCGAACACCAGCGCCGCCGGCAGTTCGAAGCGCACGAACGAGGCCGGCACCGGCACATCGCGCACCACCGCCATCCCGCCCAGCACCACCAGCAGGTTGAACACGCTCGAACCGATGACGTGGCCGGCGACGATGTCGCCCTGCCCGCGCCGCGCCGCGGCGATCGCCGCGGCGACTTCCGGCAGCGCGGTGCCGATCGCGACCACCAGCAGGCCGGTCACCAGCGGCGCCATGCCCAGCGCATGGCCGATCGTCGGGGCGCCCTGCACCACCCAGCGCGCGCCGAAGTACAGCAGCACCACGGCAATGGCGAAGCGCAGCAGGTTCTGCACCAGGTCGGTGCTGGTGCGCGCGAAACCGGCAATCGCCTCGCGCAGCTCCGGCTGCTCGCGGCGGCTGCGGGCGATGCTCGCCGCAAGCACGGCGACGAAGCCCGCCAGCAGCACCACGCCCTCCCAGCGCGTGAGCGCTCCGTCCAAGCCCATCACGCCGACCACGACCGTGGCCAGCAGCAGGCACAGCAACAGCGGCGACAGCGCGCGCCAGCGCACCACCAACGGGGCGGCGAGCGCGGCGGCGCCCAGCGTCAGCCCGACGTTGACCACGTTGCTGCCGACCGCATTGCCCAGCGCCAGCGCCGGATTGCCGACGAACACCGCGCGCGCGTTGACCGCCAGCTCCGGCAGCGACGTGCCGAATGCCACCAGCAAAAGGCCGGCCACGAACGGCGACGCGCCGAAACGCTGCGCCAGCCCGGAGGCGCCCTTGACGATGGAATCACCGCCCAGCGCGAGCAGGAACAGCCCGAGTACGAACAAGCCGATGGCTTCGAGCATGGCGCGTCTCCCCGGTGGATGGGGGGGATTCTAGCCGGGATCCGGGATGGGGATTGCCAGCCGGAGCCACGCTACGAACAGCCTTCGACGTAATCCACCTGCGGCGGGACGCCGACGCGCCATTCGGTGACCTTGCCGTCCTTGTCGGTCTCGAACAGCAGCTTGCCCGAGCCGCCACTGGCGTCCGCGACAACGAGGTACTGGCCGCCTTCCACGTACTTGTGCGGCATCTTTTCGATGCGACCGGCGTAAAGCCTGTCGATCTCGTCGGCGCCCATGCCGACCTTGCCACCGCCCGGTGCGGCTTCCTTCGCCGTGCCGACGTCGTAGCGCACGAACTTGCCGCCTTCGAACATGAAGGCGAAGTCGGACTGCTGTTTCACCCATTTCGGCGACAGGTAGTGGCAGCCGCCCGCCTCATCGGGCTGTGCGCCCTGCAGCTCGCCACCCCACGCCTGCTTCGCTTCGTCCACGCTCATGCCGAAGCGCATGTCGCCGTAGCCGTCCATGCGCGCGAGGCCGGCATCGGCGGCCTGCTGCCCGCTATCGGTCATCGGCGCCGTGGCCGGCGGAACGTCTTCCGCCGGCTGGTCCAGCGGCGGCGGCGCGGCGGGATCGGCCATGGCTTGCGATGGGGTGGCGTCATTGGCGGCAGGGCCGTGATCGGCATTGCAGGCGGCGAGCGCGAGTGCAAGCAGGGCGATGGCGGGGATGAGCGGCTTCATGGATCGCACTCCGTGTAATGGAAGGACAGCCTTGCCGACGCGGTGTCAACGCGTCGCGAATGCGCCTGTGGGAGCGACGGAAGTCGCGACTTCCGTCGCTCCCACAGGCGCAGGTTCCCGCGTCAGTCTTGTGGATCGAAATGCTTCTGCAGCCCGGCCCAGCAGGCCTGGTAGTCGCGCTGCCGGTGCGCGGCATCGAGCGCCTGCGCGGTCGGGCGGATCACCGCGCGGGTTTCGAACATGAAGGCCATGGTGTCGGCGATGACGTCGGGTTTCGACAGGTCGGCGTTGGACGCCTTCTCGAACGTGGCCGCGTCCGGGCCGTGCCCGGTCATGCAGTTGTGCAGGGACGCGCCGCCGGGCGCGAAGCCTTCGGCCTTGGCGTCGTAGGCGCCATGGACCAGCCCCATGAACTCGCTGGCGACGTTGCGGTGGAACCACGGCGGGCGGAAGGTGTCCTGCGCCACCAGCCAGCGCGGCGGGAAGATCGCCAGGTCCATGTTGCCAACGCCCGGCGTGTCGCTGGGCGAGGTCAGGACCAGGAAGATCGACGGATCGGGGTGGTCGAAGCTGATCGAACCGATGGCGTTGAAGCGGCGCAGGTCGTATTTGTACGGCGCGTAGTTGCCGTGCCAGCCGACCACGTCCAGCGGCGAATGGCCGATGTCGGCGCGCCACAGGTGGCCCTGGAACTTCGCGATCAGCTCGAAGTCGCCTTCGACATCCTCGAACGCCGCGTTCGGGGCCAGGAAGTCGCGCGCATTGGCCAGGCCGTTGCTGCCGATCGGCCCGAGGTCGGGCAGGCGCAGCAGGGCGCCGAAATTCTCGCAGACGTATCCGCGCGCCTGGCCACCGGGCAGCGACACGCGGAAACGCACGCCGCGCGGGATCACCGCGATTTCCTGCGGTTCGACCTCGAGCACGCCCAGCTCGGTGTCGATGCGCAGCCGGCCCTGCTGCGGCACCAGCAGCAGCTCGCCGTCGGCGTCGTAGAAGAAGCGCCCCTGCATGTCGCGGTTGGCGGCATACAGGTGAATGCCGATGCCGTGAAGTGCGGCGGGCGAGCCGTTGCCGGCCATGGTGAACAGGCCGTCGACGAAATCCACCGCCGCGCTGCCGGCCGGCAGCGGCAGCGGGTCCCAGCGCAGCTGGTCGGGCGTCACCGGGCCGGCGCCGAAATCGTTGTGGAACCTGGCCTGCGTGAACGGCGCGAAGGTCCCGTGCATCGCCGCCGGGCGGATCCGGTACAGCCAGCTGCGCCGGTTCTGGTGGCGCGGCGCGGTGAACGCGGTGCCGCTCAGCTGCTCGGCATACAGGCCGTGCGCCACCTTCTGCGGCGAGTTGCGCCCGACCGGCAGCGTGCCGGGCAACGCTTCGGTAGCGAACTCGTTGCCGAAACCGGATTGGTAGCCGTTGCTCGTGATCGCCATTATTGGATCTGCCTTCGCTTCATGGCCCCTGTCCCGCTTGCGGGACAGGGGATAGGGTGAGGGTGCACGCAGCCGGCGCGCCGGGCGAAGAGCGCCCTCATTCGCCCTTCGGACACCTTCTCCCGCAGGCGGGAGAAAGGTTCGGACCGGACCTACAGCACGCCGCGCTTCATCTGGTCGCGCTCGATGCTCTCGAACAGGGCCTGGAAGTTGCCCTCGCCGAAGCCCTCGTTGCCCTTGCGCTGGATGATCTCGAAGAAGATCGGGCCGATCGCGTTCTGGGTGAAGATCTGCAGCAGCAGGCGCTGCTTGGTCTCGGCGTCGGCGTCGATCAGGATCTTGTTCCTGGCCAGCCGCGGCACGTCCTCGCCGTGGTTGGGGATGCGCTGGTCGATGACCTCGAAGTAGGTGTCGGGCGTATCGAGGAACTCGACGCCCGCCGCGCGCATCTTCTCCACCGTTTCGTAGATGTCGTCGGTGAAGCAGGCGATATGCTGGATGCCCTCGCCCTTGTAGGCATCGAGGTATTCGTTGATCTGCGATTTCGGGTCGTTGGATTCGTTGAGCGGGATGCGCACGACGCCATCCGGCGCGGTCATCGCCTTGGACACCAGGCCGGTCTTGGCGCCCTTGATGTCGAAGTAGCGGATCTCGCGGAAGTTGAACAGCTTCTCGTAGTAGTCCGACCACTTGGCCATGTTGCCGAAATAGAGGTTGTGGGTAAGGTGGTCGATGAAGGTCAGGCCGAACCCGGCGGGGTCCTGGTCGGCGCCTGGCACCGGCGCGTAGTCGTCGTACATCGAGCCCTTGTCGCCGTAACGGTCGACCAGGTACAGCATGCAATCGCCGATGCCCTTGACCACGGGCGCGTCGACGGCCTTGGTCTCCGGCTTGTGGTCGATCGCCTCGCCGCCGTTGCCGAGCACGGTCTTGCAGACCTCCTCGGACGGCTTGCTGAAGCGGATCGCGAAACCGCAGGCGCAGGGACCATGTTTGGCTGCGAAGTCGGCGGCGAACGAATCCGGATCCTCGTTGACCAGGAAGTTGACCCCGCCCTGGCGGTATACCGTGATCGGCCGCGACTTGTGCTTGAGCACCGCGGTGAAGCCCATCTTGCGGAAGTAGTCGTGCAGCATCGCGCCCTGGCCTTGCGGCGCGGCGAACTCGACGAACTCGAAGCCGTCGATCCCCATCGGGTTCTCGAAGGTGGTGACCTGCATGCCGAGGTTGGGTTGCGCGCTCATGGATGGCTCCTGCGGTTGGATGCGCCAGCGCAGAGGATGCGCCGATGGCGGTTAGCGGTTCGCGAATGCTGCGCCGCGGCTTGCGCCGCGGCCTGGCACCGTTATAGTTTCAATTGTAACCATTTGCAAGGCGCATTGCGGCAATGCCCGATCCGACCCGCAGCGACACACCTTCCGGTCCCCACCCGGTGCTCGACCTGGAGCATTTCCTGCCCTACCGGCTGAGCGTGCTGTCCAACCGCATCAGCCGCGCGATCGCCGACCTGTATGCCGAGCGCTTCGGCATCGGCGTGACCGAATGGCGCGCGATCGCGGTACTGGGCCGCTACCCCGGCCTGTCGGCCAACGGCGTCGCCGAACGCACGGCGATGGACAAGGTCGCCGTCAGCCGCGCGGTGACGCGCCTGCTGGAGCGCGGCCTGCTGGTGCGCGGGACCGACCACGGCGACCGCCGCCGCTCGGTACTGGAACTCAGCCGGGCCGGTTACGCGATCCATGACCAAGTCGCGCCGCTGGCACTGCGCTGCGAACGCGAGCTGCTGGCGCCGCTGGACGCCGGCGAACGCGCCGAGCTCGATCGCCTGCTGCACAAGCTGGCCGGCTGACCGCGCGGAAGCGCCACGGGTGAAACGAAAACGGCGGCCAAGGCCGCCGTTTCGTTCGCTTCAATCGCGATGCAGCTACTTCACCCCGTGCATCAGCTTGTTGATCAGCGGCGCGATCAGGAACAGCAGCACGCCCGCACCCAGCAACGCCCAGAAACCGAAGGTGAAACCGGACAGCGCCGACTTGACCGTCATCCCGGTCTCGCCGCTGACCTCGCCGGCGAAGATGCCCGACAGGTTGTTGCCGACGGCGATGGAGAGGAACCAGCCGCCCATCGCCAGCCCCACGTACTTCAGCGGCGCCAGCTTGGTCACCATCGACAGCCCGATCGGCGACAGGCACAGCTCGCCCAGGGTCTGCAGCACGTACACCAGCACCAGCGGCCAGAACGGGATCTGTCCGTTGCCGTCGACCAGGCTCGACAGCGCGTACATCAGCACCAGGAAGCCCAGCGCGTTGCCGAGCAGGCCGAGGCCGAACTTGCGCGGGATCGACGGCTCCATCTTCCGGCGCGACATCGCGCCCCAGGCCATCGCCACCAAGGGTGCAAACAACACGATCGCCACCGGATTGACCGACTGGAACCAGCCGACCGGGAACTCCCAGCCGCCGAACATCTCGCGGTCGACGATGTTCTGCGCCAGGAAGTTGAACGAGCTGCCGGCCTGTTCGAAGAACATCCAGAACAGCACGTTGAACAGGAACAGCACCAGCATCGCCACCACCTTGTCGCGCTGGACCTTGCCCTCGCGCAGCGCCTCCACCAGCAGCATCAGCGCCAGCACGATGAACAGCACGCCGAGGATCCAGGCCAGGATCGTGGCGCCGACCTTGGCCATCAGCAGGTACACCAGCGGAATCGCCACGACCACCCCGATCACCACGTACAGCATGCTGCTCTTGCCGTTGCGATCGGCCGGCGGCTCGCCGATGCCGCGCAGCTGGCGGCGGCCGAACCAGAACCACAGGAAGCTCAGGATCATGCCGATGCCGGCGGCGGCGAAGACGACCTTGTAGTTCTGCACCATCGGCGTGTCGGTGATCACCGCCGCGAGCCAGCCGGTGACCAGCGGAGCGACCAGCGCACCGGCGTTGATGCCCATGTAGAAGATGGTGAAGCCGCGGTCGCGGCGATCGTCGTTGGGGCCGTAGAGCTGGCCGACCATGGTCGAGATGTTGGGCTTGAACAGGCCGTTGCCGACGATCACCGTGGCCAGGCCCAGCAGGAACAGCTGCTGGTTGGGCAGCATGATCAGGAACAGGCCGGCGGCCGTGATCGCCGCGCCGAGCAGGATCGACCGCTGGTAGCCGATCACCCGGTCGGCGACGTAGCCGCCGAAGATCGCGGTCGCGTACACCAGCGCCAGGTAGGCGCCGTAGGTGCGGCTGGCGTAGGCCTGGCCGGAGGGATCGCCGCCGAAGAATTGCGCCACGATGTACAGCGTCAGCGCCCAGCGCATGCCGTAGAACGAGAACCGCTCCCAGAACTCGGTCATGAACAGCATCCACAGCGGACGCGGATGGCCGAGCGTCTGCGGGAACTGCGGCGGCATGCCGCCGCCGGGTGGCTTTTCCATCCCCGGACCAACGGGCTCGACGGTGGTGGTGGTATTGCTCATTCGGTTTCCCCGGTTGATGGCAGCGGCACGACAGCGCGCAGGTTTAACCGGCGCACGCCATCGGCGTCAAACGAAAACGGTTATGCTGCGCCGCAACATCAACCCGCGCGGTCGCCGCCGTAGGCTCCGCCCGGCCCGATCGTGGTCCGCACCTCGAACAGCTCCGGGAAGAAGGTCAGCTCCAGCGCCTGCTTGAGGAAGCCGACCCCGCTCGAACCGCCGGTGCCGCGCCGGAAGCCGATGATCCGCATCACCGTGCGCATGTGGCGGAAGCGCCACAGCTGGAACTGGGTCTCCAGGTCGACCAGGTCCTCGCACAGGTGGTATTCGGCCCAATGGGTGTCGGTGTCCTCGTAGATGCGCTCGAACACCGGCAGCAACGCCGGGTCGGAGACGTGCGGCTGCGACCAGTCGCGCTCGATCTGCGCCGCCGGCACCGCGTGCCCGTGCCGCGCCAGGTAGCGCAGCGCCTCGTCGTACAGGCCCGGGGCTTCCAGCACCTTGCGCAGCGCGGCCTGGCCTTCGGGGTCGTGGGCGAACACCTTGAGCATGGCCGCGTTCTTGTTGCCCATCAGGAACTCGACCGTGCGGTACTGCAGCGACTGGAAACCGGACGACGGCCCGAGGATGTCGCGGAATTCCATGTATTCGGACGGCGTCAGCGTCTCCAGCACCGACCACATCTCGGTCAGCTGCCGCAACACCGCCTTGCAGCGGGCGAAGATCTTCTGGCAGGGGTCGAGCTGGTCGCGCTGCAGGTGGCCGGTCGCCGCGGAGAGCTCGTGGATCAGCAGTTTCAGCCACAGCTCCGAAACCTGGTGCTGGACGATGAACAGCATTTCGTCGTGGTGCGGCGGATCGGACAGCGGCTGCTGCGCCGACAGCAGCCGGTCCAGGCGCAGGTAGCCGGCGTAGGTCATGCGCCCGGACAGGTCGGTATGGATGCCTTCCTCGAGCGCGCGTTCGTTGCTGTCGATGCCCATGGGCCGATTCTACCCGCGCGGCCGTTGCGCCTGCCCGGGGACGCGGCCTCCGGCGGTGCCGGAGGCCCCTGGTGCGGGCCCGCGGCGAACCTTCGTAACCGCCTCCACGGCCCGATTCGCTATCATCATGGGTTCCTGCCGCCCAAGGTTCGACCGGATGTCAGTCGTCGCGAAATTCGAAATCGAGTACCTGCAATGCCTCAAGCCTGACGGCAAGCCTGCCGGCAAGCTGCCGCCGGCGTTCAGCGATCCCGCCAGGCTGGTGCCGCTGTTCAAGCAGATGCTGTACGTGCGCACCTTCGACGACAAGTCGATCAGGCTGCAGCGCACCGGCAAGCTCGGCACCTACGCCGCCAGCCTCGGCCACGAGGCCACCCACGTCGGCATCGGCGCGTCGATGCAACCCGAGGACGTGTTCGCGCCCAGCTATCGCGAGTACGGCGCCCAGTTCATGCGCGGGGTGAAGCCGCGCGAGGTGCTGATGTACTGGGGCGGCGACGAGCGCGGCAACGATTTCGAAAGCCCCAGGCACGACTACCCGTGGTGCGTGCCGATCTCCACCCAGTGCCTGATGGCGGCCGGCGCGGCGCTGTCGTTCAAGCTGCGCAGGCAGAAGCGCATCGCGGTGGCCTGCTGCGGCGACGGCGGTTCGTCCAAGACCGATTTCTACGCCGCGCTCAATTCCGCCGGCGCCTACAAGCTGCCGCTGGTGCTGTGCGTGATCAACAACGGCTGGGCGATCTCGGTGCCGCGCGCGGCGCAGACCGGCGCCGAGACCCTGGCGCAAAAAGGCATCGCCGGCGGCCTGCACTGCCTGCAGGTGGACGGCAACGACCTGATCGCGGTGCTCGAAGCCATGCGCCGCGCCACCGAGCGTGCGCGCAAGGGCGAAGGCGGCAGCGTGATCGAGTTCATGACCTACCGCCTGCACGACCACACCACCGCCGACGACGCCCGCCGCTACCGCGGCGAGGACGAGGTCAAGGCCGCGTGGAAGCTCGAGCCGATGATCCGCCTGCGCAAGTACCTGACCGATGCCAAGGTCTGGGACGAGAAGAAGGAAAAGGCCTGGCTGGAGGAATGCGGCAAGCAGGTCGACATCGAGATCAACGCCTACCTGGAGACGCCGGTGCAACCGATCGAGGCGATGTTCGATTACCTGTACGCGGACATGCCCGCCGATCTGCTGGCGCAGCGTGAAGCTGCGATCGCGTGGGAGAAGCGTTGATGGCAACCAAAAAGCAAACCACCGCGAAGAAGCCGGCCGAACCCACGCCGATCACCCTGATCGAAGGCATCACCCAGGCGCTTGCCTACGAGATGCGCAACGACGACGCCGTGGTCGTGCTCGGCGAGGACGTCGGCGTCAACGGCGGCGTGTTCCGCGCCACTGCCGGCCTGCAGCAGAGCTTCGGTTCCGAGCGGGTCCTGGACACGCCGCTGGACGAAACTACCATCGCCGGCCTCACCGTCGGCATGGCTTCGCAGGGCATGAAGCCGGTGGCCGAGGCGCAGTTCGACGGCTTCATGTACCCGATGGTCGACTTCCTCGTCTGCCACGCCGCGCGCATGCGCTACCGCACCCGCGGCCGCCTGCACTGCCCGATGGTGCTGCGCGTGCCCTGGGGCGGCGGCATCCGCGCGCCCGAACACCACAGCGAAGCCAACGAGTCGATCTTCACCAACGTCCCCGGGCTGCGCGTGGTGATGCCGTCGTCGCCGGCGCGCGCCTACGGCCTGCTGCTGGCGTCGATCCGCGACCCGGACCCGGTGATCTTCATGGAGCCCAAGCGCATCTACCGGCAGTACAAGGAGCTGGTGCCCGACGACGGCGAGGCGCTGCCGCTGGACGTGTGCTACGTGCTGCGCGACGGCACCGACGTCACCCTCGTCACCTGGGGCGCGCAGGTCAAGGAAACACTGGAAGCCGCCGACGCGCTGGCCGAAAACGGCATCAGCGCCGAAGTCATCGACGTCGCCACGCTGACGCCGCTGGACTTCGACACCATCGCCGAGTCGGTCGCCAGGACCGGTCGCTGCGTGATCGTGCACGAGGCCGCCAAGACCGCCGGCTTCGGCGCCGAGATCGCCGCGCGCCTCGCGGAGGAATGCATGTACGATCTGGTCGCGCCGGTCGAGCGCGTCACCGGCTACGACACCCATATCCCGCTATTCCGGCTGGAGATGAAGTTCCTGCCCAGCGTGGACAAGATCGTCGCCGCGGTGCGACGCACGCTGGATGCGAGCTGAGGCCGCGCCCGTGACCACGCCCGCCGCGATCAACATCGCCGACAAGTTCGCGAGCTTGGCCGAACAGTGGTCGCCGCGGGTGATCGCCGACCTGAACGACTACCAAGTCAAGGCGGCGAAACTGCAGGGGGAGTTCGTCTGGCACCGGCACGACGACACCGATGAGCTGTTCCTCGTCACCCATGGCGCACTGCGCATCCGCTTCCGCGACGGCGAGACGCGGCTCGGCCCCGGCGAGCTGTGCGTGGTGCCGCGCGGCGTCGAGCACTGCCCGCAGGCCGACGCCGAGTGCCACGTGCTGCTGATCGAGCCGCGCGGCACGGTCAATACCGGCGACGCCGGCGGCGAGCGGACCGCACCCAACGACATCCGGGCATGAGCCACAGCAAGCACACCACAGGCAGGACACCATGAGCGAAAAGAAAACCTTCAGGCTGCCCGACCTCGGCGAGGGCCTGCCCGACGCCACCATCGTCGAATGGTTCGTCAAGGAAGGCGACACCATCAAGCTCGACGACTACCTGGTGTCGATGGAAACCGCCAAGGCCGTGGTCGAGGTGCCTTCGCCGGTCTCGGGCAAGGTGCTCAAGCTCGCCGGCGCGGCGGGCGACGTGATCGCCACCGGCAGCATGCTGGCCGAGTTCGAACTCGACCCCGACATGCCGCAGCGCGCCGAAGGCCAGGACACCGGCCACCATCACGGCGCGCCCGCGGAACAGCCTGCGGCAAGCCAGCCTTCGAAGGGCGTGCCTTCCAAGGGCGTGGGCAGCGAAGATCCGGCGCCCGACGACCGCGTGGTGGCATCGCAGGACGGCGGCGCCATCAGCGAGGACGAAGCCCCAGCCCCCAAGGGCAAGGCCGGCGGCGAGCGCGCCGACAGCGGCACCGTGGTCGGCGCCATGCAGTCCTCGGACGCCGTGCGCAGCGAGCAGGCGAGCTCGGCAGGCGGGGTCAAGGCGATGCCCGCGGTGCGCGCGATGGCGCGCAAGCTCAAGGTCGACATCAGCCGCGTGCGCCCCACCGGCGCCGACGGCGTGGTGACGATGGCCGACGTCAAGCAGGCGGCCGCCGACGGTTCGGCGTCGCCACGCAGCGCGCCCGGCGCGGAAACGCGCCCGCAACCGGCTGCGGCGCGGCAGGTCGACCAGCGCACCGCGCTGTCCGCCTCCGGCAAGCCCATGCGCACCCAGCCGCCGTCGGTCTCGGCGTCCGGCCAGCCCGAGCAGCTCAAGGGCGTGCGCCGCAACATGGCGCGGGTGATGGCCGACGCGCATGCCCGTGTGGTCCCGACCACGCTGTGCGACGACGCCGACCTGCACGCCTGGCTCGGCAAGCAGGACATCACCGCGCGCCTGATCCGTTCGATCGTCGCCGCCTGCCGGGCGGTGCCGGCGCTCAACGCCTGGTTCGACGGCGACAAGCTGGTGCGCACCCTGCATCCGCACGTCGACATCGGCATCGCGGTGGACACCGACGACGGCCTGTTCGTGCCGGCGCTGCGCAACGCCGACATGCTCGACGCGGCCGGCGTGCGCGCGGCGATCAAGCGCCTGCGCGCGCAGGTCGAGGACCGCAGCATCCCGGCCTCGGAGCTGGGCGGCTACACGATCTCGCTGTCCAACTTCGGCATGTTCGCCGGCCGCTACGCGACCCCGGTGGTGGTGCCGCCGACGGTCGCGATCATCGGCGCCGGCAAGCTGGCGCACGACGTGGTCGCGGTGATGGGCGGCGTCGAGGTGCACCGGCGGATGCCGATCTCGCTGACCTTCGACCATCGTGCCGCCACCGGCGGCGAGGCCGCGCGGTTCCTCAAGGCGCTGCTGGACGACCTGGCGCTGCCGGATTGATTGCTCCCTCCCTTTCGCGCAGCGAAAGGGAGAGACAAGGCAGGAGCAAACCCATGCCACACCGCAGCCGCCTCGCCGGCTTCATCATCGACTGCAGGACCGACGACCTCGACTCGGCGGCGACATTCTGGAGCCAGGCGCTCGGGATGACGATCGCCGACCCGGATGCCGGCGACGGCGGGGCCGAGTACCAGCAGTTCGGCGACACCCCCGGCGACCTGCACATCGAGGTGCAGAAGGTCGACCACGCATCGCGGGTGCACCTGGACATCGAAAGCGACGACATCGACGCCGAGGCGGAGCGCCTGGAGAAACTCGGCGCCAGGAAGATCGCGTTCGTGAAACGCTGGTGGGTGATGGAGGCGCCGAGCGGGCAGCGTTTCTGCGTGGTGAAGATGCACCACCCCGAACGCGGCGCCACGCCCCACCGCTGGGATTGACGTCCCGCGCGACGGGTCACGCAGGCCTGCTCAGGCTGCGTCTTCGGCGAAGCCGGACAGTGCGGCCACGACCTCCTCCATCGCGGCGCCCTCGGCGAGATCGCCGACCAGCGCTTCGCCGATATGCACGCCGACCGCCTTGACGAAGTGCAGGCCGGCGCCGCCCTCCCGCTTCAGGCGCGCGACCAGCTGGCCGGCTTCGCGCGCGGACGCGTGGCCCTTGCTCTGCAGCAGCAGCTTGCCCTGCGCATCGACCAGCTTGAAGTGGAAACGGCCGTCGGCTTCGCGATATTGCTTGAACTGCGGCGCGGCGGCCTTGGCCGCGGTTGCCCTGTCCGTGCCCGGCCTGCGCGACAGGTCGCGCAGGCCGACCGCGTCACGCAGATCGCGCAGCCGCGACGTGGCGTACTGCGCGCGCAGCCGCTCGGCGCCATCGCGCAGTTGGCGCTCGATCTGCCGGGGATCGGCGATCAGCGCCTCGTAGCGCTCGCGCAGCGGCGCGACTTCGGCTTCGATGCGCTCGAACAGCCGCTGCTTGGCCTCGCCCCAGCCGATGCCGAGCTCGAACTCGCGGCGCATCGCATCGGTCTCGGCGGCGCTGGCGAACGCCTGGTAGAGCTGGAACACGTTCGACCCGTCCGCATCCTTTGCTTCACCCGGCGCCCGCGAGTCGGTGACGATGCCGGCGATCAGCTTCCTCAGCGTCGCCTGCGGCGCGAACAGCGGGATGGTGTTGTCGTAGCTCTTCGACATCTTGCGGCCGTCGAGCCCGGGCAGGGTCGCCACCTGTTCTTCGATCACGGCTTCCGGCAACACGAAATGCTCGCCGTACAGGTGGTTGAAACGCTGCGCGAAGTCGCGCGCCATCTCGATGTGCTGCACCTGGTCGCGACCGACCGGGACCTTGTCGGCGTCGAACAACAGGATGTCGGCGGCCATCAGCACCGGGTACATGTACAGCCCGGCATTGATGCCGGCATCGTCGTCGTCGCCAGCCTCGCGGTTGCGGTCGACCGCGGCCTTGTAGGCGTGGGCGCGGTTGAGCAGGCCCTTGCCGGCGACGCAGGTCAGCAGCCAGGTCAGTTCGGGGATCTCGGGAATGTCCGACTGGCGGTAGAACCAGGCCTGGTCCGGATCCAGCCCACAGGCCAGCCAGGCCGCCGCGATCTCCAGCGTCGAGCGCTGCACCCGCGCCGGCTCGGCCACCTTGACCAGGGCGTGGTAGTCGGCGAGGAAGTAGAAGCTCTCGCTGCCGGCCATGCGCGAAGCGGCGACGGCAGGGCGGATCGCACCGACGTAGTTGCCCAGGTGCGGCGTGCCGGAGGTGGTGATGCCGGTCAGGATGCGGGTCTTGCGCGGGGTCATGGACACTCGACGAGCGGGGGTGGGGGCAGTTTAGCGGCTTCGGGTTGGTTGGTTGCTGGTTGTGGGTTGTGGGTTGCTGGTGGGGGCTGATGGATGGTTGCTCACTCCAGCAACCCGCAACCCACAACCAGCAACCAGCAACCCCACTCCCACCATCCGCCCGTTCTCCCCGGCACCCACCCCGGAGAACGCACCATGATCCGCAAGCTGATCCTGACCTGCGCGGCGCTGCTCGCCGCAACCGCCTGCACCCCGCTGGCGGCCCAGCCGCTGGTGGACGTCGCCGTCGTCGATCGCGACAGCGGCCAGTGGCTGCCGCAGTACCGCAGCCGCGGCGACACCTGGATACCGGGCGTGCCCGGGCATCGCTACGCCGTGCGCCTGACCAACACCACCGGCGAGCGCGTGCTGGTGGTGCTGTCGGTCGATGGCGTCAATGCCGTCAGCGGCGAGGACGCCGCGCCGGACCAGACCGGCTACGTGCTGGCGCCATTCCAGAGCACCGAGATCGCCGGCTGGCGCAAGTCGATGCAGGATGTCGCCCAGTTCTACTTCACCGACCTGCCCGACAGCTACGCTGCGCGCACCGGGCGACCCGGCAACGTCGGTGTGATCGGCATCGCCGCATTCCGCGAGCGGCAGGCGCCGCGCTACTACCCCTACCCAGCGGCGCCGATCGAACGACGCGAGGCCGATGCGGCGTCGCGCGCCGGCAAGGCCGCGCCTTCCGCGCAAGCGTCCGCCGAAGCCGCCGATTCGCTTCCTGGCGCCAACAGGCAGCGCATCGGCACCGGCCACGGCGCACGCGAATGGTCGCCGGTCGGCAGCACCGATTTCGTGCGCGCCACGCGCGGACCCGGGCAGGTGACGGAGTTGCGTTACGACGCGCCCGAACGGCTGGCGGCCCTGGGCATCCTGCCGCGGCCGTATCGCCCGTGGTGGCGACAGCCGTCCGCGCCGCAGGCGTTCCCGGCCGGCTTCGTGGCCGACCCGCCGCCGGGACCCTGATGCGAGCGACGTGAGCTGGTTTCGATGCGGCATTCGACGAGGCGGGAACCCCTTGCGCAGGACGCGCGCCGCAACCGGAACGGGCCGGCAGCACCGGCCCGTTCCTCTTTGGTTTCCGGGTGTGGTGCCGGGATGCTTCAGTTCCAGGTGCGCTCGAATTCATCCACTTCGCGCTCGGCGCGGTCGCGCTGCCAGCCATATTGCTCCTGCAGCTTGCCGACCAGGTAGGTACGGTTGCCCTCGGCGACGTCGAACACGTCGTCGGTGAGCTCGCCCCACTTCGCCTGGGCCTTGCCCTTGAGCTGTTTCCAGTTGCCCTGGATGGTGTCTTCGTTCATTGCGCTTGCTCCTGTTGGTCGCGATCGATCTTGATCGCGCATGCAGGCTCGCCATGCCGGCCTTCAATGTGCGTCGCGAAAGTGTTGTCCAGGCCTTCAAGAAAGTGAACGGTTCAGATATCGGTCGGTCCGATCCGGTGGTCTCGACTGGGTTGCTACGTGGCAACGGGAGTCGGCGATTGCACGATGCCCTGGCCAAAAAAAACGGGCCGGTTTCCCGGCCCGCCTTCGATCCAATGACAGTGCGCGCTGCAATCGCCGGATTGCAATCAGCCGCCGTTGCCGTCGGTCTCATCGGTGGCGCCGGTCTCGTCGGCCTTCTGCTGCATCTTGTCGCCGACCTTCTCGACATCCTTGCCGACACCCTTCACGGTGTTGCAGGCAACAAGGAAGCTCGCGGAAAACATGGCCAGCACGGCCAGGGCAATCAAACGCTTCATGGGAGTCTCCTGTGCGAATGGGGTGGACCGCGGGGCATGTCTGCGGCCCGCCGGTGCATGTAAGCGCACCTGCGTGTGAATGCCGCGTGCATTCGCCTGCGCGCCAAGACCTGCCATTCAGCCCCGCGGCGACGCTGGTGCGGCCGGACCGCGGATCGGATCGGGCTCGACCCCGGTGCGCTAGTCGCGCATCAGGGTCGACTTGCCGAACAGGCTCTCGACCAGGTCCACCGTCAATTCGGCGGTGGCGTTGCGGTCGTCCAGCACCGGGCTGACCTCGACGATGTCCAGCGACCCCATGCGTCCGCTGTCGGCGATCATCTCCATGATCAGCTGCGCCTCGCGGTAGTTGACGCCACCGGGCACGGGCGTGCCGGTGCCCGGCGCGATCGACGGATCGAGCATGTCGACGTCGAAGCTGACGTGCAGGTGGGTGTCGGCATCGACGCCGTGCAGCGCCTCTTCCATCGCCTGCTTCATGCCGACTTCGTCGATGTAGCGCATGTCGTAGATGTCCAGGCCATGCTGCTTGACCAGCCGCTTCTCGCCCTGGTCGACCGAGCGGATGCCGATCTGGCGGACCTGTGCCGGCACGATCTCCGGCACATGGCCGCCGATCGCGGTCAGCGCCTCCGGTCCGATCCCGCACAGGCAGGCCACCGGCATGCCGTGGATGTTGCCCGACGGCGTCAGGTCGTGGGTATTGAAATCGGTATGCGCGTCGAGCCACAGGATCCGCAGCTGCTTGCCGCTGTCGCGGCAATGCCGGGCCACCGCGGCGATCGAGCCGATGGCCAGGCAATGGTCGCCGCCCAGCAGCACCGGCATGCGTCCTGCCGCGAGTTCGCGCGCGGAGGCTTCCATCACGGCGCGGTTCCAGGCGACGACCTGGTCGAGGTGGCGGTAGCCATCGACCGGTCCGGCCCAGGGGTTGGCCGGTCCCTCGATGTTGCCGCGATCGACCACGTCGACGCCGCGCGCGGCCAGCGCCTCGGCCAGGCCGGCGACACGCAGCGCTTCGGGACCCATGCGCGCGCCGCGCGTTCCGGCGCCGACATCGGTCGGTGCGCCGAGCAGGGAAACAGGGGGATAGCGACGGCTCATGGGTCACTCCGGGGTGGTGCCGGCACCCGGATTCGAACTGGGGACCTACCGCTTACAAGGCGGTTGCTCTACCAACTGAGCTATGCCGGCGTGGATTCTGGGCGTTCGCGGCCCGCAGCGGGCCGCGACAGGATGCACGGGCATGGCCGCATGCCGTGCGCGTCCTGGATCGCGGCGGCCATTCTAGCGCGGCACCGGGGCCCGGTCGGCCCGTCCGGCATCGGGCCTTCAGCGCACGGAAGCGCAGGCGACCCGTTCCGCCCGGGCGACTCCGAGTGCGGCGCGCTCGGCCTCCGGGTCGAACGACGGCGGTGCGGCGACATCGATCCAGGTCTTCACGTCCGCGGCACCGACGGGTTCGGCGCGCACGTCGGCGAATCCGGCGGCGTGCAGGGCGGCCTCATGCCGCCTCGCCGCCGCCTCGCTGCGAAAGGCGCCAAGCGCGATGCCGTTGGCGTCCTCGCCAGTGGCGACGATGAAGTAATCGCTGAACCCGGCCGCGGCGATGCGCCCGGCCATGGCTTGCGCCGCTGCGCGGCTGGCGCGCGGCGGCAGCCAGACGCGCCAGTCGCGCGCCGCCGCGTCCGCCTGCATGCGCACGTGCAATCGCGTGACCAGCGGCTGCAGCCGGGCACGCGCGGCGGCGACTTTCGCGGCATCGTCGAACGGCCCGAAGGCGCGGCAGGTTTCGGAGCCCGCGGGCGCGGCATCCGCAACTGCCGGCGCCGGCGGCCTCGTGGACGCTGCGCGCGGCGTTTCCCGCAGCAGCTGCAGCGTGGGCACGCCTGCCGGCTGTTCGATGGGCGCGGCGGGCGCAGGCGTGCTGCGCGTCGCCCACCACAGGGCGACGCCGACATTCAGCACCAGCAGCAGGACGATCAGGGCACGCGAGAGCATGCGAGGATTCTAGTGCCTGTTCGTATCCGCGTAGCGGCCGTCCATGCGCGCGTCGTCACATTCCCGACAGGGTGCGCGACCACAACGCCAGCCCTTCGAGCACCAGGGTGGGCGCAGTAATTGCGTCGTGCAGGTGCGGACGCAGTGCATCGCGGCCGCCACCGTGCAGCAGCAGGTTCGGCGCCGCCCCGGATCGACGACGCACCTGCTCGACGCTGCGCTCGACCAGGGCCAGCGCCGCGCCGGTGCAGCCCGAGGCGAGCGCATCGCGGGTGTTGTCGGCGAACTCCGCATAGCCACCGCCCGTTTCCGGCAGCTGCGCCGCGCGCGCATGTAGCGCGTCGCGCATCAGCGCCGGCGAAGGCGCGATGCGGCCGCCCTGGTGGCGGCCGGTGCCATCGATCCAGTCGATCGTCAGCGCCGTGCCGACGCCGACCACCACCGACCCCGTGCCGGCGCCGCGCGCATGCGCGGCCAGCAGCGCCAGGAAACGATCGACGCCCAGGCCTTGCGGCTGCGCATAGGCGATCTCCAGGCCGCCGAAACGGGCCTGGGTCGTTGCCAGCGTGATCCGCCCGCAGCGCGCGCACAGCGCATCGAGCAAGCGGGTGCGCAGCGGCGTCGACGCGACGCTGGCGATCGTGGCCGCTTCGATGCGCGCGGGCAGGACGCCGTCCCAGCGCGCGGCGAAATCCACGCCATCGTGATCGATGGCGACGACTTCCGCGAGCCGGCCGTCGCCGCGCAGCGGCGCGCATTTCAGGCGCGAGTTGCCGAGGTCGAACAGCCAGTGGCTGGCGCCTGCGGTCACTGCGCGCGCACGCTGGCTTCGCCGGCATGGAAGCTGCGCACCTGGCCATCGGCCACCCGCACGCGCAGCGCGCCGTCCGGCGCCAGGCCGAGCGCGGTGCCGGACGCCTCGGCGCCATTGCCGTGCAGCACGACTTCGCGCTGCAGCAGCGCATCGTATTGCGCATAGCGCGGCAGGAAAGCCGCCAGGCCGTCGCGATCGAAGCGCGCCAGTGCCGGCAGCATCGCCGCCAGCACCGTGGCGGCGATGCGGTTGCGCTCCAGGGGCCACGCGCCCGCCATTGCCGCCAGGTCGATCCACGGCTGGCCGATGTCCCGCGCGTGCGCCGGCGGCATGCGCACGTTCAGGCCGAGCCCGATCACCGCCCGAACCGGACCGGCGTGCTCGCCGCCGCCCTCGACCAGCAGGCCGCCAAGCTTGCGCAGGGCGACGCCATCGGCGACCACCAGGTCGTTCGGCCACTTCAGTCCGATGGCCCCGTAGCCGAGCGACTGCAGGGCCTCGGCCACGGCCACCCCGGCCACCAGGCTGAGCCCGCCAAGGCGCGCGAGGCCGCCCTCGAACTGCCGCGCCAGCGACAGGTACAGGTTGGCCGCCAGCGGCGAGGTCCAGCTGCGGCCGCGACGGCCGCGGCCGCCGGTCTGGCGCTCAGCCAGCAGCACCGTCGCGCCGCTGCGCGGGGTCGCACGACGCAGCAGCTCGGAGTTGCTCGAGTCCAGCGACCAGGCCACCTCCAGCGACGCGATCCCGGAACGCAATTCCGCCGGCAGCGCGCCGGAAATCGCATCGGCATCCAGCAGGTCGAGCGCCTGCGCCAGGGCGTAGCCGCGACCGGCCCGCGCCTCGATCGCCACGCCGGCTTCGCGCAGCGCCTCGATGCGCTTCCAGACCGCGGCGCGCGTCTGCCCGCTGTCGCGCGCAAGCACGGCGCCGGAAGCGGGACCGGCCAGCAGGCGCTCGAGCAGGGCACGCTCGGCGTTCATGCGCAGCACCGCCAGCCCCGGCGCCGGAGGCGTGTCCGCCCAACACACCTCCTGCCTCGGGCCAGGGGCCATCGGCCATCCGGAAGCAGGCCCGGTAGGCAGGCGCGGAGCAGGCGCATGTGGGAGATGGCGTTGAAGGGCATCGCGCGATTATCCGCGACGCAGCGCGCCGCTGTCCCGCTGCTGCACCGCAACATGCAACCCTCGGTGCCCCGGCCGCATCCACGGTAGTATGATCCTGCGGTTCACGGCCCCGGCCAAGGATTCCCATGTCGCCCAGACTCGCCCTGTGCCTGCTGCTGTTGTGCACCAGCTTCCCGCTGGTGGCGCGCGACGCGCGCATGATGAGCGCCAACAGCGGCGGCAGTGGCGGCAGCTGCCAGGACGACAGCGCGCGCAGCGACGGTGCGACCACGCCGCAGGCCGCCGCCAAGCCGGCCGTCCATGCGGTCAAGCCCGGCAAGCCCAAGGCCGCGTCTTCCCGCGGCGGCGGCGACCTCGGCGACGTGCGTCCGCCGCGCTGGCACAGCTTCCTGCCGGGCATGTTCCGCTAGCCACGCGTGCGTGTCCTTATCCGGCGTTTCCTCCCGGGCACCGACCCCGCGCCACCCGACCCGGCTGTCTGGCAAGCGGTGCGGATGCGCGCACCCTGGGTCGCCGCGCTGGACGCTGGCCGCGACCAGCGCCTGCAATCGCTGGCCGCACGCTTCCTGCGCGACAAGGCCATCACCCCGATCGGCGCGCTGTCGCTGGATGCGGTGCAGCGCACCACCCTGGCGGCACTGTGCTGCCTGCCGTTGATCGAATTCGGCGAGCAGGGCCTGCACGGCTGGTCGCAGCTGATCGTCTATCCCGACGCCTTCCGCGTGAACCGCAGCCACGTCGACGCCGCCGGTGTGCTGCACGAATGGGAGGACGAGCTGATCGGGGAAGCCTGGGAAAGCGGGCCGCTGGTCCTGTCCTGGGCGGACGTCGAGGCCGACCTCGAGCAGCCCGACGCCGGCTTCTGCGTGGCCGTGCACGAGATGGCGCACAAGCTCGATGCGCTCGACGGCGTGCTCGACGGCACCCCGCCCCTGCCGCGCGCATGGCAGCGCCAGTGGGCGCGCGATTTCCAGGCCGCCTACGACGCCTTCGCGACCGCCGTCGACGCCGGGCGCAGCACCGCCATCGATGCCTACGCGGCGGAGGCGCCGGAGGAGTTCTTCGCCGTCTGCAGCGAATACCATTTCAGCGATCCGCGCACGCTGGAAGCGGCGATGCCCGACGTGGCCGCGCATCTCGAACGCTTCTACGGCCCTTCGCCGTTGGCATAGGTCGGGGCTACGTCCCCGACGCCGCGCAATCATCATCCGTCGGGGGCATGGCTCCGGCCTACAGCCCCGGCGGCAGCCTGACCTCGAAGCGCGCGCCGGCCAGCTCGGGCGACACGCCGACATCCAGCTCGCCGCGATAGCCCGCCACGATGTCCTGCACGATCGCCAGCCCGATGCCGTGCCCCTGCACCCGCTCGTCGCCGCGCACGCCGCGCTGCAGCACGTGGGCGACGCGCTCCTTCGGGATGCCGGGACCGTCGTCGTCCACCGCCAGCAGCAGGCCGGGGCGCCGGTTGGGCTGGGTCGCGCCTGCCTTCGCCGTCAGCAGCACCCGCGACTTCGCCCATTTGAAGGCGTTCTCCAGCAGGTTGCCCAGCAGTTCCTGCAGGTCGCCGGGCTCGCCGTGGAAACGCGCCTCGGGATCGATCTCGAATTCGCAGATCACGCCCTTGGCCGCATAGATCTTCTCCAGCCCGCGCACGATCTGTTCGGCGTGCGGCTCGATCGCCACCGGCGCGGCGAACAGCTTGTGCCCGGTCGACGCACCGCGGCTGAGCTGGTAGCTGACCATGTCGTTCATGCGTTGCAGCTGGGTCGAGACTTCCTCGCGCAGCTCCTGTTCGCTGGCGTCGCTGTCCAGCCGCGTGCGCAGTACCGCCAGCGGCGTCTTCAGGCTGTGCGCGAGGTCGGCCATCGTGTTGCGCTGGTGGTCGAGGTTCTCGCGCTCGCTCTCGATCAGCGCATTGATGCTGTCGGTGAGCGGTTCGAGTTCGCGCGGATGCCGCTCGCTCATGCGGTGGGCCTGGCCGCGCTGCACGCGCATGAGCTCGCTGACCACGTTGCGCAGCGGCCGCAGGCTCCAGCGCAGGACGAAGGTCTGCAGCAACAGCAGCACCGCGCCGGCGATCCCCAGGTAGCCCCACAGGGCCTGCCGGAACACGCGCACCTGGCGCGCCAGCGTGCCCTCGTCCTCCATCACGTAGATGGTGTACGGGAACTCGATCTCGCTGCCATCGCTCGCCTCCGACACCACCGCCATGCCGATGCCGTAGCGGAACACCTCGCCGGGGCTGCCATTGGTGTTGGTGATCGGCAGCGGGCCGCGGAATTCTTCCTGCTTGGGGGCCAGCATTTCGGCGTCCGGCAGCTGTGGCCCGCGCGTGGACATCGATTGCCAGCGCTTGTCCTCGGGCTGGACGATGATCGCGTACAGGCCGCTGCCCGGGCGGTCGAAACGCGGATCCGGCGGCACGTCGGGCACGTAGATGTCGCCGTTGCGGAAGAAGTCGACGCCGCCGGCATAGTTGAAGGCATAGGCCTTGAGCCGGTCGCGCTGCACCTGCCCGGCGACGTCGACGAAGGCGCGGTCGAGCGCGTAGCCGGCCAGCGCCAGGAAGGCCACCAGGCCCAGGCTGGCCGCCAGCAGCTGCCGGGCCTGCAGCGAACGTGGCCGCCAGCGCAGCAGGGGTTTGCGTTCGACTGTCATCGGATCATCGGCGGGGTGCGGGGCACCGGAACCCCGATCGTAACCGCCGGCAGGCCGCTGGCCGCGGTTCGATGCCCGGACGCGCGCCTGCCGGGCGCCTCAGCGACCGCGGCGCGCGGCATTCAAGCCCCGCTCACGCCTCGCTGCTGCGCGGGATGGCGAAGCGGTAGCCGCGGCCGCGCACGGTCTCGATCGGCTTCAGCGTGCCTTCGGGGTCGAGCTTCTTGCGCAGGCGGCCGATGAAGACCTCGAGCACGTTGGAGTCGCGGTCGAAATCCTGCTGGTAGATGTGCTCGGTCAGGTCGGCCTTCGAGACCAGCTCGCCGGCGTGCATCATCAGGTACTCCAGCACCTTGTACTCGTAGCTGGTGAGGTCGACGTTGCTGCCGTCGACGGTCACCGTCTGCGCCGCGAGGTCGAGCACCACCGCGCCGCATTCCAGCGTCGGCTTGCTCCAGCCGGCGGCACGGCGCACCAGCGCATTGACGCGCGCCAGCAGTTCCTCGACGTGGAAGGGCTTGACCAGGTAGTCGTCGGCGCCCTGCTTGAGGCCGTCGACCTTGTCCTGCCAGCTCGAGCGCGCGGTCAGGATCAGCACCGGGAACTGCTTGCCCTCCTCGCGCAGCGCCTTGACCAGCTCCATGCCGGACATCTTCGGCAGGCCCAGGTCGATGATGCCGACGTCGAACGGGACTTCGCGCCCCATGTACAGGCCTTCCTCGCCGTCCTGCGCGGCATCCACCGCGAAACCTTCGCGTTTCAGGCGCGCGGCAAGGGTCTCGCGCAATGGGGCTTCGTCTTCAACGAGCAGGATTCGCATCGGCTACTCCATAAGGGTTTGCGGGCGCGGGGCTCGCGGTTGCGGACAACCGTGTCCGGTCGATATGGCGCATTCTGCAGCTTGGGGATTCAGTTGTCGTCGTCGCGTGTAGGCGGGTCGCGGTGCTGTTGCGGATCGTCCATGTAGACGCGCACCCGCCCGCGGTCGTCCATGACCTTGATGCGGTTGACGTCGCGGCCATCGGACTGCATGCGTTCGGCGCTGAGGACCTGGCCGCGGGTGGAGCGCTCGATCCTGCGCACCGAATCGGCCAGGCTGTCGTCGCGCTGCGGACGCTGCCGCCGCGATGCCTGGGGCGCCGGCCCGCCTGCATCCTGGCGCGCCTGCGGCCGGTTGCCGTTGCCGCGCCCCTGGTGCCCGCGTCCGTCCTGGGCCCACGCGGTCGCCGTCGCCAGCATCAGCAGGCTGGCGAGCATGGCAGGCAACAGGCGAGGAGAACGGGTCGGCATGGTGGACAGGACACGGGTCGATGCAAGGCTCCCCTGCGACGGGCGGAAGGCCCAGGCAGGGGTTTGCCGGAGCATGGATTGTCGAAACCCGGCGGTGAACAGGCCTTAACTTTTCGTTTACGGGCGGGGAAGCATTCAGCACCACGCTCCCTGGCCGACGCTTTCAGAAAATCTCGGCAACGCAGCAGCGCAACGAGCCGCCGGCGGCCTCGAGCGCATCCAGCGGCACGTCGTGGATCCGAAACCCGGCCTGCTCCAGCAGCGCGCGGTGCGGCCCGGAAAGCCCGTCGGCCGCCCGGCCGCTCATCCACACCCCATTTCCGGAAACGGCGATCGCATTGCCCGCGAACGCCGCCTGCTCGTCCGCCGACAGCATTACCGCGTGCGGCGCATACAGGCTGGCGATGGCATCGGCCACGGCCGGATCGGCCAGCCCGGCCGGCGACACCACCAGGGCGCGTCCGGCCAGCACCGCCAGCACGACGTTGGTGTGGTATTCGCCCGCCGCCAGATCGAACATCAGGCTGGCCCGCAGCCCGAACGCCTCGTGCATCAGTCGCGCACCGGCTTCGTCGCAGCGTTCCGACAGCCCGCAGAAGCCCAGGCCGCGGGCGCGGTCGACCACCAGCGCGCCGGTCAGTTCGCAGGGGTGCGGCTGGGTGGACAGATCCGTTTCCAGGTAGCCGAGGGTGTCGCGGAAGAAACCACGGATGTCGCCGCGCAGCGCTTCGCGCTGGCGCACGGCGTGGCGCATGCGGCCGACGACCAGGCGCCCGGGAATGGTGGCGAAGACATTGTTGGGGAACACCCCGTCGGGCGCTTCGGGGTCTCCGGGGAAGCACAGCGTCGGCAGCGCGCGCGACAGCGCGCGCTGCAGGCCACGGTGCTGCGCCGCGGCCAGGGCCGGATCGAAGTCGCGCGCCGACGCCATGTAGCGGTTGTCGCCGGCGGACTGTTCGGCGCGCGCGAAACCGTCGGGGGCGACCAGGAAGGCCGATTTCGCCGTCGCCGGCCCGAAATCCGCCGCGCAGCCGCGCGCCGCTTCGAGGAAGCGTGCGACATCGCGGGTGATCATGCGGCCCGCCTCGCCGGGCCGGTGGCGGCCAGCGCCGTTTCGACCAAGGCCCAGTCCGCGCCGACGCGGTGTGCGCCTTCGCCCAGCACCTGGCGGAACCGGCGGCCGCCGGGCTGGCCGTGGAACAGGCCGAGCAGGTGCCGGGTGATGTGCTTGAGCGCGGCGCCACGCGCAAGCTGCGCCTCGACGTACGGCCGCAGCGCGCGCAGCAGTTCGCCGCGCGTGCGCAGCCTGCCCCCGAACCACGCGACGTCGATCTGGTGCAGCAGGTAGGGCTCGTGGTAGGCGGCGCGGCCGAGCATGGCGCCATCGGCATGCGCGAGCTGTGCGGTCGCGGCGTCGAGGCTGGCGATGCCGCCGTTGACGACCACCGCCAGCTGCGGGCGCTCGCGCTTGAGCGCATGCGCCCACTCGTAACGCAGCGGCGGCACCTCGCGGTTCTGCTTCGGCGACAGGCCCTGCAGCCAGGCGTTGCGCGCGTGCACGATGAAGGTGTTGCAGCCGGCCCGGGCGACGGTGTCGATGAAGTCCCGGAACACTTCGTAGCGCTCGTCGTCGTCGACGCCCAGCCGGCACTTCACCGTCACCGGGATCGGCCGTTCAAGCGCCGCGACGGCCCCGATCATCGCCGCGACGCTGTCCGCGACCAGCGCCGGTTCGCGCATCAGGCAGGCGCCGAAACGGCCGGCCTGGACCCGGTCCGACGGGCAGCCGACGTTGAGGTTGACCTCGTCGAAGCCGTGCGCGGCGCCGATCGCGGCCGCCTGCGCCAGCAGCGCCGGCTCGCTGCCGCCCAGCTGCAGCGCCACCGGATGCTCGACCGCATCCATCGCCAGCAGCTTCGCACGATCGCCGTGGATCACCGCATTGGCGTGCACCATCTCGGTGTACAGCCGCGCGTGCGGCGCCAGCAGGCGATGGAATACCCGGCAATGGCTGTCGGTCCAGTCCATCATCGGGGCGACGGACAGGCGCAACTGTTCGGGTGCAATGGCGATCGATGGTTGCATCGAGGCAATTGTAGGGCTGCGCAGGATGCGCGCCCGGCCTAGCCCGCGCTTTTCCCGCGCGCCTGGACGAAACGCGCGAACGCCGCCAGGGTCTCCTCGCTGACGTGGTGCTCGATGCCCTCGGCGTCGCGGCGGGCGGTATCGGCGTCGATGCCAAGCGCCATCAGGAAGGCTTCGACGGTGCGGTGGCGCGCGCGGCTGGCCTCGGCCAGCGCCTGACCGGCGTCGGTGAGGAAGATGCCGCGGTAGGGCTTCTGCACCACGAAGCCGCCCTTGACCAGGCGCTTGAGCATCTTCGCCACCGTCGGCTGCGACACCCCCAGGCGCGCGGCGATGTCGACCTGGCGCGCCTCGCCGCCGTCGCCGATCAGGTCCGAAATCAGCTCGACGTAGTCCTCGACCAGCTCCGTGCGCCGCGCCTCGCGCGCCTGGCGGAAGCTCTCGACGTGCAGGTCGGCATCGATCAGGGCCGGTGTTCCGTTGCCCGGGGCCGCTGTTGGTTTCGCCATGACGGTGACGCCTCGCGTGATCGCACCCGGCGCAGCACGCAACCGGAGCCGGCCGGTGCCAAGGAGCGCAAAGCGGGCGGCAAGATTACCGCAGCCGCATTATGCCCTTGCTTTGAAGAATAGCGTTGGCTATAAACTGGCCTCCCCCCGCCCAGCCGGCGCCCTGTCCGTGGAACGCGAGTTGACCGATCCACCCCCGACGGGCGAGGCGGGCTGGCGCTTCGGCCGCGACGCCCAGGCACGCCCCAGCCTCGGCAGCCTGAACGCGAGCATCCCGGTGCCGCAGTCCGGCCACTGGCTGCGGCGGCTGTTCGCCTTCGCCGGCCCCGGCTACATGGTCTCGGTCGGCTACATGGACCCGGGCAACTGGGCCACCGACCTGGCCGGCGGTTCGAAGTTCGGCTACCTGCTGCTCAGCGTGATCCTGCTGTCGAACCTGATGGCGATCGTGCTGCAGGCGCTGGCCGCGCGCCTGGGCATCGCCACCGGGCTCGACCTCGCCCAGGCCTGCCGCGCCCGCTATTCGAAACCGGTGAACTTCGGCCTGTGGCTGGCCTGCGAGGCGGCGATCATCGCCTGCGACCTGGCCGAGGTGATCGGCACCGCGATCGCGCTCAACCTGCTGTTCGGCATCCCGCTGGTGGCCGGCGCCATCATCACCGCGATCGACGTGTTCCTGATCCTGTACCTGATGCGGCACGGCTTCCGCATGCTGGAGGCCTTCGTCGTCGCCCTGCTGCTGATCATCTTCGCCTGCTTCGCGGTGCAGATGGCGCTGGCGGCGCCGCCGGTGCAGGACGTGCTCGGCGGATTCGTGCCGAAGTGGCAGGTGGTCGCCGACCCCGCGGCGCTGTACCTGGCGATCGGCATCATCGGCGCCACGGTGATGCCGCACAACCTGTACCTGCATTCGTCGATCGTGCAGACCCGCGACTACACGCGCGACTACGCCGGCAAGCGCATGGCGATCCGCTGGGCGGTGACCGACAGCACGGTGGCGCTGATGCTGGCGCTGTTCGTGAACGCCGCGATCCTGATCATGGCCGCCGCGGTGTTCCACCAGTCCGGCCGCACCGACGTGCAGGAAATCGAGCAGGCCTACGAGCTGCTGACGCCGATGCTCGGCGTCGGCATCGCCTCGACCCTGTTCGCGGTCGCGCTGCTGGCCTCCGGCGTCAACTCGACCGTGACCGCGACCCTGGCCGGGCAGATCGTGATGGAAGGCTTCCTGCACCTGCGCATGCCGCCCTGGGCGCGGCGCCTGGTCACGCGCGGCATCGCCATCGTGCCGGTGGTGTTCGTCACCGCGCTCTACGGCTCGGAAGGCACGGCGCGGCTACTGGTGCTCAGCCAGGTGCTGCTGTCGATGCAGCTGCCGTTCGCGGTGATCCCGCTGGTGCGCTTCGTCTCGGATCGAAGACTGATGGGGCGCTTCGTCACCCCGCGCTGGCTGGGCGCGATCGCGTGGCTGATCGCGACAGTGATCGTGGTGCTGAACGTGAAGCTGCTCTTCGATACGTTCGTGGCGGGTTGAGCGTGATGGCGCTGTAGCGGCCGTATCTCCAAATGGAGAGAAAGCGTTCCGCCTTCGGCGGGTTCATTTCTTTGATAAGCGTCAAAGAAACGAACCAAAGAAAACGCTCTCCCCGACACGGCAAACGAACCAACTTCGTTGGCGCATGGATTTTTCGACTCGCCATCCATGGCTCGATCGAAAAACGGCGCACATCCTGTGCGCCGCCCTCCGGGTCTCCACAATCCGCGGTCAATTCACGATCTTCAGCAGCGAAAAGCGCTGGTTCTGCTTCTGAAGATATGCGGCAATCGGGCCGTCTCAAGACCCAAGGGCAGCGTGCATGGGTGCACGTCGTTTCCAGCCGAGCCATGGATGGTGGGTCTGGAAATCACCCGCGAGAGCAAAACCATTGGTTTGCCTTGTCGGGGAAGGCATTTCTTTGGCTACTTTCTTGACTCGCACCGTCCATGGCGCTCGCTCTTCGGGCCGGCTCCGCCGTTCGCATGCGCTTCTGCGCACGCAGTGTGCCAACAAAGAAAGTTGCCCGCCGCCAGGCGGGACATTTTTCGGCTTCCGCAGAACAACGCCGACCGATCCCGCGCGACAACGATCAAACCCTGCCGCAGGATCCGGCCGCTATTTCCCGCGGCCGTCGCGCTTGGCCCCTGCCGCGGCCGTCCGCGGCTCCGCCAGTGGCCGCCCCCAGCGCACGTAGCTTGCGGCGATGTCCTGCTTCAGCCGGGCCATCGCGTCGCGCCGGTCCGGCAGCGCCATCCCCGCCGTCACCGCGCCCCACCCGTCCGCGTGCGCCTGCTCCCAGGTCTCGATCACGCTGCGGCACGGCTGTCCGGCCAGCTGCGCGAGCGCGCAGGCGTAATACACGTCGCCCGGCGCCCAGTTGCGTCGCGTCACCAGCTCGGTCACCAGCTCGCGCGGCGCGGCGTGGTAGCGCACGATCTCGTCGATGAAGGCGCCGCGGTAACGGCTGCCGTAGTCGTTGATGTCGGCCAGCTGGCGATCGATCCAGGCATCGCCGCTGCGCGGATTCCAGGCGAATGCATAGTCCTGGGCGAACGCCGCGAGCGCCACCAGCACGCCGGCGGCGGCCAGCATGCCGCGCATCCAGTGGCGGGCTTTCGATCCATCTCGCTTCATGTCATGCGCCTCGTGTGTGTCTGCCGCCGCTCATTGCAGGCCGCGCGGCGGTAGCGGCCGCAACAGGTTACGCTCCCGCCGCGGCAGCGGCCGTCCACGGGCATCGCTGATCCGCAGGCTGCGATCCGGGAGCAGGGCGTAGGTGCGGCGATCGCCGTCCTCGCCGGCGATCCGGATCAGGTCGCCGTCGCGATGCCAACGCCCGCCCTCGACGAAGCGCGCCCCGCCGTCGCCGGTCAGGTAGACCTCGACCATGCGGTATTCGTCGTCGCCCGCCGCGCGCAGGAGCTGCAATTGCACCTGGATGCCGTCGCAATCGGCGCAGGGCAGCAGGCCACGCCATTCCATGCGGCCACCGGCCTGCTCCAGCTGCGGCAGCGGCACCGTGGCCGGGGTCGCGCCGCCGCAGCCGCCCAACAGCAGCAGGCAGGTCAGGATGCAGCCGCGTTCGAACAGGCCCATGCACCGATTGTGCCGCAGTCCGGCGATCCGCGCCTTGCACATGGCCGTGACGGCGGCAGCGCTACCTTGCCTGTCGATGAAGGGCCTTCGCCCAGGAGAGCAATGCGATGGATACGCACCAGTTTCCCGAACGGCGACGGTCGCGGCTGCTGCGCTGGCTGCTCGGGCTTGCCGCCCTGGCCGTCCTGCTGGCCGTGTACGCGATCGCACTGCACTGGTTCACGCAGCGGGTCGAGACGGACGTGCAGAAGAGCATCCGCGCCCTGCCCGCCGCCGGCGAAACCGCGCCCCACTAGCGCCGCGCGAAGCCGGCGCTGCGGCCACGACCAGCCGCGTCAATGGCCGGCAAGGGCGGCGGCCGAATCCTCGATCGAGGCGACCGCCGCCGGCAATTCGTCGGGCGCGCCGACGCTGCGCATCCGCTGTGCCGCCTGGCCGATGTCCGCCTGCGCTTCATGGCTCCAGGTGGTGTGGTAGGGCATGTGCACGCCCCAGCCGCCGAGCTGCAGCACCGGCGCGATGTCCGATCGCAGCGAATTGCCGATCATCACGAATTGTTCCGCGCCGATGCCGAACTCCTCCAGCAGGCGCGCATAGGTCGCGGCATCCTTCTCGCTGACGATCTCGATGCGCCGGAACTGCGCGGCCAGCCCGCAGTCGCGCACCTTCGCCTCCTGGTGGAACAGGTCGCCCTTGGTGATCAGCACCACCTCATGGCGCGAGGCGACCTCGGCCACCGCCTCGCGGATGCCGGGGAGCAGTTCGACCGGATGCCGCAGCAGGGTCTTGCCCAGCTGCACGATGCGATGCAGGTCGGCGGCGGTGACGCGCTTGCCGGTGATCTCGACCGCCGCTTCGATCATCGACAGCACCATGCCCTTCACGCCATAGCCGAACCAGCCCAGGTTGGCCTGCTCGAAGCCGTACAGGCGTTCGGCCACGCGCGCGTCGGCGAGGTCGACGTAGGCGCCGACGATCGACTCGAACTCGAGCTGCGCGGCGTCGAAATAATCCTGGCTGCGCCACAGGGTGTCGTCGCCGTCGAAGGCGACCATGCGGATTGCATCGTCCATGCGCGCATTATGCCGCTCGCGAAAAGGCGGCCCGGAGGCCGCCCACAATGGATGGAGCGTTCGCTCCCGGCTCAGTGGCTGCCGGCGCCGTCCGGATCGCCGCCCTGCTGCTTCATCGCGAAGCTCTTGTATTCCTCGGCGCTGAGCTTGCCGTCCTTGTTCGCGTCGGCCTGGTCGAACACCTGGTTCAGCGCCGGCACGGGCGCTGTTTCCGGCTTGCTCAGGTTGCCGTCCTTGTCGCTGTCCAGGTCGGCCCAGGTGACCGGCTTGGGCGCGGCCTCGGGCTGCGCGGCCTGCGGCGCGCTGGACTGCGTCGCATCCTGGTCGGCCTCGGTGGGCCCGGACTGGGCGAAGGCGATCGGCATGGCCAGGGCGGCGCCCAGGGCGACCGCGCCCGACAGCAGCTTGCTTGCGTTGTTCATCGTTGTTTCTCCATGGGGGAAGGTCAAAGCGCGCGGCGGCCCCGGATCGCAGAGGGAGAGGGCAAACCAGGCCGGGGCCGCCAGCACGCCGGGCGCAGCTTGCGAGCGCATGCATGAATGCCGGCAGGGCGACATCGCGCCGGCTTACGTTTGCTTAACCACATGCGCGCCACTTGCCGCTAGCACCGCGCGCGACGCGCGTCACGCAATGCGCGCAGGAGGCCCGCACGCGGGCTGGATCGACGGCATGAGTGGCGGTGGCAGCCGCCGTCGACGACTGAACGCAACACAACCTTCACGATCGAGCCGAAGCCGCGCCGTGGCATCCGTGTCGATGCGATGTCATTCGTCGCGGGATCCTCCGGCTGCCGATGCAGGCCCGGATCCGGCCAGCGCGCGCATGCGCATCACCAGCCCGATCCCGCTGACCAGGTAATAAGCGACCAGCGCCGCGAGGAAGGCGAAGGTCAGGGGGCTGGTGTTCTGCCCGAACGACTCCGCGGCCGGCTGCGCGGCAGGCGCGAACGCGCCCACGTGCCAGCGCCATGCCAGCCGCGCCACCAGCAGCAGGCTCAGCGCGCCGCCGATCCACGGATTGGGCGTGTAGCTGCGCCGCCCGTCGACCATGCCGACCTGCATGTGCCTGAGCGCAAGCCTGCCGAGCACGGCGCCGAGCAGGCCGCCCAGGGCCATCGCCGGCGCCAGGTGCGGCAGGGCGACCGCGGCCAGCAACAGCCCGCAGCCGACCAGCGCCAGCAGCACGATGCGGGCCGTCGCGCGCCCTGGCCGGTACGCCTGCCGGCCGAACTGGCGGCGGATGCGCCGGTAGTACAGCCAGGCGACGCCTGCGGTGGCAACCCAGGGTGTCAGGACAGAAGCGGACATGGCGGCGACCCTCGTGGAACACGGCAGCCTAGCGCCGCGCGAACGGGCGGCAAGTGCCGGAGGTCCGTGCGCGTCATGCATCCGCGCCCGCGCCCGCCGCCGGCCAACGCGCCGACGCGCTCGCATCAGGCCTCGTCCTGCGTGCGCACGGCGATCCGCGGCTCGCCTTCCGCGTCCAGCGCGACATCGACCTGGATCGGTCGGCAGCAGACCTGGCAATCCTCGACGTACTGCTGCTCGCCCGCCGACGCATCGACCAACACGGTGATGGTTTCCCCGCAGTACGGACAGGCGATATCGAGGGCAGGCAGCATCCGGTGCGCTCCGTGGAAGCGTGACGCCAGCCTGCCGCGACCGCGACCCCAATCCCGGCATCGCAGCGCACGCCTGGCGTTCACGCGCAGGTGGTAGTGTGCCCGTGCGCGAACGTTCGCGCACGACCGGAGCGACGCACCATGAGCCGGCGCCTCCCCACCCTCGCCCTGCTCGCCCTGTGCTGCCTCAGCCTGCCGACCGCCTGCACGGGCGCCAATCCCGCTGCCGTCGAGACCGACACCGCCCGCGAGCAGCCGATCGAGACCAGCATGGCCAGCAACCCCGACCGCGACGGAGCCGGACCGGCCCCGCAAGCCACCCGCGGCGACAAGCCCATCGCCACCGGTGGCGCCGTCGCCGCCGGCAAGCCGATGCAGACCGGCGGCCGGCTGCCGCCGATCCGGGTGCCCGACAACCCCTTCGCCAGCCGCGAGGTCGCGCGCTTCAACGAGCCGTGGGCGATGACCTTCCTGCCCGACGGCCGCCTGCTGGTGACCGAGAAGGCCGGGCGTCTGAAACTGCTGGACGTCGCCAGCGGACAGGTCGGCGAGGTCACCGGCGTGCCCACCGTCGCCTATGGCGGCCAGGGCGGGTTCGGCGACGTGGTCCTGCACCCGCAATACGCGAACAACCACCTGCTCTACATCAGCTACGTCGAAGCCGGCGGCAACGACACCCGCGGCGCCGTCGTCGCGCGCGCCACGCTCTC
>SWCD01003532.1_pt1 | contig 42184 bp, 47 predicted proteins | sample 4693011 | NCBI WGS metagenome assembly SWCD01 (sample SAMN10267278, study PRJNA491770) | bioreactor metagenome | isolation source: DHS bioreactor inoculated with marine | place: Japan: Omine Ridge, Nankai Trough
GGGGGGGGGGCGGGGAGGCGCCTTTGCCCTAGCGCACCTCCCAGTACCCGCGCATTTCGCGTTCGACCGGTGGCAGGCCGACATCGGTCCGCAAGCGGTCGGGAATGGCCGTCCGGGGCACGCGCCGTCGCGCAACGAGCGCGGCCAACAGCGCGCGCGCGACCTTGCCCGCGCCGTAGACGTCGATCAGCCGGCGCATGTCCTGGGCCGGCGCATTGGCAGAGATCATCGCCATGGTGTTTCTCCTTTCGAATTCTGATTCGGGGGGCAGGATCGGAGCTCAAGCGCACTTGAGGTCAAGCCCCGATCCCGCCCCGCCTCCCGGGTTACATCCAGAGGTCCCGGAGCGCCGGTGGCGGTTCGCCGCGCTCCGTCAGCCCGATATCGCGACGCAGATGGTCGGGCATCTCCGCAATCCTGGCGGTGGTGCCCACAGTGCCGCGCAGCGCTTTGACGAAAGCGACGAAAGCGGTCCAGGCGCCGTGGCGGTCGATCAGGATCTGCATGGTGACGTGCGGCGGAACGGCCGCGGCAAGTGTGGTCGGATTTTGCATGTCGATCATCCGGCGCAAGACGCACCGGTCCCTGTTGCTGGTTGATTGATGTGCCACAAACGACGCAGTTCGGGCGTGCGTGTGACTCAGAGTGCTGGTGCGGGATGGCCCTGACGCGGGCCGGGGATCAGCAGGTGCCGGTGACGGCGCGAAGATGCGCGTTGGCGGCCTTGCCGAAGGTCCAAACCGAGGCACGATAGCCGGGCTGGAACGCGCCGAGACCCTGGACGGCGAATACGAATGCAGTCATGTAACGCCCTCCTTTGCGGGTGTGTCGGCTGTGGGCTCTGTAGCACAGGACCCCGGGTGCTCAAAAAGGAATCTGCCAAGATGTCGCAGGCGTGACCCGTCGGCCACGCAAGTGCCCGTAGGCGCCGGAGGGGTGTGCCGCAACGAAGCCGCAGGGCGTGCAGGACGCCCGTGCCTCAGTCGTCCCGCGTCTCGGCCTCACGAGCGGGATCGGGGACCGGATCGTACCCCGATCCGCCCAGCGGATGGCAGGACAATATCCGTTTGGTCGCCAGGTACCCCCCCCTTATCCCGCCATGCTTTTCCAGCGCCTCCAGAGCATAGGCCGAGCAGGTCGGTTGGTAGCGGCAGGAATGCCCGACCCAGGGGCTGAGCAACAGCCGGTAGGCGCGCACGGGCAGCGACAGGGTGTAGGCGAGCGGCGTCATGTCCGCGATATAGCCATTCGACAGGGATATCGCCAGCGCGGCCGCGGCTTCAGACCTCGCCCCAATCCGCGTTCAACGCCTCTCGCAGGTCTTCGAGGCGTCGCGAGCCGATCCGGTCGGCAAGCACCGCCTCCGTTTCAGCCAGTGCGGCCCGCGCGGCCAGCGCCAGTTTCTCTCCCTCCGGGGTCATCACGATGACTTTCTGGTTCTGACGCACCGGATCGCGTTCGAGACGGAGGTAGCCCGAGGCTTCCATCTCGCGGAGCGTGCGGGCGATGGCCTGGCGCGATACGCCCATCCGGTCGGCGACCGCGGCGGCGTGGGTCGTGCCGCAGTCCAGGTTTCCGAGCAATGTCAGGTGCGGTTCGGTGATCCGGTCAAACCCGCGTGCCCGCAGCCGGGACAGAACCCCGCGCAACACCCAAAGTCCGCCGGTCTGCAGCAGCACCGTCAGCGGCGCATCGATGGCACCCGGGATCGGAGGTCTTGTAAATTTAGTTGACAAGGTGGTGTGGGTCCGGTTGATTGTCGTCAATCTTGTTTACAACATATCGGACCGGCCATGACCAGCCTGCAATACGCTCTCCGCCTCAACGCCGCGAGTTGCCTTGTGTTTGGCGCGGTCTTCGCGGCGATCCCCCAATGGGTCGCCGTGTTTCTCGGCAGCCCGCCGGCCTGGGTCATCCTTGGCATTGGCATCGCGCTCCTCCTGAACGGCGCGCACCTGTTCTTTGCGTCGCTGCGCCGGCGCCCGGTCTGGGGCGAGATCCTGTGGTTTTCGATCGGCGACATGATCTGGTGGCTCGGCGCGCTCGGCCTCGCGGCGACGCGGACTTGGGTCGAGACGCCAGGCGGCACGGTCGCGGCCTGGGCCGTCGCGATCGTCGTCGCCGGTCTTGGCCTCTGGCAGCTCACCGAACTGGGCCGCGCCCGCACCGGCCTCGGCGCAAGGCCGCATCTGGCCCGGATCGGCCGCTCGTGGATGGGTCTGCCGCTCTGGGTCAGGCTATGGCTGTTCGGCTTGAACGGGGTGTTTCTGGCCGCGCTCGCTTTCGTGCCATCGGATATGGCGCGTGTCGTCCTCACCGGCTACGTCGCGAGCGGCCCGCTATTGGCGGCGTTCGCTCTGGCGCAGGGCGGGCTCACCCGGGCCGCGGGGCTTGGACATCTCCTGCCCTGGGTGCCGATGCTCGGCTGGCTGGCGGCCGATTTTCCCGCCGGGGCGCAAGGCGTCTACGCGGGTGTTCTGGCCGTCTGCGCCGCCATCTGCCTGGGGTTCGACGTCTATGACACCGCCCGCTGGCTCAAAGGCGAACGGGCGGTGATCGGTCTGCTGGCTCAGTAGCCGCCCTTGCGCTTGCTCTCGGGCAACCCGGCGATCCGGCCGCCCTGTTTCGACGGGTCCATCGGGAAGAGATCGTACAGATCGCCTTGCTTGATCTTCTCGCCCCAGGCATCGCTCATCGCCTTGATGATGGCGCGGGTGTTGGGCTGGTTCTCGCGGTTTTCGAAGTATTCTTCGCGCAGGTAGTTGATCACATCCCAGTGCCGGTCGGTGAGCTCGGGGATGTCTTCGGCCGCCGCCATCGCGCGGGCGAGATCCTGCGACCAGTCGTCGTGGTTGACGAGGAAGCCGGTCGCCGTGGTTTCGATCGACTGCCCGTTGAATTCGAATGCCATCATGTCCTCCCTGGTGTCTGCATTCCGTCCGCCGATGCGGACATTCAAAAATCACGATATACGATTTTCACGGCCGAGGCCAAGCGTCAAGACGGCCCGTGTCCATGGACGCGCGCGAGGGCGCGCGAAAGGTCGGTTTCGAGCGCGGCGAAGGGGCGGGCGGCGGTCTCGTCGCGGCGCGCCACCAGAACGTAGTCCCAGCCGCAGTGGCCTTCGCGGGCAAGCACGGCGCGCGCCAGCGCGCGCAGGCGCCGCTTGGCGCGGTTGCGGGCGACGGCATTGCCGACCTTCTTCGACGCGGTGAACCCCACGCGGATAGCGGCCTGCGCGCCGGTTGCAGGCTCGCGGCGGCGGGCTTGCAGAAGAAAGGCAGGAGCGGGGGCCTTGCGGCCGCGGGCGCATGCAAGGAAGTCGGCGCGTTTTCTCAGCGTTTCGAGCTCGAGGCCCGCGCAAACGGAAACCGCCGGCGGCCTGTCCTCTTTGGGGGCCTCCGGCGGCATCATTGTCTCTCGGGTCGGTCGGTCGCTCAGGCGCTCAGGCGCTTGCGCCCTTGCGCACGCCGCGCGTTGATGATCTTGCGTCCCGCCTTTGTCGCCATGCGCGCACGGAAGCCGTGGCGGCGCTTGCGAACCAGGTTCGAGGGTTGAAAGGTGCGTTTCATCGCCCGTCTCCGTCACACATGCCACCGATACCCGTTGGAATCGGGGGCTATTCCATTCGAAGACCGGTCTATAGGCGCGGACGCACCCCAAGTCAAACGCCGATATCGGCAAAACCGGCCGCGCCCGTCGCTGGTATCGGCGACCGCAGGCGGATAGGGTATACATCGGCATACAAAGGATGGAGCCAATGCTCCAAGGGCTCCGCCATGTTCAGCGCGCGCGGCCCGCGAGCGGGGAACAGGCGGCCCGCGACTTCGATGCCGGGCTGCTCGGCCTGAACGAGGGTGCCAAGCCGAAGACGCGCGCTGCGCGTGGCGTGGCGTGGTTCGCGCGCGGGGCCTTCCGGGTGTTTCCCGGTGTCGAAAAGCGGTTTCAGCCGGCCCGCAAAGCCCACCCCGCCTTCCTCGTCGACGATCTGCCGGCGCGGCGCGCCCGGCTCCAAGCTTCCGGTCGGTGCTGCCGGCCGGACCCCGCCCTGCCGGGCGACGACCGTGTCACGTCCACGATCCCTTAGGCAACCGGGTCGAGCTCATCGAACCGGCGCGAAACGCGGTTCGGCTGTAACATTCGGGCCTGCGCGATCAATCGGGCGTGAGACCGGCGACCCGGCTCTGGGAAATGGCGCGCCAAGGCGTCATGTTCTGCGCTTACCCGGAGGACAGATGCCCGAGACCCGACCCAGCCTTCTGCGCCTCGTGCCGCTCATTGCCATCGTGGTCGCCGCGGTCGCCGGGCTGGTCTGGCTGCGCCCCTATCTCTCGTTCGAGGCGTTGACGACGCACCGGCAGGCGCTCGAGGATCTCGTGGCGGGCCACTACGGATGGGCGGTCGCAGGTTTTCTCGGCGTCTATGTCACCATTGTCGCCCTGTCGCTCCCCGGTGCCACCATCGCCACGCTCGCCGGCGGTTTCCTGTTCGGCCTGTTTCCCGGCGTGTTCTACAACGTCGGCGCGGCCACGGTCGGCGCGGTGCTGATCTTCCTCGCCGCGCGCATGGGGCTGGGCGACCGGCTCGCAGCCCGGCTCGACGCCGCCTCCGGCGGGATCGGACGTCTCAAGCGCGGGCTCGACCGCGACCAGTGGTCGGTTCTGTTCCTCATGCGCCTGGTGCCGGTGGTGCCCTTCTTCGTCGCCAACGTGATCCCCGGCCTGCTCGCCGTACCGCTCCACCGCTACGTTGTCACAACGGCGCTGGGCATTCTGCCGGGTGCGCTGGTCTACACCTCGGTCGGGGCCGGGCTCGGCGAGGTCTTCGACACCGGCGCGCGCCCTGATCTGGGCGTGATCTTCGAACCCTACGTGTTGCTCCCGCTCCTCGGCCTCAGCCTGCTCGCCGCCCTTCCGATCGTGCTGCACGCTCTGCGCAAAGACCCCGCATGACCACGATCAAGGCCGATATCTGTGTGATCGGAGGCGGATCCGGTGGGCTGTCGGTGGCCGCGGGGGCGGTGCAGCTGGGTGCGCGCGTTGTGCTGATCGAGGCCGGCGAAATGGGCGGCGATTGCCTCAACACCGGCTGTGTGCCGTCCAAGGCGTTGCTGCATGCCGGTGCCGAAGGGCTCGACTGGAAGGCCGCTCATGCCCATATGCGCGCGACCATCGAAAAGGTCGCCCCGCACGACTCGGTCGAGCGCTACGAGGGTCTGGGCGTGACGGTCCTGAAAGGCTTCGCCCAATTCACCTCGCCGCGCGAACTGGCGGTGGCAGACACCAAGGTGCAGGCGCGCCGCTTCGTCGTGGCCACCGGCGCGCAACCCTTTGTCCCGGACATTCCGGGGCTTGCCGGGCTGCCCTTCCTCACCAACGAGACGATCTTCGATCTGCCCGAACGCCCGCGCCACCTCGTGGTGCTCGGCGGCGGTCCGATCGGGATCGAGATGGCCCAGGCACACCGCCGCCTCGGGTGCGACGTGACCGTGCTCGAGGCCGGCCGGGCGCTGGGCCGGGAGGATCCGGAAGCGGCGGCCGTCGTTCTGGCGGCGCTCGCGGCGGAAGGGGTCGAGATCCGCGAGAACACCCAGGTCGATGCGGTCCGCGCGGTCAACGGTGGCGTCGCGCTCGAGACCACGGGCGGCGACGTGCTCGGCTCACACCTGCTGGTGGCAGCCGGCCGTCGGCCCACGGTGGCGGGCATGGGGCTCTCGGCCGCCGGGATCGCGACCGCCCCCAACGGCATTGTCACCGACGCAAGGATGCGCACCTCCAACCGGCGGGTCTTCGCCATCGGCGATGTCACCGGCGGGGCGCAGTTTACCCATGTCGCCGGTTACCAGGCCGGCATCGTCGTCCGGGAGGCCCTGTTCGGCCTGCCTGCCCGCACCCGCACCGACCATATTCCGCGCGCCATCTACACCTCGCCCGAGCTCGCCCAGGCCGGGCTCACCGAGGTCGAGGCCCGCGCCGCCCACGGGGCCGGCCTCGAGGTCGTGCGCGCCGAGCTCTCCGCCAACGACCGCGCCGTGGCCACCGGGCTGACCGGCGGGTTTCTCAAGGTCATGGTGGTGAAGGGGCGCCCCGTGGGGGCGACACTGGTGGGCGAGAATGCCGGCGAACAGATCGCGTTCTGGGCGCTCGCGCTGTCGGCACGGCTGAAAATGAGCGCCATCGCCGCGACCGTCCTGCCCTATCCGACGGTTGCGGAGCTTTCCAAGCGGGTCGCGGGTGCCTATTTCTCTCCTCGACTGTTTGATAATCTCTGGGTCAAGCGCGTGGTGCGCGCCGTGCAACGGTTCGTGCCCTGATCCCCCGCGAGGAGCGTATGTTCAACTCGTTGTCCGGCCGGTTTCTGGTGCTCACAATCGCCTTCGTGATGTTGGCGGAAGTGCTCATATTCGTGCCCTCCGTCGCCGGTTTCCGCGAAGACTACCTGCGCACCCGGCTCGAACGCGCCCAGATCGCCTCGCTGGCCCTGCTGGCCGACGACATGATCGATCCCGACCTCGAACAGGAACTGCTGCAGACCGCCGGCGTGTTCAACGTGGTGCTGCTGCGCGACGAGGCCCGCGAGTTGATCCTGTCGTCGCCGGTGCCGAGCCCGGTGGTCGCGACCTTCGACCTGCGCGATCCCTCGCGTCTGCGGCTGATCGCCGACGCGCTCGCCCGGCTCGTGCGGGCCGAGGACGAGGTCATCCGGGTGATCGGCGCGCCGGTCCGGATGGGTGGGATCGAGATCGAGGTGACGATGCCGGCCCAGCCGTTGCACGCCGCAATGATCGACTATAGCCGCAACATCCTGTGGCTGTCGCTGGTGATCTCGGGGATCACGGCGGGGCTCCTGTTCCTGGTCGTGCGGGTGCTTTTCGTGCGCCCGATCAAGATCGTGGTGGGCTCGATGATCTCCTACGCCCAGGCGCCCGAAGATGCCCGGCGGGTGCTCGAACCGACCTCGAAACTTGCCGAGCTGCGCGAGGCCGAGGAAGCCCTGCACGACATGCAGACCCAGCTCTCGGCGGCGCTGAAACAGAAGGAAAGGCTGGCCCAGCTCGGCGGTGCCGTGGCCCGCATCAGCCACGATCTGCGCAACATTCTCACCACCGCCCAGCTTTTCGCCGACCGGGTGGAGATGAGCGGGGATCCCGGTGTGCAGCGCACCGTGCCCAAGCTGATCGGCTCGATCAACCGGGCGGTGAACCTGACCGAGGCCACGCTGTCCTTCGGCCGCGCCGAGGATCCCGCACCCCGGCTGGCGCGGATTCCTCTGGCCGAGATCGTCGAGGACGTGGTCGAAAGCGAGCGGATGGCCACCGGCGAGCACGACATTTCCTATGGTGCCGACGTGCCGACAGGGCTCACGGTGCGGGCGGACGAAGAGCAGCTCTACCGGATCCTGCGCAACCTCGTGCGCAACGCGCGCCAGGCCATCGAGGCCACCGGGGAAGCGGGCGAGATCGCGGTTGCGGCCGCGGAGGGCCCGCGCGAATGGACGATCACCGTCTCCGACACCGGTCCCGGTTTGCCGGCCAAGACCCAGGAAACCCTGTTCCAGCCGTTCTCCGCCGGCAGCCGCAAAGGCGGCACCGGGCTCGGCCTCGCCATCGCCGCCGATCTTGCCCGCGGTCACGGCGGGCGACTGGAACTGGTCCGCACCGGACCGGAGGGCACGCGCTTCGCCATCCACCTGCCGCGCGGGCTCGATGGCGCACCCGTCTGAGCGCGAAAACCCTTGCATCCCCCCGCCCGGGTCGTTACATCCCCGCTACCCGCGCGCTGGTAGCTCAGTTGGATAGAGTACTTGACTACGAATCAAGGGGTCGGGGGTTCGAATCCTCCCCAGCGCGCCATCTCCTCACTGAATGATATTTGATTTCAATGACTTGTCGGCATTGAATGCCAGCTTGTCCCCCGAAATACACCCCAGGCCCGCCCGGTAGCGGTGGAGCTATGGGGTCCGGCCGAACCACTGTTCGAAGCCTCTTGTTGCCAAGGTTTCCGATCCAACGCATCGCGGGAGACGGGGCACCCGGATGATGATGACGAGAGGGCGAGGCCAGGGTCCATTCGACCTCCAGTATGCCGTTGTAAACCTGTTCCCTCACCTCAAGACGCTGCTCCAGAGCGAGCCTGGAGCCCGGCCACTGCCGCCCCGGTGAGGGGACAGGCCCATGCCGGAACCTCCCCGCGCTCCAGGCCGCGTTGTGTGGCCGGTGCCGGCGCACGCGATCGGTTCCGCCTCAAGTCCGGAAGCGGCCATTGGTGTGCCCGCAGCCAAATGACGACCTCGAGCCAAATTTCCTGATGCTGCGCGGCGCGCCAACGTCCGCTGTTTCTGCGCAGCACCGGCTGACGCCTCGCCCCCAGTTCACTTATGGCTCCCAGCTGAGCCCCGTCGCTTCTTCGGATACCTCCCACAGTTTCGTCATGACAGGTTTGTCATACGCGTGCGGGTTCAATGTGCCATTGCCGACCGGGCCGACGGCTTCCATGCGGCCGGTCGGTCCATAGAGGGCACGTTGCTCCCTCAGAGCCACTTCAGTCGCGCACATGACCTCGGGGTAGGACCCCTGTTCGGCGGTCTGGACCATCGGCGTCTTGGTCATGAGCCACCAGATGAACCTCATCGTCCGGCTGCCGCTGGTGGTGATGAGCGACGTCGCCGACGAGCCGGGGTGGCAGACGAAGACCTTGACATCGGTGCGCCCTGCGGCGGCCAGCTTGTCCTGAAGCTCATAGGCGAACATCATCTGCGCCAGCTTGCTTTGTGAATAGGCGACGTTCGGGCCATAGCCCTCGTCCCAGTTCATGTCGTCTAACTTGATCGTCTTCAGCCCCATGTTGTAGCCGAGGCTGGCCACAACCACGATCCGGCCTTTCGACGCCTCGATCCGTTCGAAGAGCAGGCCGCAGAGCAAGAAGTGGCCGTAATGATTGGTGCCGAGTTGGCGCTCGAACCCATCCACGGTCAGCTTGCGCGTCGGGACTTGCGCGATGGCGGCATTACAGATGAGGGCGTCGATACGCGCATCGGTCTTGAGAATTTCCGCCGCGGCTTCGCGCACGCTGGCGAGCGAGGCGAGGTCCATGCGAACGAAGCTCACATCGGCTCCGTCCCCGAATTCTGTCTTCAGGTCCTCGACCGCTGCCTGAGACTTCTCGGCCGAGCGGTTCAGCATGACCACCTTGGCGTTCTTCCTGAGAAGCGTGCGCGCTGCCTGAAACCCGGCACCAGCGTTGGCCCCAGTGACGAGATAGGTCTTGCCGTCGAGGTTGCCGAGGCGGTCCGGGGTCCAACCTTTTGGTCCAAATGTGGTATCCGACATTGTCATGCTCCGTTGGGCGTCGGCGCAGGGGCCGAGCGATATACGTAACTTTACTGGAGCTGCATATTACTCTCACGCGCGCGCCGAAACAGGCGTGATCATCGCGATTACTTGCCTGATTATATCAAGGTGGTTGCCAAGACAGGCTTCAGGCCTCTAGATCACTTGCATGAACAAAGACCAGATCAAGCACCTTGTCGCAGCCCGGACCGAGACGGACGGCCTTACGGAGACCGGCATCAAGGGCGTGCGCCTGTTTCGGGCCACCGAAGCGATCCCTTGTGTCCCGGCTGTCTATGTACCCTGCGTCGTGGCCATTGTCAGTGGGGCAAAGGAAGCCGTTCTGGATGGACGGAGATACGTTTACGACGACAGCCAATACCTGTGCTGCCCGATGTCGATGCCTGTCAAGGCGGGCACACCCGCTGCATCGCCCGAAGCCCCTCTCTATGGCGTCCTGATTGATCTGGACCCGCGCATGATGTCCCTGCTGGCGATGGAGATGGAGAACGCCGGAGGCGCCCTGCCCACGGTCAAAGGAGAACTGCGCGCTCAGGGGATCAAGCTTGCTGCGTGGGATGATGGCTTCACCGAAGCGCTTCTGCGATTGCTGCAGCTCGGCGACAGCCAGACGGATACGGCGGTTCTTGGCGAGGCGCGGTTGCGGGAGGTGTACTATGCGATCTTGAAGGGCGAGGCGGGCAACTTTGCCAGGCAGGCGTTTGGCGCCGGAAACGCCATTGCGCGGTCCATCGCGCATGTCTCGTCAAATCTGGATGCACCGGTCTCCATTGACGACATGGCAAGCCGCGCAGGCATGAGCCGGGCAGTCTTCCATCGCAGGTTCAAGCAGGTCACGACGATGGCCCCGATCCAATTCGTGAAGTCAATGCGCCTCAACCACGCCGCCATGAAGATCGCCGGAGGCATGACGGTCAATGAAGCGGCGATGAACGTCGGCTACGTCAGCCCTTCCCAGTTCAGCCGCGAGTTCAAGAGCATGTATGGCAAGTCGCCCAGGCAATGGGTCGAAGCCCAGCACCTTCCGATGGGAGTTGCTTGAAGCCGTGCAGTCGGGCGGAGCCACGCCAAAAGCAGACTCTGAGCAAGAAAATCAAGAAGTCCGCGTCGTCCCGCCACCCGGTCATTTGCCTGCCCGGCGACGAATGCCGGCTTTGGCCTTCGGGCAGGTCGACGCTGAGCCCCTACAGGGACCGTGAAGCATTCCATCGCACCCCGGGTGGGAGGTCTATCGCAAATTCCGCGACCTGACCGAGACCATCTCGATTTCCCGTGATGTGCCGCACGCCGATATGCGCCAGATCCTGTTCTCCGCCTCTGCGAGCAAGCGCAACCCCGATGGCGAGACCGGGCAAAACGACCAGAACAAGCTTCGGCGGAAAATAGAAGATACGTCGGCTGGCCTCCGTCGCCTTCTCGTCGTGGGGCAAAAGAAGGTGGTCGAACACCTCCAAGCCCCCGGCCTTCCTCGCCACGTCGAGACCGTGCATTGCAGCGCGCTCAGGGGGCTGGATCGGTGGGGCGACATCGACCTGTGGATCGTGATCGGTCGCACCGAGCCACCGCCCGCAGCACTCGAGCCCGCCGCAGAGGTGATTGTCGGAGAGCTGGTCGAGACACTGCCGGAGCGGGCGTACGACCCGGGAGCCGCCTGGGTCGTGAACCCATAAACGGGATTCCCTTGTGGTTGGGGACGTGATTCACTTCCGGAGAATCGAGGTGACCATGACGGGCAGGCACGAACTGAGCGATGCGGAGTGGGCGGTGATCGCGGCCATAGAGGGTTCCGGCGCGCGGGCCCACATCCCCAGCCAGTCAAACGTTCGTGTGGTCCGATCCGTCGACCGAATGCTCTATCGCGAGCGCAACCGGATCGAGCGGTTCTTCAACAGGATCAAACACTTCCGAGGCATCGCAACGCGATACTTCAAGACCGCAGCCAACTTCCTCGCCGCCCTCCACCTCGCCTGCACAAGGATTTGGATCAGGCATTATGAGTCCACCACCTAGACGCGGTACACGGCGCGCGCATTGCCGGCGGCCACCGCGGCCTGGTCGTCCGGGGGCAGCGCGGCGAGAAGCGCGCGGGTGATCGTCATCCACTCCGGCAGGCCGCTTCCCAGATTGACCACCGGCCAATCGCCGCCCCAGACCACGCGCGCGGGCCCGAATTTTTCCAGCACGTGATCGACCCAGGGGCGCAGCGTGTCGAGATTCGCGGTGCCCGGCGCGCAATAGGCGGTGATGCCGGAGAGCTTGGCAAAGACATGTGGCAGAGCCGCAATCGCGTCGATCCCGGCGGCCCACGCGTCGAAAGCCCCGCCGGCGATATCCGGCACACCGCAATGGTTCAGCACCATCGGCTGGTCGTCGCAGGCCCTGGCCAGATCGGCGGCAATCGGCAGTTGCCGGGCCAGCACGCAGAGGTCGAACGGCAACCCGGCCGCGCCGATCTTGCGCAGGTTGGTGCGAAAGGTCTCCGATTGCGACAACCCGTCCGGCATGACGTGCAGGATGCGCCGGAACCCCACGACGTTCAGCCCCGAACATTCGTCGAGCCAGGCGTCGAACCCGTCGTCTTCCTCGGGCCGGCACGAGGCGATCTGTCCGAGCATCCCGTTGGTGCCGACCAGACCGGCCGCAAAGCGGGCCTCGGCCTTGTAATCGCCGTCATCGACCCCGGCTTCCATGAACAGCGTCCCGACGATGCCCGCCCCTTCGGTGAGCCGGGCGTAGTCCTCTGCCGTGAAGTCGCCGCTGGCGAGCGGCGGGATGTCATTGGTCCAGCCGTATCCGAACCGGTCGCGGTAGATCAGGTGTTGGTGGGTGTCGATGAAGTCCATGACGTCCTCCAGAACGTTTCGAGATGAACGTGAGCCGCAAGTCGATCTTCAGATGCGCTACATCAGCGCGTTTCGCGTATGTCGTGCCAAACCCCCGGTTCAGGTCTTTCGCACAGGGCTTCAGTCCGCGATCACGTCCTGGCGTTGCTGGCCGAGGCCCTCGATCCCCAGCTCGACCACGTCTCCGGCCTTGAGATAGCGCGGCGGTTTCATTCCGAGCCCGACGCCCGGCGGCGTGCCGGTCGAAATCACGTCACCCGGATGCAGGGTCATGAACTGGCTGAGGTAGCTGACCAGATGCGCGACACCGTAGACCATCGTGGTGGTCGATCCGTTCTGCATCTTCTCGCCGTTCACACTCAGCCACATCGGCAGGTCCTGCGGGTCGGCAACCTCGTCGCGGGTCACCAGCCAGGGGCCGATCTGGCCGAAGTTGTCGCAGGATTTGCCCTTGGTCCATTGCCCGGCGCGTTCGATCTGGAAATCGCGTTCCGAGACGTCGTTGGTCACCGCGTAGCCGGCGACATGATCCATCGCTTCCGTCTCCGAGACATATTTCGCAGGTGCCCCGATGATCACCGCCAGCTCGACCTCCCAGTCGGTCTTGACGCTGCCGCGCGGCATCACGATCGGGTCGTTCGGCCCGCAGATGGCGCTGGTGGCCTTCATGAAGATCACCGGTTCCGGCGGCACCGCCATGCCGCTTTCGGCCGCGTGGTCGGCGTAGTTCAGGCCGATGCAGATGAACTTCCCCGTGCCGGCGATCGGCGGCCCGAGACGGGTCGCGGGATCGACCACCGGCAAGCCCGCGGGATCGATGGCGCGGATCGCGGCGAGGCCGGCATCGGACAGCACCGCACCGGCGATGTCCGGCACGATCCCGGTCAGATCGCGGATCGTGCCATCGGCATGCAGAAGTCCCGGGTGTTCGGCGCCGGGTGCGCCATGTCGCAAGAGTTTCATCTCGTCTTCCTTCAGGTATTGGCCCAGCCGCCGTCGATCACATGGGCGACACCGGTGGTATAGGCACTTTCGTCCGACGCGAGATACACCACAAGGGCCGCGATCTCTTCGGGTTTTCCGATCCGCCCGATCGGCTGGCGGGCGATGAAGGCGGCGCGGGCCGCGTCGTAATCGCCGGTCGCCGCAAGCCGCTGTTCCAGCGACGGGCTCTCGACGGTGCCGGGGCAGATCGCGTTGCACCGGATGCCCTGGGTGATGTGATCGGCGGCCACCGCCTTGGTCATGCCGATCACCGCGGCCTTGGTGGTGCCGTAGACGAACCGGTTGGGTGCGGCGATGACCGAGGAGGCCACGCTCGACATGTTGATGATCGAGCCGCCGCCGGCCGCGATCATCGCCGGCAGGAAGGCGCGGATCATCCGGTACATGGCGGTGACGTTGAGGTCGACCGAGAAGGCCCAGTCCTTCTCGTCACAGTCGAGAATGCTGCCCGATGCGACGAAGCCCGCGCAGTTGAACAGCACGTCCACCGCGCCCAGCGCCCCGGCCGCGGCCGAAATCTCGGCCGGGTCGAGCACGTCGAGCACCCGGGTCTCGAGCCCGGCCCTGGCGAGGTCCGCGAGCGCGGTCTGGTTGATGTCTGTCGCGATCACCCGCGCGCCTTCCGCCGCCATCGCCAGCGCCGAGGCCCGTCCGATCCCCTGGCCTGCGGCGGTCACCAGGCATGTCTTTGCGTCCAGTCGTCCCATGGTCGTCCTTTCTCACACCGGCAGGCAGGCCGGCCCGATCGGCTCGAAGCTCTTGTAGGTGAGGATGAACTCGGCGTGACCGAGCGCTTCGGATTTGGTCGGCTTGCCGGCCGCGACATCCAGCACGTCGGCGTAGATTTCCGCCCCGACCTGATCGAGCGTGGCCTCGCCGGTGATGATGCGCCCGGCGTTGATGTCCATGTCACCGGCCAGGCGCTGGTACATTTCGGGATTGGCGGCGATCTTGATCACCGGTGCAATCGCCGAACCGACGACCGACCCGCGCCCGGTGACGAACAGGGTCATATGCGCGCCCGAGGCCATCATCTCGACGATCTCGGCATTGTCGGAGATGTTCGGAAAGCCGAACCGCACCTCGCCGTCCGGGACGACATCCATCAGATAGAGCCCGCCGCGCGGCGCGATGTCGCCCGGCTTGATCAGGCCCGAGATCTGCGAGTTGCCCGATTTCGCATAGGCGCCCATCGATTTCTCTTCGATGGTCGTCAGCCCGCCGTCGGCGTTGCCCGCGGCGAAACTGCCATATCCCAATGTCTCGTAGTAGCGCGCGGCCTTGGCGATCGAGGCGCGCAGCTCGTCGGCCAGCTCCGGCGTCGCGGCGCGGGCCGCCATGATCTCTTCACAGCCGATCAGCTCGCCGGTTTCCTCGAAGATGCAGACCGCGTTGTCCGCCACCAGCCGGTCGAAGGCCCGGCCCACGGCGGGATTGCCCGAGAGGCCACTGGTGCCGTCCGACCCGCCGCAGACCGTGCCGATCACCAGGTCGGATATGTCCATCGGCGCCTTGGGCGTGTGTTCGAGGTTCGCCAGGGCCGAGGCGATCCAGGCCCGCCCCTGGGCAATCGACGCGGCGGTGCCGCCTTGGCGCTGTATCACCAGCGTCTCGACCGCGCGGCCGCTGGCGCGAATCTCTTCCTCGAGCCTGTAGCGATTGAAGCTTTCGCACCCGAGCGACACCAGCAGCACGGCGCCGACGTTCGGATGGGTGCAGAGCCGCTCCATCATCGTCTGGGCGTAGTCATTGGGAAAGCAGCCCGGAAACCCGATCAGATGCGCCCGGTCGCGGGTCGGGTAGGCGATCTCGCGCGCGACGTGATGGGCGCATTCCACCAGGTAGGCCACCGCCACGACGTTGCGGATACCCTTGCGCCCGTCGGCGCGGACATATCCCTCAAGCTGTGCCATCCGATGCCTCCGCGTGATGCGCGCCGCGTGCGTCTTCGAGCGAGTGGGTCGCGGTGTAGTCGCTCTTGAGATTGCTCAGATGGACATGGCCGCCGAGCGGTATATCGCGGCTGGCAGAGCCGATCGGGGCGCCGTATTTCAGAACCTTTTCGCCGGCGGCGATCGGCCGGCGCGCCAGTTTGTGACCGAGCCCGACGGTGGCTTCGACCCGAATGCGCGCGCCGCTCACGTCGATTTCTTCATCCGCATGGATGGCCGCCCGCAGAACCAGCACGTTGTCATCGGGGTGCAGCAGGAGCAGGCGTGAATCTGTCTGGGCCATGGTTACAGCTCCGCTATCGTTGCATTGTCGATCATGTCCCAGTCCAGCCCGATTCCGAGCCCGGGCCCCGTCGGCATAGTGGCGATGCCGTTCTCGATCGGCAAGGGTGCGTCCAGGCCGAATGCAAAGGGCTGCATCGGCCAGAGCACTTCGAAATAGCTCGAATTGCCGATCGCGCCGTTGAGGTGCAGGTTCACCAGTTCCAGCGGATGGAAGATCGTCGTGTGAAGCTCGCAGGTCATGTGATGCGCTTCGGCGAGGTGCGCCGTCTTCAGGGTGCCGGTTATGCCGCCGGTCCAGGACGGGTCGGCGCGCACCCCGTCGACGACGCGCGCGGCGATGCATTCGGCGACCGAGTAGGGATGCCGGGCAAGCACCTCGGTACCGATCACCGGGATGTCGAGCACCCGGGTCAGCTCTTTCAGAGCACCGAAGGCTTCATCCGGCAGCGGTTCCTCCAGCCAGAGAAAATCGAGCGCTTCGAGTTCCCGCCCGAGCCGGATCGCCTGTTCCAGGGTATAGGGCGCGACCGGGTCGGACATCAGGGTGAATTCCGCTCCTACGGCCGCGCGCACCGCGCGGTGGATGTCGATGTCCTCGGCGAGCGTCTTGCCCGGGGGGTGGATCTTGTAGGCTTTCATCCCCGCCGCCTGCACCGCGCGCGCTTCGGCGGCATAGGCGTCGGCATCGGGCAGCACCAGCGACGACGCGTAGACCGGCACCTGCGGGCGGGCGCCGCCGATGTAGCGCCACAGGGGCTGGTCCGCCGCCTCGGCGGCGAGGATCCACAGACAGCAATCCACCGGTCCGTAGGAATAGATCGGCAGGTGATGCCACCAGCGGTCGGCCACGCGCCAGTCGCGCCAGGCGGCCTCGCGGTCGAGCGCGTTTCGCCCGGTAAAGAACGGCCGCAACGACGCCGCCGCCAGGTGCCCGGCGCCAAGCGCCGAACGCCCGGCAAAGCCGAACATCGACGCCGAGCGCCCGCAATCGGTGCGCAAGGTGTAGACGAGGAACTCCAGCCCCTCCTGGGCCTGCCCATCGCGCATTTTCGCCCCCGGGATACCGGAGCCTTCATGGCGGCAGGCGCGGATATCGAGGCCGGCGATCTGCACCGCTCAGAACTTCCCGTACTTGAGATAGGCTTCCTGCGGATCCACCCCGTCGAGGATCGCGCTGCGCACCTTGTTCTCGGTCTGCATCGCGGCCAGCGCCTTTTCGAGCACCTCGTCGAGGATCTCGGCCGGGATACGGACCATCCCGTCGCGGTCGCCGTGCAGCCAGTCGCCGGGCCGGATCAGCACCTCGCCGATCATGATGTCGATGTCGGTCCCGGTCGGCACCCATTGTGCCACGATGTCGCGCGGGGTGTGATGGGTGCGCCAGCAGGCAAAGCCGAGATCGAGGATGAAGTTGGCATCCCGCAGCGCACCGTCGAGCACACAGCCCAGCACGCCCTTGCGGTGCAGCGTTTCGGCCGAAAGCTCCCCCATCTGGGCCAGCACATGGGTGTTCGGTTGCGCGGTCCAGATGTGGCCCGGCTTGGCTTTCGACAGCAGCCCGGTCCAGGCCAGCAGGGTCTCATGTGCATCGGCGCTTTCGTCGACCCGTCCTTCGACCGTCCAGGCCGGTCCGCAGAGCGTCATCTCCGGCTGCAGCGGGGTAATCTCGGCCGGCAGGGTGAAATTGCGCCGCCCCATCGCCCGCATCACGTCGTGGATCACCCCGGTGTAGCAGCTGCGGTATTGGTCCAGTCGCCTCTCAGTCATGGTGAAACACCTCCTCCATCATCGCCCACCATTCGCCCTCCTTGCGGGTTTCGAGCGGGGATTGGCAGGGCATGCAGACATCCCACCATTTCTGTGTCAGCGGATCGGCCGCCATCTTCGCGGCGTCCGCCTCGAAATCGCTGCCGGTGTATTCCCAGTATCCGAAAAGCAGGTTCTCGGGCTCCTTGAGGTAGATCGAGTAATTGGTGATGTTGCAGGCCGAGATCATGTCGAGGATGCCGGGCCAGGCATTGGCGTGAAGCTCCTTGTATTCGGCGATCTTCTCGGGTTTGAGACCGATCACCATGGCCATCCGCTGCATGACTTATCCTCCGTTTCCGATGGTGTGATGGGTGCCGGGCACGATCTGCCTGTCGACCGCCTCCCAGTCCCAGTGGATGCCGATCCCCGGCGCCTCCGGCGGCCGTGCCATCCCCGCCTCGATGGCCAGCGGCGCACGGGTGACGTCATCGAGCTGCGGGATGTATTCGAGCGTCGGCGCGTTCGGCACGGCGCAGACCAGGCTGACGTGCAGCTCCATCAGGAAATGCGGGCAGATCGGCACGTTGAAAGCCTCCGCCAGGTGCGCGATCTTGAGCCAGGGCGTGATCCCCCCGACCCGCGCGACATCGGCCTGAACCACCGAACAGGCGCCTTGCTCGAGGTAATCCTTGAACTGGCCGAGGCTGTACATGCTTTCGCCGACGGCAATCGGCACCCGCGAGTGCCGCGCCAGCTTGCGGTGGGCGCCCACATCGTCGGCCGGCATCGGCTCTTCGAACCAGTGGATCCCGAACTCGGCCAGCATGTCGGCCCGGCGCAGGGCCTCGGCGAGGTCGAACGACTGGTTGGCATCGACCATGATGCGGAAATCCTCGCCCACGGCCGCGCGAACGGCGCCGAGCCTTGCGCGATCCTCGGCGATCGAGGGCTTGCCGATCTTGAGCTTGGCGCCGGTAAACCCGGCCTCCTTCATCGCCACCGCGTCGGCCACCAGCGCGTCGATCTCGAGGTGCAGCCAGCCGCCTTCGGTGGTGTAGAGCGGCACATTGCGTCGCGCACCGCCGGCGAGGCGCCAGAGCGGCAGCCCGGCACGTCGGCAGCGCAGATCCCACAGCGCCGTGTCGATGGCGGCCAGGGCGAGGGAGGTGATCGCCCCGACCGCCGTTGCGTGGGTGGAAAACATGAGATCGCGCCATATCCCGCCGATCTCTTCCGCCTCACGCCCGATCAGGCGCGGCGCCAGGGTCTCCTTGAGCAGGGACATGACCGCCAGACCGCCGGTGCCGATGGTGTAGCTGTAGCCGGTGCCGATCTGGCCGTCGGCATCGGTTATGCGCAGGATCGGTGTCTCCTGGCTGACAAAGGCCTGGATCGCGTCGGTGCGCGCGACCTTCGGGGGCAGGTCGATCATCAGCAGCTCGACGGCGACGATCCGTGCCATCAGCCGAGCCTCACGGATTTGCCGGTCCTGGCATCGAACAGGTGGGTCTTGTCGAGGGCGATGCGGAACCGCAGCACTTCGCCCACCGCGACGTCGCGCGGATCGAACATCTTGCCGAGCGCCTCCTGGCCGCCAAGCTGGGTATAGAGCAGCGTCTCGGTGCCCAGGAGCTCGGCGATATCCACCGCAAGATCCAGCTCCATCCCCTGGCCGCCATCGTGGATCCCGTGGCCGATCGGCGTCATGTCGTCGGGCCGGATGCCGAAGACCACCTCCTGGCCGTCCTGCACCTTGTCGGCCAGCCGGTCGGGCACCGGGATCTTCATGCCGTCGCTCAGCACCACATGCCCCGCCGTCACCCGCGCCGGGATCAGGTTCATCGGCGGCGAACCGATGAAGCTGGCCACGAAGGTATCGACCGGGTGGTTGAACACCTCCATCGGCGTGCCGACCTGTTCGATGTAGCCGTCCTTCATCACCACGATCCGGTCGGCCAGCGTCATCGCCTCGACCTGGTCATGGGTGACATAGACCACCGTGGTCTTGACCTTGCGATGCAGTTTCTTGATCTCGGTGCGCATCTGCACGCGCAGCTTCGCGTCGAGGTTGGAGAGCGGCTCGTCGAACAGGAAGGCCTCGGGGTGGCGCACGATCGCGCGCCCCATCGCGACCCTTTGGCGCTGCCCGCCCGACAATTCCGCCGGGGTGCGCTCCATCAGCTCCGACAGGCCGAGGATGTCGGCCGCCTCGTCCACCCGCTGGACGATGACCGCCTCGGGGTGCTTGGCGATCTTGAGGCCGAACCCGAGGTTTTCGCGCACCGACATGTGCGGGTAGAGCGCGTAGTTCTGGAACACCATCGAGATGTTGCGTTTGCGCGGCGGCAGGTCGTTGACCAGCGTGTCCTTGATCCGGATCTCGCCGCCGGTGATGTCCTCGAGCCCGGCGATCATCCTCAGCGTCGTCGATTTGCCGCAGCCCGAAGGGCCCACCAGGACCACGAACTCGTTGTGGTCGATCTCCAGGTCGATCCCGTGGACGACTTCCAGCTTGCCATAGGCCTTCACGACCGATTTGAGGGAAATGCTACCCACGATACTATCCTTTCACGCCGCCGAAGGTCAGCCCGGCAATCAGATGTTTCTGGACCAGGAAGGTCAGGATCAGCGCCGGGATGATGATGATCACCGCCATCGCGCACATGCCGGCCCAGTCGATTGTGAATTGCGCGGTGAAGTCCATCAGGCCCACCGGCAGGGTCTTGCTGTCGGTCGAGCGGGTGAGCTGGCTGGCCAGCGCGTATTCGTTCCACGAGGTGAGAAAGGCAAACACCCCGGCCGAGGCGATGCCCGAGCGCGCCAGCGGAAACTCGATCTTCCAGAACGCCTGCCAGCGGGTGCAGCCGTCGACCTGTGCCGCCTCGCTCATCTCTTTCGGGATCTGGCGAAAGAAACCGTCGATCAGCCAGATCGTGAACGGCACGTTGAGTGCGACGTAGACGATGATCAGCCCGAGCTTGGCGTCGATCAGCCCGAGCTTCGACCAGATCATGAAGACCGGCAGGCTGAGGGCGATCCCGGGCACCGCCCGGCTGAGCATCAACCCGAGGAACAGGCTGTTCTTGCCGCGAAAGCGGAACCGCGCGAAAGCGTAACCGCCCGACATGCCGATCAGCAGCGCGATGCCGGTCGAGGTCAGGGCGATGATCATCGAGTTGGTGAAGTAGCTCAGCACCGGAATGGCGACCTGCGCGTCGCCGAGCCCGAAGATCGACCGGAAATTGTCGAGCGACAGGTCCTGGGGGATCCAGATCGCCGGTTTGGCGAGGATTTCGCGGTTGGGCCGAAACCCCGAGAGGATCACCCAGAGCCCCGGCACGCACATGATGATCATCAGCACGAAGGTTGCGATCCAGGTGCCGACCGACATGGCGCGTTTTTTTACCGTGTTGCTCATGCCGCACCCCCCATGTAGCGCCGCGCCGCCACCAGCTTGGTGAAGAAGTAGTAGGTGAAGAGGATCGACAGCAGCGTCGAGACATAGGCCATGGCGTTGGCCTGTCCCATCTTGGCGTTGTCGTAGCCGACCCGCGCGATCAGGGTCCACAGCAGCTCGGTCCGCCCCGCCGGCCCGCCCCCCGTCATCACGTCGACGATGTCATAGGCGCGCGCGACGTCGAGCGAGCGGATCGTCATCGCGATGAAGGCAAACGGCATGATGAAGGGCAGGGTGATATGGCGAAACACCTGCCACGGGTTGCAGCCGTCGACCTTGGCCGCCTCCAGCGGGTCACGCGGCATCGCGAAAAGCCCCGCCAGCAGCAGGATCGCGAACACCGAGGTGCTCATCCAGACCTCGGCAAAGATGATCGAGAACATCGCCAGGTGCTTGTCGACCAGCCAGGGGATCGCCCCGTCGCTCAGGCCCAGCGCCTGCAGGGCGTTGTTCAGAATGCCGATGTTGTCGTTGAAGATGAACTTGAACTGGAAACCGACGAGGATCGGCGAAAACATCATCGGGAACATCATGATGGTGCGCAAGCCGCGTTGCCCCCAGGTGATCCGGTTGATCAGCAGGGCGATCCCGAGGCCCAGCAGAAATTCGACGTTCAACGCGATGGTCAGGAACAGGATCGTCCGACCGAAGGCCCACCAGAACTTGGAATCGTCCAGCAGGCGCAGGTAATTCTTCAGCCCGATGAAGGTGTTGATCGTTTCGGGCTTGGTCAGCTTGTAGGGCGTCAGGCTGGTGTAGAACGAAAACACCAACGGGATCGCCACCACGAACAGGATCGTCAGGATCGCCGGCGACAGCAGCAGTAACGGAGTGTGTTTGTCTGCACGCCAGCGCATCTTGCCCACCTTGCCTGGTTCATTCCGTTCGTCTCGACCGGGGCGGCGATCGCCCGCCGCCCCGATGGTTCATTCAAGACCCGACGTCACAGGTAGCCGGCGTCTTCCATGATTTCCCGGGCGGCCTCAGCCGCGTCGTCCAGCGCCTCCTGGATGCTCTGTTCGCCGAGGATCGCGCCCTGGAGGCGCGGCCAGATCTCGTTCGAGACCTCGATCCACGGCTCGATCAGCGGCGGCGTGAAGGCGTCTTCGGCCATCGACTGTGCGTAGGTGTCGAAGACTTCGACGAGGAAGTCGTTGCCGTCGGCCGCGAAACCGGCCTTTGCGTCGATCCAGACCTGGGAGCGCGTCGGCAGAAGGCCGGCACTCGCTTCGATCATCTGGCGGTCGTGATCCGTGAGGAAGGTGATGAACGAAGCTGCGGCATCGACGTTGTCGCAGGTCTCGGTGATCGAGAAGGTGTGGCTGCCCGACCAGCCCGAGCGTTTGCCGCCCGCACCTTTCGGGGCCCGCACGAGCCCGACATCGCCGGCCACTTTCGAGTTTTCAGGATCGTTGAAGAATGACGCCCAGCCAGCCCAGTCCAGGTTCAACGCCACGGTGCCGGAGGCGAAACCGAGCCCGGTGTCGTCCCAGAGGTAATTCAGCACACCCGCCGGAACCGCCTTGGCGTCGTAGAGATCCTTGAACCATTGCACCGTCATCACGCCGGCTTCCGAGTTGAAGGTCGGGTTCCAGTCTTCATCGAACAGCGCGCCGCCATTGGCCACCAGCATCTCGTAGAACCGGCCGGTGATGGCCTCGTCCTTGCCGACATACTGGGTGCCGTAGAAGGTCGGCGCATCGGCGAAGAACATCGCCTGGTCGCGGAACTGGTCGAAGGTCTCGGGCGGGGTGAGCGGATAGCCATATTCCGCCTCGAACGCGGCCTGGTTGTCGGCGTTTTCGTAGAGTGATTTCTGGTAGAACAGGTTCGACACATCCGAGTGGCGCGGCAATTGGACCAGGCGCCCGTCGACGGTCGAGTTCGCGATCGCCAACGCGTCGAATTCGGCCAGAACACCGGGATCGATCACCCCGTTCAGGTCGCGGTAGATCGTGCCGTATTGCGGCGCGAAGCTGGTGTGGTTCGAGCCCACGCACCAGTCGAGCGTGCCGGCCGCGATGTCCTGCTTGATCTCGCGATCGAGCTCGAAATGGTTCTTGCGGCTGAGGATCTCGACGGTGGCGCCGGTCTCGGCCTCCCATTTCTCGATCTCGGCGTAGAGCGGTTCGTATTGCGCGCCGCCGATCAGCTTCACACGCAGCGTGTAGCCGTCGAAATCTCCGGCCGACACCGGCGTCGCGGCCAGCATCAGGGGCACCAGAGCGGTGGTGGTCAGTGTCATCAGGATCGGTTTCTTCATGTCTTCCTCCCGTGGTTTCGCCGTTCAGACGCCTCTGGACCCGCTTGGGGTCGCCTCGGGCGCATCGTTTGCACTGCTTCCGGCCGGCGAGCGATCTGGAAGCAGGTCTTCTCGAACTCTGTTGAGATCCGCGCCCAATGCCGGCGCGGCACGATTTGATTTCAACGCCTGTCCGTCGATCCGGATCGGACCGCGCAGCGCGTTCAGCGAAACGGTGCCGTTGCGCTCGATCTTCTGCTCGAAATCCAGCAGGCCCCAGGCCTCGCTGGCGAGCAGTTGCGGCCAGTCGAGCACTTCCGAGCACCAGATGTCGGCCGGTTGCAGCACCGCGAGCCAGTCGGCCGTGGTTCTGGTCCGGATCGCGTCGGCCATGGTCGCCTTGATCTCGTCGCGCTGCGTCATCAGGGCCCGGGCATCGCCAAAGAACCGCTCCAGCCCGTCGATCCGCATCAGCTCGGCGAGCGCCTCCAGCGAGGGGGTCATGGCGATCGCAAGGTAGCTGTCGGCGGTTTCGAACACGCCGTAAGGGGCACCGAGGTAGGCATGCGCACCGTTGACGGCACTGCGCTCCGGTACCCGGCGCCCGTCGTTCAGATGCGTGGTCAGCACTTCGAACTGGAAGTCGACCATCGCCTCCAGCAGGCTGGTCTGCACATGCGCCCCGCGACCGTGGATGCCGCGGCCCACGAGAGCGGCGAGGATCCCCTGCGCCAGGGCGTTGCCCGCCAGCATGTCGGCGACCGCGAGGCCCATGGGCATCGGCGGATCGTCGCGGCTGCCGGTGAGCCACAACAGCCCCGACCGGGCCTGCGCCAGCAGATCCTGCCCGGGCAGATCCTTCCACGGGCCCGCTTCGCCGTAGCCCGAGACCGACCCGTAGACGATCCCGGGGTTGATCGCGCGCACCGCCTCGTAGCCGAACCCCTGCCGCTCGATCACACCGGGCCGGAAGTTCTGCACGAAGACGTCGGCGGTGGCGATCAGGCGCTTCAGCATGTCGCGGTCGGCGGGGTCGCGCAGGTCGGCGGTGATGCTTTCCTTGTTGCGGTTGATCGCGTGAAACAGCGAATTGTCGCCGTCGATGTCGGTGTCGGAAATGTAGAGATTGCGGCACAGATCGCCGATCCCGGGCCGTTCGACCTTGATCACCCGCGCCCCGAGATCGGCGAGTTTCAACGTCGCCAGGGGGGCCGACAGGAACTGGCTGAGGTCCAGCACCACCAGCCCGTCGAGCGGGCGTTGGGATTGTGCCATCGTCCTCATGGCCGGCTGTCCTCGTAGGCGGACTGGAGCCGGGCGACGGTCTCAGCCACCGAAGCCTCGCCGCGCAGACAGGCGTGAACGATCGCCCCGCCGGCGTCCTGAAAGCCCATGTAGCCGTCGTAACGCGGCCGCAGCCACACGGTCTCGAGCGTGCGGCGCGTATTGCGGAAAAAGCCCCGCGTGGCCGCATTGCAGGCCTCGTCTTCCCACGCCACCGCATTGGCCGGCTGACCGCCGCTGGCAAAGTACAGACCCATCTGACAATCCGCCGAGGCAATCCAGAAGGCATAGTCGGCGGCCGTCTCCTGGTGTTTCGACCGCGACGAGACCGCGATGCCGGTGCCGCCGATCACCGTGCCGCGTGGGCCGTTGGCCGCGATCCCGGGGGCGTCGGCAAACACCAATGGAAAGCGGCAATAGCCGTCGCGGCTGTAGTTGGTATAGCCGTAGCCGAACGGCGAGTAGGCCGGCGCATCGGCTGTGCGCCCGATCCATTCGTAGACCCCGATGGGATCGAGGCCGAGGCAGCGCGGATCGATCAGCGCGACGATCTCGCGCATCGCGTCGAGCACCTCGGCGGCCTCGGCCGGGGCCATGAGCCGGTCGCCCTCGGCGACGGCGTAGCCCTGATTGCGCGCGAGGCCGAAGAAGGTCATCAACGCGTTGATCGGGATCAGCGCAAGGGCGACCCGGCCGGCGCGGGCCAGCTCCAGGACGTCGTCCCAGCGGTCCGGTGCGACGTCCAGCAGATCGGGGCGGAAGGCGGCCACCGGGGTCGCGGCATCGATCGCCAGGGCCCATTGCCGCCCTTCGAATGCGTACGACGCATGCGACGGCCCGACCGATTGCGCGGCCAGTGTCGCCAGATCGCTTTCGCGCCCGCACCCGTCGAACGGCATCAGCAGCCCGGTGCGCGCCACTTCGCCGACATGCGGATGGTCGATGACCATCAGGTCGTAGCGGTCGGCCATGTCCTCGATCGGTCGATCGGCGAAGGCCTGCAGCGAGCGCTTTTCCCAGGTGATGATCACGCCCGGATGGGCCTTCGAATAGGCCTCCGACGTCGCGACCATGGGGTCGTAACCCCGGGCATGATCCCAGGTCATTCCCTTGAGGTGCACCGCCTCAGCCATTCGCCTTGGCCTCTTTGGCCGCCTTGACCCTGCGCGCCTCGGCTGCGAATTGCCCCGGGTCGCGGTACAGCGCGGTCAGGAGGTGCTCGGCATAGAGCGCAAGCTTGCCTTCGCCCTTGTAGACCGAGTAGCTGACCCTCAGCTTGCCCATCGTTTCGTTGTGAACGGTCTTCTCGAGGTTCTCGCGAATCGTGTAGATCGTGTCGCCGATGAACACCGGCTTGATGAAGCGCAGACGGTCGTAGCCGTAGGAAAACGAGTTCAGGCAGTTGGTCGCCGCCAGCCCGAGCCCGTAGGAAAACACCATCGCGCCGGCCACGAGCCGTTTTCCGAACACGCCGGCCTCTTCGGCAAATTCACGATCCGACACATACGGGTGGTGATCCATGACCAGCGAGTTGAACAGCATCGATTCGCCCTCCGAGATGGTGCGCCGGATCGACCGGATCCTGTCACCGACCTCGAAATCCTCGAAATACCAGTCTTCCGAATTCCACACCGGAATCTCGGCGTGATCGGACGGCAATCCCGGCAGGGCGCGGGGATGAACTCCTATCTCGGCCATGACCTCCTCCTCGGTGGCGATTCGCTTCGGTCGCGCAGCTAGGTTCACATGATGCTTTTCACATGTCAAAAACTTTTGTATATATGAAACGAAATCTGAATATGTTCGCAGCGCGGGAGGCGATGCCATGGAAAACGAACAATTCTTCGAGGACTATCGGGTCGGCGATGTCCGACACACATTCGGACGCACGATCACCGAGACCGACATCGTGCTCCATGCCGGCCATTCCGGCGACTATTTCCCGCACCACGTCGACGTCGAATTCTGCAAGACCCAACCGTTCAAACGCCCGATTGCGCATGGCACGATGACCTTTGCCATCGGCATCGGCCTCACCGCGACCGAGATCAACCCGCGCGCGATGACCTACGGCTACGAGCGTCTGCGGTTTCCGACCCCGGTGTTTGCCGGCGACACGATCCGCACCACGGTCACCGTCGCCTCGAAGGAGGTCGACCAGAAGCGCCCCGGATACGGCCGGGTGGTCGAGACCAAAACCGTTACCAATCAGGACGGAAAGACTGTCATGTATGTCGAACACCTGCTGATCGTCGAAATGAAGGGAGAGACCGAATGAAGCTGAACCTGAAACAGACCTGGCCCGCCCCGTCGAACCCGAAGCCGGTGGTCATCGTCGGCGCCGGCGGCATCGTGCGCGATGCCCATCTGCCGGCCTACCGACAGGCCGGGATCCCGGTCAAAGGGGTCACCGATGTCGATCCCGAAAGGCGCGCGGGCCTGGCGAAGGATTTCGACATTCCGACCGTCTACCCCGATCTCGCGGCCGCGGTCGCCGACAACGGCACCGGCGCGATCTACGACATCGCCACCCCGCCGCAGGTCATCACCGATATCCTGCCCCTGTTGCCCGACGGCGCCGCGACCCTGATCCAGAAGCCGATGGGCATCGACCAGGCGCAGGCGCGACAGATCCGCCAGATCTGCCGCGACAAGAGCCTCAAGTCGGCGATCAACTTCCAGCTCAGGTTTTCACCGAAGATGCTGGCGGTGAAGGACGCGATCGATCAGGGCCTGCTCGGCGAGCTGCTCGAGATCGAGGTGCATCTGAACATTTTTACCCCCTGGCACCTGTTTCCGTTCCTCATCCCCATGCAGCGCGTCGAGATCCTGGTGCACTCGATCCACTATCTCGACACGATCCGCGCGATCGCCGGCAATCCGCAAGGCGTGTTCGCGCGCTCGACGGGCGATCCGCGCGCCGCCGATTTCGCCCAGACCCGCACCTCGGTGATCCTCGACTACGGCGACCGTCTGCGCGCGCTGATGTCGATCAACCACAACCACCAGAACGGCCGCAAGTTCCAGTCGGCGTGGTTCCGGTTCGAAGGCACCGAAGGCGCGATGATGGTCAAGCTCGGGGTCTGCTACGACTATCCGAACGGCGAGGCGGACGAGCTCTGGTACTGCAAGAACGGCGGCCACTGGCATCAGATCCCGCTTGTGGGCGCCTGGTTCATCGATGCCTTTGTCGGCACGATGAGCAACGTCCAGCGCTTCGACTCGGGCGAAGACGATGCGCTCTATGCCTCGACCGAAGACGCCTATGAGACGATGGCGCTGGTGGAGGCCTGTTTCAGATCGATGGAGATGCCCTCGGTCGCGCTAGACCTCGGCTGACAGGCTCGCCGGGGCGCCCGCAGCGGGCAACTCCGGGGTCCCGCCCGCGCCCAGGGCCATGCTCAACTCGCGCGCCGCAGTGATCACCCCGAGGCGGCAGGTCTCGAAACTGACCGGGTCGCCCTTGCGCTCGATATGCGGCACGGTCAGCGCCGCGATCGCATGGCCGGAATGATCGAGCACCGGGGCCGAGATGTTGACGATGCCGCGCACGACGAAACTGTCGCGGACCTCGTAGCCGTCGGTGCGGATCTTTCCGAGATCGCGCTCCAGGTCCTCGCGCGACACGCCCGGCGGCAGCGGCACCTCGCGAAACAGCAGGTCGACCTCGGCCTCGGGCAGATGCGCCATGATCACCCGTCCGCTCGAGGCATTCCACAGCTCGATCACCGCGCCGAGGCGCACGCTCATCACATTGGCGGTCGGGCTGTCGCACTGGCCGACCACCAGCACCTCGTTGTTGGTGATGATCCCGAGATGGACCGACTGCCGGATCTCGCGCGCCAGGAGCTGCATGCGCGGCCCCGCGACCGCCGTCAGCCGCCGCACCGTCGGCAACCGATGCGCGAGTTCGAACAGGAACGTCGTCACCATGTAGCGACCCGAACTGGCATCCTGCGCCACGTAGCCGCGCTGCTCGAGGACCGCCAGCATGCGAAAGATCTCGCCGACCGACCGCGACAGCGCCCGCGCGATTTCCGACAGGATCAGGCCCGTGTCCTCGCTCGACAGAAGCTCCAGTATGTCGAGCCCCTTTTCGAGCGCCGGCGCCGAGTACTTCTTCTGAGCGTCGCTCATTCCTGTGCGCCCTTCGCGAGGCATGTCGCATACCATTGATCTGGCACCAACATACCCGGATGGCAAACCGCCGCCAAGGGCGCCGCCCGGCCGTTGGATCAGCCCTTCCGGTGTCGCCCGCTCGGCGGCGTCCGGGAGATCGCGCGCGGGTCCGCGCAAGCGATACCCATCCGTCACTCGGTCGCGGTTTCGCGGCTGCCCTTGATCTCGCTCATATCCCGGGTCGGCCCGATAGGGTCTGCTGGGTTCAGAATCCAGAACAGATGGCCTCGATTCTATCCGGACTTCGGGGACCGGGTGGAGTGCCGCGGAATTCAGGGCAGGGACGGAGAAAATCCATGAAAGTGAAAGACTATCTCAAGATAGAGAGCGCGACTCACATCAGCCGCTCCGAGGTGGGCCGGCTGGGAACGGCCATACTCTTCATCGTCGCCGTCGTGGTCTACACCGGGGCGACCTTCGATCATGTCGAACAGCTCTATCTTCTGATCGCGGCGGCGGTGATCGGCGCCTATATGGCGATGAACATCGGCGCCAACGACGTGGCCAACAACGTCGGCCCTGCGGTGGGCTCCTTCGCGCTCACCCTGACGGGCGCGATCGTCATCGCGGCGATTTTCGAAGCGGCGGGCGCGATCATCGCCGGTGGCGAGGTGGTCTCGACCGTGAAAAAGGGGATCATCGATCCGGCCGACGTGGCCGACCCCGACACCTTCATCTGGGTGATGATGGCCGCCCTGATCGGCGCCGCCCTCTGGCTCAACCTTGCCACCTGGATGGGCGCTCCGGTGTCGACGACCCACTCGATCGTCGGCGGCGTGATGGGGGCGGGGATCGCGGCCGCGGGCTGGCAGATCGTCAACTGGGACTCGATGGGCAAGATCGCCCTGAGTTGGGTCGTCTCGCCAGTGACCGGCGGGCTGGTCGCGGCGCTGTTTCTGTTCTTCCTCAAGAAGACGATCTTCTTCCGCCCGGATCCGATCGAATCGGCCCGCAAGGTCGTGCCCTTCATGATCGGGATCATGACCTGGGCCTTCACCACCTACATCGCGCTCAAAGGCATCAAGCAGCTCGTCGAGATCGACTTTGGCACCGCGATGTTGATCGGGCTCGTCGCCGGCCTGGCCGCGATCGTCGTTCTGCGTCCGTTCATCAACAAGGCGGCGCCGAAGCTCGACAACAACCGCGACGGGGTCAACCGGCTGTTCACCGTGCCGCTGATCATCTCGGCGGCGCTGCTGAGCTTTGCCCATGGCGCCAACGACGTGGCGAACGCGGTCGGCCCGCTGGCCGGTGTCGTCGATGCGCTGACCAATGCCGAAGGCGGCGTGTCGAAGGTCGCGATCCCGCTCTGGGTCATGGTCATCGGCGCCTTGGGGATCTCGATCGGCCTCGCCCTGTTCGGGCCGAAGCTGATCCGCACGGTGGGCTCGGAGATCACCGAGCTGGACCGCTCGCGGGCTTTCTGCATCGCGCTGGCCGCAGCGATCACCGTGATCATCGCCAGCCAGCTCGGCATGCCGATCAGTTCGACCCACGTGGCACTCGGGGCGGTCTTCGGCGTCGGCTTTCTGCGCGAGTTCCTCGAGACCCGGCTGAGCAAGGTGGTCGAAGATGTGCTCAACGAGCACAAGGACGACGAGGATTTCGCCATGACCGAACAGGTTCTGGTGACGTTCCAGAACGCGCCGCCGGAAGACAAGCAGCGCATCCTCGCGGAATTGAAGAAGATGGGGTCGGCGGCGGTGATCGACGCGGCAGAACGCAAGGTGCTGCAAAAAGCCCTGAAGCGTCAGCTCGTGCATCGCAACTCGCTCTTCAAGATCGTGTCGGCATGGATCATCACGGTGCCGATCTCGGCCTTTGTGGCGGCGTTGTTCTATTTCGTGCTACGTGGGATGATGCTGCCATAGGAGCCCGTTGCCGCGCATGATGAAGAAGTTCCTGCTTCCCGTCATCCTGTTGGTCCTGAGCGTCGGGTTCTGGGCCAGCGCCGATTTTCAGGAGATCGCCGCCGGTGTGGCGATCTTCCTGTTCGGCATGCTGATGCTGGAAGACGGATTCAGGCTGTTCTCCGGCGGATTCCTGGAAAGCGCCCTGCAGAAGGCCACCGGATCGGTGCCGAAAGCGCTCGGATTCGGGATCGTCACCACCACGATCATGCAATCGAGCTCGCTGGTGTCGGTCATCACCATTTCCTTCCTGTCGGCGGGGCTGATCTCGTTGCTCGCGGGCGTGGGGATCATCTTCGGCGCCAACATCGGCACCACAACCGGCGCCTGGCTGGTGGCCGGGTTCGGTCTCAAGGTGAAGATCTCGGCCTATGCGATGCCGATGCTGGCTATCGCGATCGTCCTTGTCTTCCAGAAGAACAAATACCTGCGCGGCGCCGGGCTGGTGTTGGCGGGCCTCGGGTTCCTGTTCCTCGGCATCCATTACATGAAGGAGGGTTTCGAGGCCTTCAAGGATCAGTTCGACCTGACGCGTTTCGCGATGACGGGGTTTGCCGGACTTGTGGTCTACACCCTGATCGGCGCCGCGGCGACCGTGGTCATGCAGTCGAGCCATGCGACGATGACCCTGATCATCACCGCCCTCGCGGCGGGGCAGATTTCCTATGAAAACGCGCTCGCCCTCGCGATCGGGGCCAATATCGGCACCACGATCACCGCGATCATCGGGTCGTTGACCGCAAACTACCAGGGCAAGCGCCTCGCCCTGGCGCATCTGATCTTCAACGTGGTCACCGCCGGTGTGGCGCTGGTCTTCATCGGGCCGATCCGGATGAGCGTGGATTTCGTGTCCGCCGGTATCGGCATTCCCGATACCGACTACACGCTGAAACTCGCGGTGTTCCACACGATCTTCAACGTGCTCGGCGTGGCGATCATGTTGCCGCTTCTGGGCCGCCTGATCGCCTACCTCGAAAAGGCCATCGAACAGCCCGCAGAGGATCTGAGCAAACCGCGCTACCTCTCCGAAGCGGTCGACGAGTTTCCCCAGACCATCGAGATCGCAATCCGCCGCGAGGTCAAGCATCTCTACGACAACGCGGTCGAGTTGATCGTCCACGGGCTGAACCTGCATCAGAGCGAATTGTACGAGACCGCCGACGTCGCCGCGACCGTCAAGGCCAGCCGCACCCCGATCGACATCGATATCGACGAACGCTACGAGGCGCGGGTCAAGACGCTCTATGCGGCCATTGTCGAATTCACCACCCGGGTTGGTTCGAAAGACCTGCCCGAAGACGTCATGGACGAGATCTACAACATGCGCGATGTGTCCGAACGGATCGTCCGCGCGGTGAAGGCGGTCAAGCATCTCAGGCGCAACGCGACGCAGTACACCGAAAGACCCCAGGGCGTGATCACCGACCTCTACAACGTGCTGCGGTCCGAGATTGCCCGGATCCTGGTCGAGATCCGCAAACTGGACCAGACCGATCCCGAGGACAGAACCAGCCTGTGGCTGGACCAGGAACGGGTGCAGGTGGAAAGCGACGCGCAGGCCACCAACAGCGCGATCGAAACATTGATCCGCGATCGCAGCCTCGATCCGTTGAAGGCGACGTCGTTCCTGAACGATTCCAACTACGCCTATTCGGCGATGCGCGACCTGCTCGGCGCCGCCAAGGCCTATTACATCGAGACCGAAGACGCGATGGCCGAGGTCGAACGGATCCTGTCGCTCGAAGACGACGAGCTGAGTGAATTGGTGCAGGAGCCGCAGCCCGCAAGGGAAGTGGAGCACCGGCTATGACCTGCGCGCGCGACACAAATTCGATACATCCGGCCCGAATCAGGGGCTGTCAAACCGGGGGTGGATGTCATGAAACTTGAGAACAGCATCGAGAAGCTCGACAAGTACTTCGAGCGGTTGAACAAGGGCAAGGCTCGCAAGATCAAACCGTCCCATGTCGAGAAGGTGATCAAAAAGCTCGAATCGAAGGAGAAATCTCTCCTCGAAGAGATCGAAGACTCCAGGAAAGACAGCAAGATCAAACGCCTCGAGCGCAAGCTGGAGCTCTTGCGGGAACAGCAGGAACGCGCCCGGTGGCTGCTGGACAAGATCAGCCAGACGCCGGACAAGTCGGACTGACGGACCCGTCCGTTGCCCTGCCGACCGCCGGGCCGAACCCGACAGCTGCCCCGGGCAAGGCGAACCCTCGGTCGTCCGAGGATCGGCCCGACAGGGCGCGCACCGCCGCCGACGCCGGTCCGCGCCGCGCCCAAGGGCTTTCGCCCTACCGACAGTCCAGATCGGCAATCACACGCGGGTCGATCAGACCCAGGCGCCGCGCGAGGCTGACCGGGTAGCGGGTGTCGCGGGCAAACGCATCGAGGCTGAAATCCTTCTCCAGGGATGCAAGATCCCTCGCGGTCCTGTTGGCGCGATCGGTCTGCCCGAGATGGGCATAGAGGGCGAGCAGATAGCGGCGCGGCGGCCTGAAGGAGGGCGCCATCGCCGCCGAGGTTTCGAGCGACCGTCTGGCAAATTCGAGCCGGTTCGTGGCGAGGGCGGCCAGGCCCAGCTGGAACAGGCACCAGAAGTGCAAAGGCGTACCTGCCGCCAGCGATGTCGCCGTCTGCGCGCTGTCGAGGGCCCGTTCGGGCGACTGGTTGTAAAGCGCGACATTGGCCTGGGCCCACCAGGCGAGCGGGTTTGAGCTGTTGGCGCGAAGCGCTGCCGCGGCCAGATCCGCCCCGGTCTCGACATCCCATTTCAGAAACACCTGCGCATTGGCGGCGGCCGACAGAACGAAAGAATTGCCCGGGTCCGCCTCGAGCGCCCTGGCCGCCTGGCCGAGCCCGCGTTCGACCGTTTCCTCCGGCGCCGCGGTCAGCCGCTCGATATCGCGGATGACCGAAATCTGCGCCCGCAATCCAAGCGCCACGCCGCGCGCGCGCCCCTCCTCCAGGTCTGCCAGATGCCGGTCTGTCCGAACCAGCGTGTCGGTGTCGAAACTGAACACGCGCCGGGCGGACCGGCTCAACCGCAGGGCCTCCCTGCCGAGACCGGGCGCCGGGTTCGTCTCGCAGGAGATCTCGCGCATGATTGCCGCCTGTGCCGCGGCGATCAGCACCGCCAGCGTCGGGTTGGCGTCGATCCCGTCCAGCCCGATCCGGACGACCTTGGCGGCCGACCACAGGATCCGCCGCCGTTGCGGACGCAAGACCGAGATGCGCACTCCGAAGTGATCGTCGTCAAGCGGGGTGAGCGCCACCGACACGTCGATCGCCAGCGGGTCGAGCGGGTCGTTCGCGGTGGCGCCGATGTCCACGACGCCGGTTTCCCGAAGGCCGTTCGAAAGAAAACAAAGCAGGTCCGCCTCGAAGACATCACCGAACCCGCTGCACTTGCCCGCCCCCGCCAGGGTGATGCGCCAGCGCCGTCTGGCGTCATGCGGGGCTGCCGGCACCGCCCCGGCGGTCTCTGCTGCGGCCGGACGGTTGCGGATGTTGCTCAACCAGGCGCCGAATTCGGGATCGTCAATGTCGATCCCCTCCAGGAAGACCGATGGATCGGTTGCCTGGTCGTGCCAATCGGAGGTGAACCGGTCCTTGGCCAACCAGACCATGCGCCGGTCGGCCTGGAGCACATCGGCGCAGGGGCCCAGAGCCCGTCGGAGGGTGGCCAGCACCTGGCGCAGGCTCGACGCACCGCGTGCCGGATCGCTCTGGCTCCACAACTTGTCCTGAAGCCAGGTGCGCGTGCACCTGTTGTGCCTTGCGGTGACGAGCAGGGCCAGGAGCGCCTGCCCCTTTTCGCTGCGCGGTGTCAGGTCGACCGACCCCGGGCCGGTCACGCCGAACGCGCCGAAAACATGTATCTCTACGAGTTTGCGCCCGCCGCCCGTCATGCTTGCCTCGTGCCGGGAAGGCCCACATCCGAGCAGCACACGCCGCCGACCTTCCGCCCCGCTTCGAACGACAACCTTGGCACGAAACCCCGGCGTTTCAAACCCGTCGGGATATTTCCCGACGGTGGCCCCATTGGCGTATGCTTTGACCGTCACGGGCGCGGCGAAACCACGTGGCAAAGGCGCCGGCGAGGTCCGGTCTTCCTCGTGGTCCGCAGCCGCGAGCGGGGTCCCCGCGCGCGCAGTCAACCTGACCGCTGCCGCCTGGCCCGGGGAATCACGCTGCGATCACGTTCGCCGTGTAGCCTTTCTCCCGGTTCGAGGTCTTCGGCCCGGCATCGGTCGATCGCGCGAGGCCCGCCGCCTCGCCGAAATGCATCGGCACCGAACCCAGATGCGCCACGGCGCTTTCGGAGATACCGGATCGGGGCCGGGCCAACGGCCTGTCGGTGAGCAGGGGAGAAGACGGCATGGGGCGCTCCGTAACCTTCGTGATCGAAGCGGGCGTGAGCACACGGGTACGGATTTCGGAGAACCTGGATGGCACGATGTCGATCGAGCTCGATCTCCTCGGCGCGGGAAAGATCGGCGATCTGCGTGCGCTGTTTTTCGATCTGAACGACCTCGCCGTCGATGACGCGCTCGCGGTCTACGGCGATGCCGGGGTCAGCGATTGCGCCGTCATCGTGGAAGGGGTCGACAGGCTTGGCCGGGCGGCGACCGTCCGCGGTGGGGTCGTCAACGAGTTTGGCGATTTCGACGTCGGCATCGAGTTTGGGCCGGACGGGCCGGCGCCGGACGATATCCGCTCGACCGGCTTCACCCTGGCCCATGACACCGCCGCGCTGACACTCGACATGTTCGACCTTGCGGATTTCGGACTGCGCCACGCGGCGCGGGATGCCGAGGCCACCGGCGCGACCGGCGGGCCGGATGGCAGTCCCCGACGCGATGGGCTGAGGGGCGGTGACCCGCTGGAGATGGTCGAGCCCGAGACGGTCAGCGCCCGCCTGCTGGCCAACGATACCCGCGGCGGCGTGCTGGCGGTGATCGACGTCGACGGTGTCCGCCGCGATCTTCGGATCGGGCGTCGACACGGGTTTGCCGCCGACGGGCTCCGATCCGACGTTCTCTGACCGCCGAGCGGCGTTGCCGGGCGGCGCCGGTCCCGCCCGGTCGGTCGGAAACCGGCGCATCGGCAGAGGCATCGGCCCTGCCGGCCCCCTGCGGCGACATTGACGACCCGACGAACGGCGTCGCGCACGAATGCCTGCGGTCAGGCTCTGCGCGGCCTGCGTCAGCTCCAGCCTTTGCGCAGATCCGTCGCCCCGTCGACGAGCAGCGCCAGGTCCACGCCGACAGCGGTGAAGCCGGTACCGAGATCCATGCAGCGGCGGGCGAAACCGGTGTCGAGCGTGAGGATGCCGGCCGGTTTGCCTGCGGCCCGGATCCGCGCGATCGTGTCTTCGATCACGGCGACCACCTCCGGGTGCCCGACATTGCCCGGATAGCCCATGCTGGCGCTGAGATCGGCCGGACCGATGAAGACGGCATCGACACCGGGCACCGCGGCGATCTCTTCAAGCTGCGCAATGGCCTCCACCGTCTCGACCTGAACGATCAGGCAGAGCTCGTCGCTCGCACGGGCATGGTAGTTCGCCACCTTGCCGTAGCGCGTGGCCCGGGTGACGCCGGCGAGCCCGCGGATGCCCCGGGGTGCATAGCGCATCGCCACGACCGCCGCCTCGGCCTCGGCCGCCGACTGGACGTAGGGGATGAGCAGGCTCTGTGCCCCGAAGTCGAGCAGCCGCTTGATCAGCACCGGATCGTTGCCGGCGGGGCGCACGACGCTCGAGACCGACGGGAACCCGGCAATCGCCTGCAGCGCCGGCAGCACCTCGATGGTCTCCACCGCCGCATGTTCGCAATCGACCAGAACCCAATCGTAGCCGCAGGACGCGAGCGCCTCGGCGACGGTGTTGCCGCCGATGGTGTTCCAGATTCCGAGCTGGTGACGGCCGGCTTCGAGCGCGGCCTTGAAATGGTTGCGGGGCAGATCCATGGGGTCTCCAATTCTTGGGGCGGTGCCGGGTGTGCGACCGCTGGCCACGACGCCTGCGCGTTTCTAGCGCGCGGGCTGTGCGGCGCACAACACATGCGCGGCGTCGACCCGGCGAAAAAACCCGTCGGACCCGTGCGGACCCGGGTGCCGGCACCGCCGCGGCACCGTCAGACCGTGCCGGGCTACCCCTGCAACGGATGCCCCCGGAGTGCCCGGGAGGGCACCGGCGCGCCGGATGAACCCGGGCGCTCCCGGGGGCAGGGCAACGCCGCAGACCGGGTCACGCCCCGCGCTCCCTGCGCCCGACGTCCTTCGCGCGTTGCAGCCGCTCGAAATGGGCGATCATGCGGGCCGGATCGGCACGCGCGCCGGTAAACAGCTCGAAGCTCCCGACCGCCTGGAACACCGCCATGCCGGCGCCGGTCATCACCGTGAGCCCGCGCGCCCGCGCCGCGGCGAGCAGCGCGGTTTCGAGCGGGAAATAGACGATGTCGGCCACCCAGGCGGCAGGGCTCAGCTTGGCCACGTCGATCGCCGTGCCGGGATGGCTGTCCATGCCCATCGGGGTGGCATTCACGACACCGTCCAGCGCGGCATGGTCGATCCCGTCGCCGTCCAGGGCGACGACATCGGCCTGCGGACGCGCCGCCATGAGCCGGTGCGCCAGATCTGCGGCCGTCGCCTCGGCCCGGTCATGGATCATCAGCCGGCCGACGCCATGGTCGATCAGCGCAAGCGCCACGGCCGCACCGGCGCCGCCAGCCCCCACCACGAGCACCCGGTCGAAAGCGGCCCCGGCGAGGTCGCGCGACAGGGCGGTGCGGAAGCCGAGATGGTCGGTGTTGTGGCCGATCCGCCGGCCGCCCCGGAATACCATCGTGTTGATCGCGCCCAGGCTGCGCGCCGCGCCGACAAGCTCGTCGGCGAACCCGGCCGCCTCGATCTTGAACGGATGGGTGATGTTGACCCCGGCAAGCTCCGCGCGCTCGGCCGCGTCGAGCAATTCGGCAAGCGACATCTCGCGCCAGGGCCGCTGCGCGGTATCGAACCGGGCATAGGTGTAGTCGAGCCCGAGCGCACCGCCCTCGGCTTCGTGCATGGCCGGCGTCAGCGATCCGGCGATCCCGTGTCCGATCAGACCGGCCTTCACCGCCTTGGCCTTCCAGCGGTTTGCCGAGAGGTCCGCATCAGCCCTTGTACCCCAGAAGCCGCGGCAGCCAGAGCACCAGATCGGGCACGAGGATCAGGATCAGGAGCGCGACGATGAGCACGGCGAGAAAGCCCCAGATCTCGCCGATGATTTCCTTGAGCTGGATACCGGTGACCGCGTTGATGACGAACAGCAGGATGCCGTAGGGCGGGGTGATCAGCCCGATCATCGAGTTGACCACCACCAGCACGCCGAAATGCACGAGGTCGACCCCGAGGCTCGCGGCGGTCGGGATGAACAGCGGCACGATCACCAGGATGATGGTGGTGGCATCGAGCACCGCGCCGAGCAGCAGGATCAGCACGTTCACAGCCAGCAGGAAGACGAGCGGCGGCACGTCGAGCCCGACCAGCGCGTCCGACATCATTTTCGGGATGTTCTCCGACACCACCACGAAGTTGAGGATCAGCGCGCCGCCGATGACCACGCCGACCGCCGCCGAGGCGCGGGCGCTGTCGACGAAGACGGTGAACAGCCCGCGCCATGTGAGCGCGCGGTAGAACAGCCCGGCCAGCATCAGGGCGTAGAAAGCGGCGATGGCGGCCGCCTCGGTCGGCGTGGTGACGCCGCCGTAGATCCCGTAGAGCAGGATCACCGGCATCAACAGCGCCGGAAAGGCGCGGGCGGTCTTGCCGGGCAATTCACTGAGCGGCACCGGATCTTCGATGGCGAAGCCGCGCTTGTGCGCGATCCAGCTGTTCATCGCCATCAGCACGACGCCCATGAGCAGCCCGGGCATGATCCCGGCGAGGAACAACGCCCCGATCGACTGGTTCGACACCAGCGCATAGAGCACCATCGGGATCGACGGCGGGATGATCGGGCCGATGGTGGCCGAGGCGGCGGTGATCGCGGCGGCATAGCCGCGCGAATAGCGTCCCTCCTTGGTCATCATCTCGATGATGATCTTGCCGATCCCTGCGGCGTCGGCCACGGCGGAGCCGGACATGCCGGAAAAGATCAGCGACGCGACCACGTTGACATGGCCGAGCCCGCCGCGAAATCGCCCCACGAGCGCGACGACGAATTTCAGCAGCCGGTCGCTGATCGTGCCGGCGTTCATGATATTGGCGGCGACGATGAACAGCGGCACCGCCAGCAGCACGAAACTGCCGTAGAGCCCCTGGAGGCTCTTTTCGCCCGCGAGTGCCAGGTCGAGCCCGCCCATCCCGAGGTAGACCAGCGCCGCGACGATGATCGAATAGCCCACCGGCGTACCGATCCCGGCAAGCCCGAACAGGATCACGAGCATCGTTGCGAATTCGAAGCTCATGCCGGGTCGTCCCCGTGCTCGAGCTTCGATGTGGCGTCCGCGTGGGCCACGATCTCGTGGTCGGCATCCGGCGGGCCGTCGCGCAGCACGGTCACGAAGCGCCACGAATACCGTGCGATGAGCGCGACCATGAACAGGCCATACACCGAGAAGATCGTGCGCATCGGGATCTTGGATCCGGTCAGGGGTTCGCGCACCGTGGTGGTCTTGCGCATCTTCATCCAGTCGATGTAGTCCCAGGTCGGCAGAAAGGCCCAGGCCATGGCGATGACGATGGCTGCGGCCGAGATCAGCGCCAGCACCTGGCGCACCCGGCGGGGGGCCGCGAGGTAGAAGATGTCGAAGGATACGTGGTCGCGTTCACGGACGATGAAGGCATTGCCGAAGAACACGATCCAGACCCAGAGGATCAGGCAGAGCTCCAGCGTCCACCCGAACGGGGTGAGCATCACGTAACGCGAGAAGATCTGCAGCAGAAAAGTGACGAACATTGCCGCAAGCATCGCTGCGGCGATGAACTCTGTGCCACGGGTGAACCATTTCGCCAGATGTTTCATCGAGGTCCCCCCGTGGCGTCGTCTTCAGTCGGTCTCAGTTCCCCAGCGCGTTGATCTGCTCGAGAACACCTTCGGGCCAGGAGGCCGCGAATTCCGAGCCGACATATTGCTCCTGCACATGGGTGCGGAACGCTTCGAGGTCCGGCGTATAGACTTCGAGCCCTTCCCCGCGGAGGAAGTCGGCCAGGTTGTTCTCTTTCTCGAGCTGCTTGAGGCGCCCGTAGGCCGCGGCGGCGTCGGCGGCGCGCTGGACCGTCAGCTGCTGGTCGGCCGTCAGCCCGTCCCAGACCGCTTTCGAGAAGGCGATGTAGTTGAGGTCGACCAGGTGCGAGGTGAGCGCGATCTGGCAGGTGACTTCATAGAACTTCGCGTCGACAACCGTCGGCAGCGGGTTGTCCTGGCCGTCGACCGCGCCGGTCGAGAGCGCGGTATAGACCTCGGTAAAGGCCATCGGTGTCGGCGAGGCGCCGAGCGCTGCGCCGAGGAACTGCCACGCGTCGGTGCCGGGCATGCGGATATTGACGCCGGCGAGGTCGGCCGGGGTCTTCACATCGATCTCGTCGCGGCACTGGCGCAGGTTCACGTGGCGGCGGCCGAGATACATCACCGACAGGAGCTTGACGCCAAGCTCGTCCTCGACCGTCTTCTTGAACGGATCCATCAGCGGGTTGTTGAACACCCGCACCTGGTGGGCGGCATCCTGGTGAACATAGCCGGTGGCAAAGATCGAAAACTCGGGGAAGAACTGCGCAAGCTCCTGCGCCGAGGCGATCGACATGGTCAGGTTGCCGCGGCTGATGGCCTCGAGCTCGGTGCCCTGGGCGAACAGCGTGCCGTTGTAACCCGGCTGGTAGTCGGCGAACTCCGCGACCATCGGGGCAAAGATCTCGGCCATCGCGACAGACCGCTGGTCGGTGTCGGACCCTGCAGTGGCGAGGGTAAAGGTCAGCTTGTCCTGGGCCACAGCCGGTGCGGTCGCCCCGGCAAGAAGCCCGGCGGCCACGACGGCGGACAGCGCCGCCCGGCGGGTGAGTCTGGTGATCATTGGTGTTTCCTCCCTTGGATTACATGGTCCGGACATCCGCGCGGAAAGGCTTTTTCGCGCGAGTCCCTTCGGTTTTCAATGTCTACCGCAGAATTCACGGTCTTTTTTCGGTCTTGCCCCCCGCCTCCTCCGGCGCGACTGCGGCCGCCCCGCGGGGGTCAACATCGACGAGTGTAGAGGTTTCGGCGGAAACTTGAATGGCTTCGATGACCTGCAGTGTTCTTAATCCCTCCCGGCCGGAGACCAGCGGCTCTGCCCTGCCGGCGATGACAGCGGCGAAATGCGCGATCTGGTTGACCAGCGGGTCGGAGGCCTCGCGGGGCAGGGCGGTGGCCGAGATCGGGCTCCACCAATCGCGCTTGCCCGAATGGGTCCAGAGCGTGAGGTCGGGCACCGACAGCGCCCCGTGGCTGCCGCCGATCTGGTAGCAGCTCTGCGACGTGACCGGGTAGACCGGGTATTCGCCCGAGGTCATTTCCCAGCTCCAGGGGGCGACGATGCTGTCGGAGACGGTGATCGTGCCGATCGCACCATTGGCAAACCGCACCACCGCGGCGGCGACGTCCTCGTTGTCGTAACCGCGCGCCGATGGCGCCGCCTGCGCCTGGACGCTGACGATCTCGCCGCAGAGATGGCGCAAGAGATCGACGTCATGCACGAGGTTGACCGAGATCGGCCCTGCGCCCTTGCGCTTTCGCCAGGGGGCGGCCTCGAAATAGGGATCGGGCTTGTAGAACCAGCAGCTCGCCTGGACCGCGCGTACCGCGCCGATCTGCCCCGCAGCGATCATCTCCTGCGCCTTGCGGATCAGCGGATTGTGCCGCCGGTGATGCCCCACGAGCAGCGGCACACCCGCCTCTTCGGCCGCGTCCACGAGCGGACGCGCCTCTTCGGCGGAAGTGGCGAGCGGCTTTTCCACCAGGACCGGACAGCCCCGGCGGATACAGGCGAGCCCCTGCTCGGCATGCAACGGCGTCGGCGTGGCGAGGATGACGCCCTCGGGCCGCCGTGCCGCAAACATCGCCTCCAGGCTCTCGTACCAGGGCAGGCCGCGCCCTTCCGCGTAGGCCCGGCCCTCGGCGCTCGGATCGACGATAGCATCCAGCTCGACGTGATTGAGCTGACCGATCGCCTCGGCATGGCGCCGGCCGACAAGCCCGATCCCGGCAATGACAAGCCGCGTCGGCGCCGGCGGGTCGCCCGTCGGGCCGGTCTCTGCGCGCGAATGCATCTTGTGTCGGCCCTTTCTCCGGCAACGATTTGACGGCACCGCCGGGCCCGTCGGCCCCGCGCCAGGTTCGAGATCAGCGAGTCGCGCAAAGGCTAGGCGCGCGCGCCAACGGCTGCAACATTCGATGACGGATTTCGGTGCCGCCGATCCCGCCCGGTCTTCGGGGGGTCGGCCCGGCTGGCGACAAGCCTCCTGTCGGCAGGGCCCGGCACCGGCGGTGGATCGGACCCGTCGCCTGCCCGCACCATCAACCCGCGCCCACAGCGCCGCGAATCTCCGCTCAGCAAAACGTCGGCGGGGGCGTGCTTCGGGCGGTGCCGGCACACGGGATGGGCCGCGGATCAGGGGCAAGACCCGGCCCGGACGCCGGTCCCGGGGGGCGTGCGCCCGGCACCGGCGGCAGCAAGGGTGCTGGGTTCAAAGGCAATTTCCGACACCGTAAATAACTTAACAGAACAGCCTGGATTCCAGTCGCAAATTTTACAATTTTTCCTATGAAAATGCGTAACTAATCCCAAAATTTTCAAACATCTCTATGATCGCCGAAAATCCGGCTGGTGGGACCCTGTATCGGGATCGGCGAGGCGACCCATCCACCACTGCCGAAAGAACGAGCGCCCCTGCACGAAGACAGGGGGGG
>SWCD01022487.1_pt1 | contig 42122 bp, 39 predicted proteins | sample 4693011 | NCBI WGS metagenome assembly SWCD01 (sample SAMN10267278, study PRJNA491770) | bioreactor metagenome | isolation source: DHS bioreactor inoculated with marine | place: Japan: Omine Ridge, Nankai Trough
TTTTTTTTCAGCTTTTGTGATGTAATGTGGGTACACACTGGCAAAGGCCATTTTATAGATTCTTTCGTTTTTCATTAATCGTTATTTTCAAGCAAACCTACGTATGCCCTTTTCAAACCCCAATTTACTCAAATATTATCAACAAACTTTAAAAACACTTTTTTGTGACGATCCAGATCCATATTCCCCGACAGGGATGCACGCACAATGTAATCTTTATCGCCTTCCTTAGTCGTGCCTTGCGTTGAGGTGGCGGGGATGGTCCAATAACATCCCTTTAACTGCCCATAGCTTACACAGAACTTGCTTTCCTTCGGAATCTCGGTAATCATCAAGTTAATGAGCTTCAGGTTAAGAGCGCGCTTATACGCTTCCCGTTCTTCATCTGTGTTTCCTTTTGTTGGAAGATCCAATGAAAAGACCGAAGGGGTGAAGCCTTGCGCTGCCAATTCATCTGAAACAAAATTGATCTTTGCTTCGGGCAGGGTTTCTTTGATGAAGTTTACAAACTCACGTGTATTTTCATACGCATCAATAATGCGTTGGTTCATAGAGGGCAATTGCTCGGCCAATATTTTATATTGAAGCGCTGTGGCCTCGTTATCACACAGGGTGAGATGCAATTCTATTTTTTCCATCAAGGCTGCCGTTTTTGTGTTTCCCACTACATAACCGGCCGTACATTTTCCACCACTTGGGAATTTTGATCCACTGGCATACGAAATGGCCCGAACGGTTGAAAGTATTTCGCCTTCGCCCAAGAACTGATAGTTTGGACAAAAAGTTTGGTCCAAAATAAATACTGGGTCAACGGCAGTTTTGCCCGATGCTGTTTTGCGCTCCTTGCTTAAAGCCGCTTTCAATTGTTGCAAATCTGGTACTTCTACACGAGGGTTTGTGGGTATTTCGGCAATGATGTAAGGAACGGCATCTTCGGCAGCTACTTTAGTTAACACGGTGTCTATGCTTTGCACCATATCGTTATCGCCGTCCACCAATAAATCTACAATTTCCACATTGTCTAGGCAGGCCGCCACGCGTCTTGCTTGGTCGTTGGTGCCGCCGTAACAGTTGGGTGGGACAAGGAATTTGATAGGTTTTCCGGGGTGGTTTTCCTGCGCATCGTGTATGAGCCCCATCATAATAGCGTATTGTATGGAAAGCCCGCTGGAAGCAACGAGCGGGGTGGTGGGGGAGCCCGTAATTTCTTTTATGGATTTTAGAACACTCTTTTTATCTTCCGCAACATTGCTTTTGGGTTCAGCAACGGCCGTTTGATCCATCAGCGCCTTAAGGGCCACAAGGCAATTGGCGGGCGTCATGGCGATGGTTTCCCTTCTGCGGACGTGCTGGATTTCGGAAATATAATCTTCGTTTCTTTCGCCATTAACCGTTATAATGCTTCCGAGCGTGCCGTAAAGATTTATGAGAATATCTACGTTGGGGTTGAGGTCCAGCCTTCCAATTTCATCTTTTTGTGAAATGAAAACGGTAGTGCCTTCAAACTTTGGAATGGTTGAAGTGGAATCAAGCTGTTTCAATTCAAAATTATAATTATATACATTTCGAATTATATCAGCATCGAAAAACGAGGGCAGGGCATCGGTATAAAGAATTTGGGTGTTTTTGTTTGCCAATAAATTCTTCCGAAGGATTGCTAGGACAGGGGCCGTTTTTGAGGCAAAACTGATGACATTTTCGGGGTTTAGATTGTTCGCCTTCGCAATCGCCCATTCCAATACACTGGAAAGCGGGTGCCCCAAGCGGATATAATCATAGGCTGTAGGCAATCTTTTTAGTGCAGCTGTTTCAGCCTTATGGGCATTATATAGCATTTCAAACTGCTGTAAAAACTGCGTCTTTGCCAAGCTTTCATCATAAATATCAAGCCTGTGGGTGGTAAGATTCAGCCAATCTGCAGGCATGTTTTTTAATACTTCTTTTATATAATTGCGCATTTGGATGTGTTGCATAATCTTCACTTTTTTATAGGTCGGCAAGGTACATTAAATAGATTTTTTTGAAGCTGATTTAAGAGTTTTGTAACGTGTTTTTAGAGCGTTTTAGCAAATCATTGAGGGAGAGCTTGATGAAGTAATTCGCGCTATGGCGCTTCTACTTGTAAAGTTTTTAAAACTATAACTTGTTAAAAGGTACATTGCCTAAACCCGAGGCCAGCAATTGTCCGGCTGCGTTTATGGTAAAGGGGGTGGCATTGGTAGCGCCGTCGTCATAATCTAGGGTCAAGGTGGTTGTGTTGCTGCTCCATTTAAAGGGCCGCAGGTTTGAAATTGCGGTGCCGTCTGGCTGGGCTATGTATTCGGTGCTGTAGCCGTTGCCTTCCGTATTAAAATACAGTTTATAGTCGTATTCCGAGCTGAAGTCGCTGCGTTGCCATACGCCAATTAGATTCTTGGCTTGGTCTGTATTGCTGTTTTTTTCATCGTTGTTGCAGGATAGGAGTGTTGTGATAGCGAGAAAGAGAATGGTGGCTTTAAGCGATTTATATGGTTTCATTTATCGAAAGAAGTGTTTTTGTTGTTGCTTTAGACGGGTTAAAAGTATGGAATATAGTTGATAAATATGTTTGGTGTTTGGTAGGTTTATTCTTCAATACTATAAGCAGAACGCTCGCGATAGTGGGGCAATTGGTTTTAACGGATTTGCAATTGGCTTTGCGGGAGTTGCAAATGGCTTTGCGGGAGTTGCAATTGGCTTTGCGGGAGTTGCAAATGGCTTTGCGGGAGTTGCAATTGGCTTTGAGGGAGTTACAATTGGCTTTGAGGGAGTTGTAATTGGCTTTGCGGGAGTTACAATTGGCTTTGAGGGAGTTGTAATTGGCTTTGAGGGAGTTGTAATTGGCTTTGAGGGAGTTGCAATTGGCTTTGCGGGAGTTGCAATTGGTAATGTATATTGTACTTTTAGTAATCTATGTTCTGTAATTGAGAAAGTTGGCATTGCAAATGCGCTGTTTAGATGAGCACGCTTTGCACTTCGGCTTCGCTATTACAGGCGCCAGCGCACCAGGGGGGAGTTCAAGCTTTAGCTCGAATTCATATTCATCCCGTTCTTTTGTGCCTTTCTTTCCTATTAAAAGGTCTTCGGCTTCGCTTAATTTATAGCTTTTCCTTTGAAATGTATTTTTGGTTGTGTTCTCACTGTTGCGGGCACACGCTGCAAACGTGCGCTAGCGGGGGTGTATTGGGGTTGTGAAGTTGTCGGGCACACGTGGCAAACGTGCGCTAGCGTGGGGACTTTAATCATTGTCATACTTCCACAAATAAACAATGTTATAAATTGGTATGGCAATGATTGAGCTGATGTGACTGATTTTTTTTTCCGCCTTTAGTTTTTTAAATATAATAATATGTAAACTAATAAGAATATTAATAACCAATATAATAAAAAGTATGTTTCCGATATCTCCAATTATGGAATTGAGCAATGGTACTATTTTCTCTTCTATAACAGGTATTTTAAGCTTGAAAACACGATAAATAAGGACTATGTATGAAAAGATTAAAATTAGGGTTATTATAATTTTTAATGCTTTTTTCATCATGCTAATTTTGCGGGCACAGGTTGCAAACGTGCGCTAGCGGGGGGTCTAAATCTTCAAATACTGAGGGTAAGGCTAATAAAACATTAAATATTGTTATTAGTGAAGCAATTATGCCGATTAAAGTACCGAATGCGTTTATCTTTCTCATTGTTTTATGTTTGAAAGATCTTATTTTTCATCATTTTTAGCTTCTTTTTTTTGATTACTCCCTAAAAGATTAGAAATAACAATTGTTATTAATAAAGAAAATATTAAACCTAAAATCCATTTATTTAAATCAATTACAGTTGTTATTTTATCTTGTAAAAGTTCAATTTTACTTTCATTAATGATTTTTTGATTTTCGATTTTGTTAGACAGAAGAGGGATTGATAAAGCCTTTTCGGGCGAATCCATGATTATGTTTTCTAATTTTTCGATTTTATTTTCTAAATCCATCAATTTATTATTATCTAAACTAATGTAATTGGAAGAATCTTTGGGAAGTACTTCAAGTTGAGATTTTAAACCTCTTATTTCATCTTTAAGTTTTAAATTTTGATCTTGAAGGTTTTGTAAAAGAGTTTCTTTTGTTTCATCTTTTACATTATCTAAATTAAGATTCGTAATAAAATAATAACTAATTACCGCTACTCCTAAGATTGACAAAAAGGTTGCGAAAAAGTTTAAAATTTTATTCAGCTTTTTTTTTCTAGTTTCTTTGGCAAACTTTTGCTTTAATTCTTGAAAATCTGCTTTATTCATTAATTTTAAAATTAAAGTTTTGATTATTTTATATTTAATTGATAAACAGTTTTATTTTACCAATTTCTTCTTTTAATTTGGTCATTTCTTCTAAAGATTCACAATCGAATCTTATAAAAGTTCCATCTTTCGTAGCCTTAGAACCAAATTCGATATTTAATTTCTTAGCAATGTGAAGAACTTGAGGAATTTTATCTTCATCTTTTTTTGGGATTGTAAGTTGATATTGATTCATAAAAGCTAGTTTTTATTATGTAAATCAATATCAGCATTTTAAATATTTTTTTTATGGAATTAAGAAAATACTTTTCAACATCTATTTGTTAATCAATAATAAGGTTGAATTTACTGATACCCCGCCGCCTGCAACTTAAACAACTCCGTATACAATTTTGGGTTTGCCATAAGCTCCTGGTGCGTGCCAAGCTCCAGCACTTGGCCGTGCTGCAATACCAAAATACGGTCTGCCATCCGCACGGTGCTAAAGCGGTGGCTAATAATAATGCTGGTCTTGCCTTTGGTGAGGGCTATAAAGCGTTCAAAAACATCAAACTCTGCTTGGGCATCCAGCGCGCTGGTGGGTTCGTCCAGTACCATAACATCGGCATCCTTCATATAGGCGCGGGCCAGGGCCACCTTTTGCCACTGCCCGCCGCTTAGTTCGGTGCCTTTGTAAAACCTTCTGCCCAGGCGTTGTTCCAGGCCGTCTGTCATTTCGGCCACAACTTGTTCCGCGAGGCTTTTGCTGGCGGCGTAGTTTATTATTTCGTCGTTCTGCACTTGGTCTATATTGCCCACGGCTATGTTTTCGCGCAGGGTGAATTCATATTTAAAAAAGTCCTGAAAGATGACGCCGAAACGTTTTCGGTATTCGTCCACATCAAACTGGTTTATGTTGATGCCGTCTAAAAGGATTTCGCCCTGCGTGGGTTCATAAAAGCGGAGGAAGAGTTTTATAAGCGTGGTCTTTCCCGCGCCGTTCTGCCCCACGAAAGCCATCTTTTCACCTGCCTTTAGGGAAAAGGTAACGCCTTTCAACACTTCGCCCTCGCTGCCGGGGTAGGCAAAGTGTAGATTGTTCACCTGAAACCCTTCTTTAATGGTTTTGGGCATAGGCGTTTTTGCTTCGGCATTTTGCTCAATAGTCAAATCGATAAAGTCAAAATAATCCTGCAAGTACAGCGCGCTTTCGGAAATACGGGTAAAGCGCGAAAAGAAGCCCTGCAGGTTGTTGCGCAAACGGTTGAAGGAACCGGAAAGGAAGGTGAGTTCCCCAATGGTAATCACGCCCGTAAGCACCCGCAGAATAATATACACATAGGCGCCGTAATAGCTGAGCACGCCGAGAATGTTGAACAGGGAGCCGTAAAGACTCTGCTTGAGCGACAGTTTTTTGTTGATGAGGTAATAGTCGTTTGAAAGTTTTTTAAAGCGTTCCGCAATAAAATCAGTCAGGCCGAAGAGTTTTATTTCCTTGGCGGTTTGGTTGTTGGCGCCGATGAAGCGAAGGTAATCAAGTTCGCGGCGTTCGGCCGTCCAACTGCGCGCCAAGGAATAGCGGGTGCTGCTGAATTTCGCTTCGTTTATAAACGAGGGAATAATGCTGAGCACTAAAATAAGTATTAAAATAGGTTCAAAATAAATCAAGCCCGCAATTAGCGAAACCATAGAAATGAGGCTTTCTGCTTGGCCTAGTGCATTGGTCATTAAATCTACGCGGCTGTTGGTTTGGGTGCGGGCGCGTTCCAGTTTGTCGTAAAACTCGGGGTCTTCCAATTGTGCGATGGTGAGCTCTGCGGTCTTGCGGATTATTTTTTCGGAAGACATATTGGAGTAGAGGTCGCCCAAGAGGCCATCTGTTAGGTTTATCAACCTTCCCAAAAGGTCGGACAGCACCGCCACGCAAAACTCTATAATTACGAGGTTCCAGAGTTGTGTGAAGTCTTGGTTTTCGAGGGATACTTGGAGGATGATTTCGTCAATAATCATTTTTCCCACCCAGAGGATAACAACAGGCGTGAAAGCGTTTAACAGACGGCTGAAGGTATTTACAAAAAAGAGTTTCGGGCTGGCGCGATATATTTCCCTAAAAAAACGCGGAATGGTTTTCAGGGCCTTGAAGGAATCGCGGACGCTGGTTTTATCTTTGTCGGTTATGGATTTTGGGATAGGTCTGGGCATTCTCAAGTTTTATGTTAAGAGTTATGGGTTAAGAGTTATGCTTTTAAACCAATAACGCCTAACTTTTAACTCTTAACTTTTTTAATGAAATACAAAGCTATTCTAAAAAACACAACTACTATCTTTGCGCAAAATTTTTTCCGACTTGGCGCTTTCCGACTACACCAAAGAATTTAAGTACAACACCAAACTGGCCACGCCCGTAATTTTGGGTATGCTGGGGCATCAAGTGGTGGCGCTTGTGGACAATATTATGGTGGGGCAGTTGGGCAGTGCCGAACTTGCCGCCGTTTCATTGGGAAACAGTTTTATGTTTGTGGCCATGAGCTTGGGCGTTGGGTTTTCAACTGCTATCACACCATTGGTGGCAGAGGCAGATGGGGCGGGAAACCGCGAAAGGGGGAAATCTTCCTTTAAGCACGGGCTGTTTTTGTGTATTGTGTTGGGGCTTGCGCTCTTTGCAATGGTAATGTTCGCCAAGCCGTTGATGTACGTGATGAAACAACCGCCAGAGGTAGTAGATCTGGCGATGCCTTATCTTACTTTAGTTGCTGCTTCACTAGTTCCGCTGATTATCTTTCAGGGATTTAAGCAGTTTAGCGATGGTATGTCCATGACCCGATTCCCCATGTATGCTACCATTGCGGCAAATATTGCGAATGTGGTGCTTAATTATATATTCATCTTTGGAAAGTTTGGAGCACCGGAATTGGGCGTTGTGGGGGCTGCCATTGGTACCTTGGTCTCTCGCGTGGTGATGGTGGGCTATTTGTGGTATTTATTGAGCCGAAAGGAAAAGTCACGGTATTTTGTGACTAATATTAAAATATTTACTCTTAGCAAAGCGATGCTGAAGAAACTGTTGAATCTCGGATTTCCGTCGGCCATGCAGATGTTTTTTGAGGTGGCTATTTTTACTTCGGCAGTGTGGCTTTCGGGTATCTTGGGAAAGAACCCGCAGGCGGCAAACCAGATTGCGCTTAACCTGGCGAGTATGACCTTTATGGTTGCGATGGGTTTTAGCGTGGCCGCGATGATACGTGTGGGCAATCAAAAAGGACTTAAAAATTTTAGGGAATTGCGCCGGGTGGCGATTTCCATTGTTTTATTGACGTCTATTTTGGCGTTGGTTTTTGCGGTTTTCTTTATTCTCTTTAATAGCGAATTGCCCAAAATATTCCTAGACTATAATAGCGTGGCAGACTTTGCCGATAATGTGGAAGTGGTTACCATTGCCGCACAATTGTTGATTATTGCGGCAATTTTTCAGTTTACCGATGCGCTGCAGGTGGTGGCACTTGGCGCCCTTCGTGGCATGCAGGATGTAAAGATACCTACGGTAATTTGCTTTATAGCTTACTGGATCATTGGCTTCCCAATTTCATATTATCTAAGTATGCACACCTCGCTGGAAAGTATGGGGATTTGGTACGGTTTACTGGCAGGGCTTTCGGCTAGTGGCATTATGTTATTCATCAGATTTAATTATCTTTCGAAGAAATTGATTCGACAACAATTAGCAATTAACAATTAACAATTTCCAATTATGGATTTCCCAAAATATTTATTAGGCGACAACAGCGATTATCCCACGGCGATTTTCGTGATACATACCGAGTTTCCGCGGTTCATCATCAACCTTGAAAACGATGAAGTGGAATGGCTTGAGGATTTTGATGCGCAGGACCAAAAGGAACTGGAAACGGAGGCTGAAAATTTAATACAGGGTGCAAACGATTTTTACGATCGTGAGATTGCGAGGTATGATGAGGATTGATCTTTTTGCCACGAATACACGAATGCTTTTATATAATTATTCGTGTATTCGTGGTAAAACATTTCAAATTAAACATTAAAAAAGATTTTTGAATGCTCGACGAACTCCTAAAATACGACACCGAACTCTTCCTTTTTCTAAACAATCTGGGAAACACTTCTTGGGATGGGTTTTGGCGGTTTGTCACCGAAAAATGGTCCTCTATTCCGTTGTACGCATTTCTTCTGTATTTAGTTTTTAAGCATTACGGATGGAAAGGCACTTTGGTAATCATAGTTTGCGTTGCTTTAATGATTACCGCTACCGACCAAATTGCCAGCCTTTTTAAATACGGAATAAAGCGACCAAGACCGTGCAAAGTGGAAGAACTGCAACCCTTAATGCGTTACGTTGCGGATGGTTGTGGCAGGTTTGGTTATTTTTCCGCCCACGCTGCAAGCTCCATGGCCGCGGCCGTTTTTCTTGGGTTAAGCCTTCAAAAATGGTATAAATACTTACCTTTTCTTTTATTGCTTTGGGCAGTGATTACCGGTTACAGTCGTATTTATTTGGGTGTACATTATCCGCTTGATGTTGTTAGCGGAATGGCTTTCGGCGGACTTACAGGTTGGTTGTTTTATCTGCTTCAAAGATGGGGACAGAAGCGGTTCAATACACAAAAAAGCTAACACTTTCCTTCAAAACCTAACAGGTCTTTGAGATCTGTTAGGTTTGATAACATCACTTCTTGGAAACAATAAACAACTCTCGATACAATCTCGTTTTATGCGTGCGGCTGTCCGGTCCCTTCGGGTTCATATCGTAACGCGCAATATACTCTCTGTTGAAATCTGCGTAGATTTCTGCGAAATGTTCCAAGCTTTCCTCTGAAACCAAAACTCCAAAACGGTTTTCGGCAGGGATTATAAATCCGCCGTCTTTATTTAGCATTTCCATCTTTTCGCCATAATCCCAAATAAGTTCGGGTGTCATTCCTGAAAATTCGTAGATTTTTATCTTCTCCTTTTCTTCAAAATTGTGCAATTCAGAAAACGGTTTGTAGTCGGGATTTATCGTAATGGCCTTGCTCAGCGGTAGACCGAACCAAATTACGGCCACAATAAAGGCGATGGTTAAATAGAAAACAGTTGCAATTTTTCTTCGGAAAAGGTTTCGGAACATAAAAATTCCGATGGAAAACAAAGCGAGGGAAAGAAGTACAAACCAAAGCCAGTTTCCCGCAATTCCATCTTTCAGAAAAATATAGCCGCCAATGGGAAAGGCAATTCCTATAAAACCTATTAAACCGAAGTTGAAAAAGACTGGAATCGTTTCGCGTTTATCTTTCAACTCTTTAAATCTTCGGAAGAGATATTCGATATAAAAACCCGTATTTAGCGCCATCGGAATCAAGACTGGCAAGAGATAGCGCGACTTTTTCTCGGGAATCAGGGAAAGTAAAACCACCGAAAGCATCGTCCAAAGAAAGGTGAACAGATATGCCTTTTTATTGAAAACACGATTTTTTAAATAGGGGTAGAGCAGGGCTATAAACGCGGGAATGGTCCAAACGCCGCTCTGGGTAAAGAAACTCCAGTAATAGTAAAAGGGTTTTATTTCGTAGCTTATCCAGTTGGTGGTTTCCTTTTTGGTGATTTCCGCGGCGGCGGGATCAAAGGTTAGGGTGTACCAATGCCACCAAGACGAAACCACCAAAGCCATGGCCAAAAACGCAAGGAGTGGCAACCACCGAGTATTAAAATTTCTGTACTTGTAAACAATTCCAAAGGCAATCAAAAAGGGGAGGAGCAGGGCATAAAGCGAAACGGGTCCTTTGCTCAAAAACGAACATCCAAAGAAAAGTCCCGCGAGAATTGCGTTTCGGTATTTGTGGGTTTCTTCCGTAAAAAACAAATAAAGCAGGTAGATGCAAACCACCATAAACCCGTGGGTGTAAATATCCCATTGCCCATCGCGGGCGGAGGCAACGATATAAAAGGAGGTCGCCATCACCAGCGAACTTATAAAAGCATATAACTTTTCCGAAGTAAGTTTTTTGGCGAGTTTATAGGAAAATAAAACTAGGAACAGCGTCATAATTGCTGCCGGTAGCCGTAATGCCCAAACACTTTTTAGTCCAAAGATTGCCGCCGAAAATGCGGTGAGCCACGTAGGCAGTGGAGGTTTTTGGTAGCGTGGTTCACCATTAATTGTGGTGAGCACCCAATTGCCATCGGTCAACATTTCGCGTGCGGTGATGAAGTTTCTCGCCTCCATGATGTTAACCGGCAGTGAGCCCAAATTCACAAAGAAAATGGCTGCACAGGTCAATAAGAGAAGCAGTAGGTAATTTTTTTCAACTTTCATCTTTATTAAATATTTGATATAGAGGAAGTGTAATGCCCAAGTTATTCATTTTCGGTTGTTTTATAATCTTTAATGAGCATTTCATAGCGCAGTTGTTTTTTCCAAATGAAAATATTGCGAACGTAAATAATCAAACCTGCAATATGGCCTACAAAAAGTACCGGATCTTTTCTGAATATGGCATACGTCAAGATTAAAGACGCTCCCAAAACGCTCATCCGCCAAAAGCCCACTGGCAATTGCGAGGTTTTCGTTTTTTCGGAAACGATCCATTGATAGACAAACCGCAACGTAAAAAGTATTTGTGAAATAATGCCCAAAAGCAAAAGCCACAGCGGGATAGCGTCATTTCTGAAAAGTTTGTCTATATCGTATTCGCCATTGTTGTAGGCATAGATAACAATCAATATTGGGAAGACAAAGAGAAAAAGGCGCAACCATTTTGGCGATTTCTGCCATTCGCCCTGCAATTGCAGATTTCTTATGTAAATATAATACGTGAGCGCTTGCCCGAGCATAATTGCAAAGTCATCACGTAAATGACCGTAAACAAAAAGCAGAAAAGAAGCGAATAAACTCAGTTTCCAAAACGCTGAAGGAGTAATGATGCGCTTGCTTTTTTCGGAAAGAATCCATTGTATAATTAGCCTTCCGCTAAAGAGGATTTGTGCCAAAAAACCGATGCTGTACACAATCCAGTTACTCATCCCTTGCTTTTAATTTCATAGTTGATGTACTTTTTCTTCATCCAAAGATAGGCGAAACAGTCCATCAAAGGGCCAATCAAACGGTTCCAAAGTCCAAATTTGGCCGTGCCAGCAATACGCGGAAAATGTTTTACGGGAACCTGTATTATTTTTCCGTTTTGCAAAAGAATCATAGCTGGTAAAAACCGGTGAAGCCCTTTGAACATTGGGATGCGTTTTGCGTAATCGGTCTTTATCACTTTTAGCGGGCAGCCCGTATCGTCCATTCCGTCGTGGGTAAAGGCGCGACGAATGCCATTTGCAATTTTGGACGACATATTCTTTACAAACTTATCCTTTCTGTCGGCGCGAACGCCCGTTACCAAATCGTATTCGCCAATGTGTTCCAATAGTAGATTGAAATCTTCCGGAGCCGTTTGCAAGTCGCTGTCAATATAACCAACCAACGGACTTTCAGCATAATCAAAACCAGCTTTTATGGCAGCACTGAGACCGCGGTTTTCTTTAAAAGAAATAAAATGAAAAGCTTCGTTTCGGTTGCAGATTTCTTCAATCAACGCTTGACTGTTGTCCTTGGAGCCATCGTTTACAAAAAGGATGGAAGTTTTTTTGGTAGCAATTTGTGTGTAGGCTAGTAGTTCCTTTTCTACCCGTTGCAGGTTTTCTTCTTCGTTGTAAACAGGTACAATTATGGTGAATTCGTACATCTAAATTTTTGAAAAGGTTTCTGCAAAAGTAATTTTTTTAGTTTAGAAGTTTATAGGTTTAAAAGTTTATGTGTGTATTTCGGATAATTCATAATAATAAAAGTGATTGCTTAAAAAAGATGCTATTTTTGCAGCTGAAACAGATTCTATGAAAGTACTTGTTACGGGAGCAGCTGGGTTTATAGGCTCGCATACTGCGGAAAGATTAGACGAAATGGGCCATGAGGTGATTGGTGTTGATAATTTTTCGCCCTATTATGATGTTGAATTAAAAAAGCTTAACACAAAGGCGCTGTCCGAAAAAAACATTGAAGTTCGAAATTTAGATTTGAGAACGGATAATTTGGCTGAAAGGCTTCCGAACGATTTGGAATATATTTTCCACTTTGCCGCCCATCCCGGAATCTCAGATAAATCTACTTTTGAGGATTATTTCAGCAATAATATTTTGGCGACGCAGCGTTTGCTTGAGTTTGCTGAAAACCTACCGAAGAAACCCTATTTCGTAAATATAGCAACTTCTTCCATCTATGGTCTTGAAGCGACGTTTCCAGAAACTGTAGCACCCAAGCCTGCCTCGTGGTACGGCGTCACGAAACTTGCCGCAGAGCAATTGGTTTTGGCAAAAACCCGGGAAAAGAAATTGCAGGGCACTTCCTTCCGCTTGTTTTCGGTTTACGGCCCGCGCGAAAGACCCGACAAACTTTATACCCGATTGATTGATTGCGGTTTGAACAACAAACCTTTCCCGCTTTTTGACGGCAGTGAAAAGCACTTGCGCAGTTTTACCTACGTTCAGGACATTGTGGACGGGATTGTAAGCACCATTGGCAATGAGGAAATCTGTAATGGTGAAATTTTCAATCTTGGTACTGAGACTGAAAGTACCACGGCACAGGGCACTGCAACGGTTGAGGAAATTCTTCAGAAGAAAATTGCCACCGAAATAAAACCACCCCGCGCTGGTGATCAATCGCGAACCAAAGCGAATATTGACAAAGCCAGAAAATTATTGAACTACAACCCACAGACGGCGCTAAAAGAGGGTTTGGAGGCACAGACCGAATGGTTTAAAAGTAATTTTCAGTAAATTATTCAAGATTTAATAATTTCTCCGCAGCCTCAAAAGGGGTAGTCCTGTTTTCATCCAAGGCTTTTAGCTGTTTTTCCAGTTCTATCTTGACTAAAGGGTTTGTGTAAAATTCACTTTTCAATCTGCTTTCAATAGTCTGCAATAACCAGAATTTGTTTTGCTCTTTCCTTTTATGCTGAAAATAGCCGTTGTTTTTTACGGTTTCGAAATAGTTGGAAACCACTTCCCAGATTTCGGAAATACCTTCGTCTTTAATGGCACTGCATATGAGGGTTTTTGGTGCCCAACCACTTTCCTTTGCAGGGTAGAGGTGAAGCGCACGGTTGAATTCTGTCTTTGCCAATTTTGCAGCCTTTAGGTTTTCGCCATCGGCCTTATTGATAATTATGGAATCTGCCATTTCCATAATACCGCGCTTTATGCCTTGCAGTTCATCGCCAGCACCTGCAAGCTTCAGCAATAAAAAGAAATCGGTCATGGAATGCACGGCGGTTTCACTTTGGCCCACGCCAACGGTTTCAATCAAGATAACATCAAAGCCGGCGGCTTCACAAAGAATAATGGTTTCGCGGGTTTTTCGGGCTACGCCGCCCAAGGTATCGCCACTGGCTGACGGACGGATAAAAGCGTTTTTTTCTTTTACCAAATCTTCCATGCGGGTTTTATCGCCAAGTATACTTCCCTTGCTTATACTGCTACTAGGATCAACGGTGAGCACTGCAACCTTTTTTCCTTTGGAAATTAATAGCTTTCCAAAGCTTTCAATAAAAGTACTTTTACCCACGCCGGGAACACCTGTAATTCCTATACGAATGGATTTGTTTGCGTGTGGTAAACAGTTTTCAATAATTTTTTTTGCTTGTTGTTGGTGCTTTTGTGCGCTACTTTCAATAATTGTAATGGCTCTGCTAAGTGCGGACTGGTCATTTTGAAGGATTCCATTAATTAACTCACTGGCGGAAGGAGTTGATTTTAATTTTGCTTTAAGTTGTTGCGCAACTTTCAGATTCAAGGTTTCTGGATGCGAAACCCCTTCCTTTTCATTAAGTGCGCTTATGTTTTTTTTCTTTTCTGCCACAGCGTGAATTTAGGACAATTTTATGAATATGTTTTTTAAAAAGCCAGTTTTCGGTAGTATATTGACTGGAATTTAATCAAAAAATAAAAAGATGAAAACATTATATGAAGCAACAACTACTGTAGTAGGAGGAAGAAAGGGACATTTAAATACTGATGATGGCAAGCTTGACTTAGCGCTGTCTGTTCCGAAAGGGATGGGTGGCGACGGTGGAGATGGCACCAACCCTGAACAGCTTTTTGGAGGCGCTTATGCGGCATGCTTTGGCGGGGCGGTACAAGTTATAGCCAAAAAGAAAAAAATTGAACTCTCAGAAGATTTTAGCATTACAGCAACAATCGGTTTTTGTGAAGATGAAGATGGTGCTTTTTTAGAAGCAACGTTGGATTGTTATCTTCCCGGTGTGGATGTAAAAACTGGGGAAAGTATTATAAAGAATGCGCACAAAATATGTCCTTTTTCCAAAGCAACACGTGATAATATTACCGTAAACCTAAATTTATTGCTCGATGAGTAAAAAAGGAAGGAATATAAAAAAAGCCCCGGAATTCCCGGGGCTTTTTATTTTACATAGCTTTTAGATTTATCACTTTTCCGCCTTCTTCCTCTTTCGCTGGCTCTTCTTTCTTTTCTTCCATCTTCTCTTCAACAAATGGACTTTTCTTAGGCTGTTGGGCAGCTTGCTTTATATACCACTCCAATTGATATTTTTGTTTTTCCAGAAGTTCCAGAATGCTGTCTGGTAATTCCCGACGTTCTAAAAGCTCGTCATATCTTTTAATATTGTTACGGTCACGACTTATACAGGAATTCACAATGGCTTGGGCATCAAAATATTCTAAAGCTTCTTTAATTTCTTGCCAAGAACGGTCAATATTTCCTTTCTCGGAGTCCTGTTTTAAAGGCTCGATATCTCGGGAATGAAGTTCGTTTGAAATATCATGGCTCATCCGGTTCCGCTCCACGGCCATATAGTTCAAAAACCTTTTTAAGTCGGTAGTCTGCGCGTCCTGTGCTGCATTGTAATACAGTTTTTCAGCTTCAAAACAGGCTACGAGCAAGCGGTTTAGTTTATCAAAATCTGCGTATTTCTTTTTCATAGGTAGATGGTTTTATCAAATTTAGCACAAATAATCACTGTTTTATAAAAAATGAACATTTTTTTAAGATAAGTTAACAGTAATTTATATACTAATTTTTAATTACTTAGGCATAATGTGTGCCAAAAATTATCAGGGGAGAAAATTCTGGAAATAATTATTTACGGTAACGATGAATATTGGGTTAATATACAAAATTTTTATTTTCAAGATTTAATTAGTCCACACAATAAGATTAAGCGCAGTTTAATAGGCTCAACAACCTAATCTGAATTTAATTGTGGTAAAAATTTTCAATAAAAAAATTAAAAGCTGCAACAACTAAATAGTTTTGTCGTCTTTTAAGTGAACAGCAACCAAAAAACCATCAAGTTTGTCCGATTTATTACTTATCGAGCAGTGTAAACAAAGCAACCGAAAGGCACAAATGGCGCTATATAGTAAATATTGTGACGGGATGTATGTTATTGCCCATAGGTATTTAAAGGACACCGCGGCCGCGGAAGACGCGATGCAGGAAGCATTTATTAAAGCTTTTAAAAAGCTTAGCCAGTTTAAGGGAGACGTCACTTTTGGAGCTTGGCTAAAACGGATTGTAATAAATACTTGTCTTGATACTCTTAAATCAAAAAAGTTGGAACTACAATCATTGAATGAAGAGGTCTTTACAATTGTGGAAGATGAAGCTGATTGGTCTATTTCTGATGAAGCCTCCATTTCCGAAGTGATTTCAGCAATTGAGGAATTACCGGAGAATTATAAGGCAACGGTAAAATTATTTTTGATTGAAGGATATGACCATCAGGAAATTTCAGAAATACTGCAGATTTCTGAAAATGCATCGAGAACCTATCTACACCGCGGAAAAACAAAATTAAAAGAAACACTAAAACACTTGCGCTATGGCACAGGATATTAAAAAAATGTTCGAAAATTATGACCCTAAAACTCCCAAACTTAGGGAGGGTCACCAGGCACGTTTTGAAGCCAAACTGGACAAGTCTTTTTCAGAAAATATATCTGAAGAGGAAAACTCATCGATCCCTTGGCTTAAAATAGCCGCAATGGTAGTAGTGCTTTTGGCAGTGAGCTTTTTTGGATATCAGCAATTGTCCAAAAACAATGCCCTCACCGATTCAAATAACGCCGTTGTGGAAAACACTACCGTCACTGGAGAAAACGCTGATACACCAAAACTTACTTTGGCAGATATTTCGCCAGACCTAAAGAAGGTGGAGGAATATTATATGGCAGGAATAAATGTACAATTGGCTTCGCTTAAGATAACCGATGACAATAAAGACTTGGTGGACGGTTATATGCAGCGGCTTGCCGAATTGGATAAGGAATACAATTCGCTAAATGCAGAACTGAGCAAAGTGGGCCCCACTGAAGCAACAGTAACCGCATTGATTGACAATTTGAAACTTCGTTTGGATTTGCTGTTCAAACTTAAAAACAAATTAAAAGAACTTAAAAATCAAAACAATGAAGAATTTAAAGCTATTCAAACTTAGTACCCTTGTAGTACTAGCATTGGCCACTACTTTTGGCTATTCACAAAAAAAATATGTGGAGAGCTTCAATGTGTCCGATAATGTAGAAATTTCTGTAAATACATCTTTTACAAATGTAGTTTTTGAAACCTGGAACAAAAATAAGGTAGAGGTGGAGGCCTTTATTGAAGGGGATAACCTTTCTGAAAGCCAAAAGGAACAACTGATGAAAAATTGGGACCTGGACGTGACAGGAAACAGTAAGAAAATAACTGTTACCTCCAATGCCGGTAACCAGCCCTTTGCAATGAACGAAATGCCTAACCTTGACTTTATTGGTCCGCTAATGGAAGATATGGTGATGCCCATGATCCAAAACATAAAAGTGCCGCCACTTCCTGAAGATTTATTGGAAAACATAGGTGACATTCAGTTTGATTATGAAGAATTTCAGAGGGACGAAGAGGGTTATATGAAAAAGTTTGAAGCTCAAATGGACAAAAAGTTTGGAAAGGATTTTGAAAAACGAATGGAGGAATGGGGCAAAAGTTTTGAGGATTCCTGGGATGAAAAACGAGCAGACAGTATTGGTGAAGCTTATGGAAAAAGAATGGAAGCTTGGGGTGAGGATTTTGGAAAACGAATGGAGGCCTGGGGCGAAGAATACGGCAAAAAAATGGAAGCTTGGGCAAACGAAATTGAAAAGAAGTATGACAGTAAGGGAGGCAATTACACTAAGACAGTAACCAAAAGCCCACACGGGACCGCTATCATTATTCAGGGAAATCGTGGCAGCACCGGGAATAATACTAATGTGAAGAAAACCATTATAATCCGTCTGCCAAAAAATACGAAAACTGAGGTTAATGTGCGCCACGGCGATCTGAAAATGGCAGATGCCAATAATGTTAAGGCCAATTTAAATTACACGCCATTTAGGGCAAATAGCATTGATGGGGGACAAACCCTCATCAATGCATCTTATGCGCCGGTTATAGTTAATGTTTGGAAACAAGGAGGTTTGAATGTAAAATATGTAGATAACTGTAAAATTGATAATGTTCAGAATATAAACCTTCAAGCCAATTCCAGCGACGTCCGTATTGGCAACGTATCCAACCAGGCGTTCCTATCGGGTTCTTTTGGGAATTTAAGAATCGATAAGGTTTCTGATGGATTTGAAACGCTTGATATACGTTTAGAGAATACCGATGCCAAAGTGAAAATTCCCAATGGTGCGTTTTCCTTTTATTTCACCGGAAGCAAATCTACTTTGAAATACCCCAAAACCCTTCAATTGAACGAATCCAAAAGTGCAGGTAGAGTTTTGGTAAAAGGATTCAACCAAAATAACCGTTCAAACAAAACCATTACCATAAATTCTACTTACAGCAATGTTTCGCTTCAATAACCGCTATTATATGAAATGAAAACTACTTATTATTAAATAATTAAATATTTCAAAATAAAAACCCCTTTTCATTTTTATGAAAAAGGGGCTCACACTTAAAGTGCATAAAAAGGGGAGTCTAGTGATGGAGTATTTATTATTTTTTTAAAACCGCCCCAAAATTATAAGAGGCGGTTTTCTCAAAATTAAAATCAATTACTATGAAAAAATTACATTCTAACTATTAATTCTTAATGATTTTAAAAGTTTCAGTACTGTTATTGGCAGTTACTTTGGCAAAATAAATGCCTGTGCTTAAAGAACTCAAGTTTATTTCACCAGTTAAGGCTCTTAACTCCTTGTTCATCAATTGTTGTCCATTCACATTATAAATGGCCACTGAAGTAATTTCAGTTTTTGATGAAATCTGTAAAACATCTGTTACAGGGTTTGGATATAGTGCGATGCTATTTAACTGATTTTCACCTATCCCTAAAATAGTTTCACAGGTTATTCCTAACTGAAAGTTTCCAGCCTGTGTATTGTCATAACCTTCTACCATTATAATATAAGTGGTGGTACCATCCGATTCAAACTCAAGTTCAGGTTGGTTTACACAAGAACTATCATTGAATGCTATTTGGTTGGTAAGTGTACAATCGGAATAAACCCTAACCGTAGTTGCAAAATTGGTTTCTGGACCGCAGGCATTAAGTGTAATTATTTCTGGATTGCCTGTGCCTGTATATGAGTAAAACACATCTGGGGAAGCGTTTCCACCAGAATCGGTTGCAAAGATGGTAGAGTTTGTAACCAAATCACCGCAGGCTAATACCGTTGCCTCTACACAGGCATCATTGGTGGGAACAGCTGGTAGTTGTACGCGATAAGTAAACAAATCGCCCCAAGGGCCAATAGTTGGATCATATCCCCAACCCGTAATGTACTCTCCATTAAATGAAATCGCATTTGGAACCCATATAGGTCCTGCATCCATAGTATAACCTAAAGTATCTGACACGAATGAATTGAATTCCTGTAAACCACTGCTTGCTGTCCATATAAAAGGAACGTTTGGATCCCATGGGCCAATTTGGAAATATCCAATAACCATGCTTCCATCGTGGTTTATGCCAGTAACGTTGCCACTACTTCCAGGAGCCAAAGTTCCCAATGAAATATATCCAGTTGCTTCACTCCATATCCATGGTTCACCATTATTTGCATAATCTCCGCGACCTCCAATCCAGTTTCCATCTTCAGAGATAGCGCTACATTCACCCAATTGGTTGAATTCATCTGTGGGGTCGCCATTTGGGTCAATCAAAAGATATTCGTTTGGTAACCAATCGCCGTTGGCATCTTTGCGCCATACGGCAGATTTCCACGGACCGTTAAAATCCTGCCATCCCACAATTACGTTTCCATCACCGCTTACGGCGTTGGCTCTTGTACTTCGGTTTATGTCTGTATAAAGACTGCCCAAATCAACTAGGCCATCAGCTGCCGTCCAGGCCGTTGCGTGAACTGCAATACCAGGTTCGCCTGGAGTTGGTTCTACATATGCGCTTCCCACGACGGTACTGCCATCTGCAGAGATATTATAACCAGAACTTAAACTGCCGTCAACAGACATATCAAAACTACCTAACACTGTCCATTCATTATTGGTAACATTGTAAATGGATTGTATGGAATAGGTGTTTGTTTCAGACTCTTTTCTGAACATTACTCCTTGTGAACCAAAAATAAAACCACGACCGTTTGGAGTATATACTACTTCATATAGCGCTTCGTTAAAAGTAGAAGTGCCCATATTGTTTATTGGAAAGGTTTCGCCCCCATCTTCTGAAGTAAAAATCATTTCGGGAGTTCCTACTAGGGTAACGTGGTCTGCGTCTAACCATGCTACATCGCGCCAGATTGGTCCGGGACTGTTTGCTACAGTAATGGTTTGCCAGGTGGCGCCTCCATCAGTAGTTTTAAGTACAATATCATCACCAACAGCAAAACCAGTATTCATATCATAAAAATCGATACCTGCTAAAATGCTTGAACCAGTATGAACCGTAGTCCAAGTTGCTCCGTTATCTGTAGATTTTTGAATTGTTCCACCGTTAGAGGCCATAAAATACGTGTCTCCACCTGCATAAGTAAGTTGGTCAGGAATTGCAGTCACTCCCGTAGCTGGATTCCAAGTATTCCCTCCATCAGAGGTGTAATATATTATACCAGGTGCACTGTTTGGGAAAGCTCCTATAATTCCATTTTGCCAATCTTTAAAAACAACATCGGTATAGTACCAAATGTCTGTGCCAGGGTTCATGGAGGTCCAGGTATTTCCTGCATCTGTAGTTCTTCCAGCGTATCCACTCCATCCAGCTACATAGCCTGTATAGGAATCGGGAAAACTAATCCCCTCGATACCTTGGTTGGTACCCGTCCAAAGTTGTTCCCAAGTATCTCCGGCATCATAGGTTCTTAAAATTATTCCATTTCCATTATAGGTTGAGGATTGTCCAGCTGCAAAACCAAGAGAGCTCTGATTGTCCGGAAACTCAATACCTGTGAATATATAGTTATATCCCGTATTCATTTTTTCCCATTCTGTTGGGGTTGTAACGTCCATATAAGAAGTACCAGAGAGTAAATTTCCATCTCCTGAAAACCTTACGCCTCCTCCAACTCCTAATCCCGGAGCAGCGCCGCCGATTTCTTCAAATGTATTTGTATCGGCATTCCAAAGCGAGTAGGGCCCTGCCTGAGCTTCATACCCAGATACCACTCCTTCATTTGAAACTCCTTGGGTTTCAAAAAAGGTAGGCTTTACCACAAATTGGGCAAATAGCGTACTTGTGCTAACTACACACAAGAATAAAAATAGTAATAGTGTTTTTTTCATTTTAAAAGTTTTTATTGATTAAATAGTAGTCTTTTAACTGAGGGCTAAAGTATGTGGTGTTATACTATAATAAAAGGAACTATCTTTTAAAATTCGTGAATTTCAAAAGCATAAAATACCCGTAAAGCACTGTTAACCAATAGTTTTTTGAAATATTTTGTAGAAATTTAAAATGAAGTATAAAAAAGGTTTTTCAACCTAATTTTTTAGTCTTTCTTGAAGAATTTTGAGTCTTTTCTCTCCAGAAATGAGCAGTCGGATTATCATGCCCAAAGCAAAAATGATGAGTATTATCAGGCCGATTTGAATAGGGCTATAAAATTTATGTAAGGTGCCAATTTCTTCCGCCTTGCTTTCCGTTAGGTTTATCAATGATTTGTTTACTGATTTTCTCTCCGCTTTTTTTGTCTGTTTTTGCAATGACAGAAATTTGCTGTGAAAAATGGTGTAATTTTCCCAATCGTGCAGGGCCAAATAATTATTTGCCAGCCCATCATAAAGTCCCTTGTTTAAAATTAAATCGCCAACATTTTCTGATGTCTGGCGGGCATTGTTTAAAAGAGTTATTGCTTCATTATAATTTCCTTCCAGTGTTTTTGCTTCGGCCAGCCCTTTTTGTCCAAATGCAATTAAGCTTTTTGCTTCTGCATTTTGTGCATAGTCAATAGAATTTAAAAAAGTGGTTTTTGCTTCATCAACTTTATTGAGAGTTAAAAGACAGTTCCCTTTATTATAATAGCAGATGCTGAGGTTGGCGTTTCTTAAATGTGGCTCCTTGGCTTTTTCATAAGCTTTAATTGCTTTGTCGAAATATTTTAATGCAATTTCACAGTTCATCTGTTCCCGATAGATAAAACCCCTTAATGTTGCATTATAACCTAAAAATGATTGAACGGAATCTTGCGCTGGATACTTTTCAATCAATAATAATGATTCATCCAAATAATCAATTGCCTTGTCATAAATCTGTAACTCTTGATAATGGCCGGCAATTCTGTTAAGGATGTTCATCTGTTGCCGTTTGTTTTTTATATCTGGAATTAAACCTTTAATACGCTCCACATATTCCGCAGCTTTGTTATAATCTCTTTTTGAGGAATATGCGGTTGAAATAGCAAGTAATGCGTTTACTTTGTTCTTTACGGATGCATCAGGATAATTGTATGCTTGTTGGGCTAGAAGTATTGCCCTATCTGGGTTTTCATATATAAGGACATTGGCTTTTTCCAATATGCTGTCCACCTCTTTTTGGGCATAGGCAGTTTGTAAAAGCAACAAAATGCTTAAGAGTACTAAAATTCTTACATTATTCTGCTTCCTCATATTCTTCCGCATAAATTTTTGATTGCTTTTTTTGGTCTCTTAGAAGTTCTATGAACACCGTAGGCGGTATGCCCGTAACGGCTTTAAAAACAGTGGCAAAACTGCTGTGTGAGGAAAAACCGCTTTCCTCGGCTAAATAACTTATTTTATACTGTAGATAGGTTTTGTTGTTTTTAAGTCTATCGGTAATGTAATTTATACGCAGTTCATTTATATAACTGTTGAAGTTTTTGTTTTTATAGGTATTTATTATTTCAGAAAGGTACTTGGTGTTTGTTTCAAACTGGGAGGCTAGCAGGGCTAACGACATATCCTGTTTGGTGAATTGCTTTGAATTTTCAAACTGGTTCAATTTTTTTATCAAGGATTCTTCCGTTTCTTTTGGGATGTTCATTCTTTTGGAAACCTCTTTTTCTGGCAACGTTTCTATTGGGTTTTGTTTCTTTTCAAAATAGTTTATAAAACGTTCATACTGTCTGGCCCTATTTCTATACCGGTACCTCAAAATTGCCCAAGTGAGCAGTAAAAGAAATAAGATGCCGCCCATAAGCATAAGATTATTTTGGTATGCTTTTTTCACCTTCTCTTTTTGCTCCGTATGGTTATCGTTTATATAATTGTAGAGGGAGTTAACGGCCTTGTCTTCTTCAACTTCCACAGTATTTGTAATTTGGCTACTTTCAGTTCTGTTGGAATAAAAAAGTGAGGCTTTGTCCAATGCCAAATAAGTAGCGGAAAGCCCTTCCATTATTTTTGAGATATAGGGTTTGTTGTTCAGGTTTTCTGAAATCTCCAATGCCGCTTGATAGGAGGTGAGCGATTGGTAATAGTCTTTCTGCAGAAAGTACACTTTGCCAAGCTGATTAAGGGTAACCATCTGTAGAAAATTATTGGGTGGAGCTCCTGAAGTATTCTGGAGGGTCGATTGAAAAAACTGCTTTGCTGAATCAAGATTTGTAGCGGACAGATAGGTTTCAATTAGTACCGCAGTAGTTTGGTTGCGGAGTATTTCATCGGGAATTTCGTTAAAAAATGAATTAGCATTTATAAACTTTTGTAATGCTTGTGAATAATTTTCTGTTTCTAAAAATGTATAACCTTCAAGTAATTCTGTTCCGCCTTTCAAATACGTAGCAATTTTTTGTTTGTTTGTTTCTCCCACAAATGTCTTCGTCCTCAAAAAATATTCTTTTGCCACTACATCCATTCCCAATTGGTTAAGCAGGACAATGGATGAGACACTTGTTTTAACCACCATTTCCAAATCCTGGGCACTTTCTGCCAGTTTTTTTGCTTCTATGTTTGCTTTTACTGCATTGTCATAATTCCCCATGACGGTAAACGCTTCGGCATCCAATAAATGGGCTTGAATGCGCTGTGTGGAATTTGTGGTTTTTTGAATTATATGTTCCGCTATCTTAACGGATTCCGCAGGCTGGACATACAAATTATTCTGGGCTTCCAGCAACATATCGGTATAGTCGTTATTGCTTTGGCCGAAAATATCTAATAGAAAGAAGAAAAAAAATATGGTAGTTAAAGTAAACCGCATAATCAAATCAACAAGTGTTCAAGGTACGGAAAAATTACTTTTTCCTCACAAAGATTGCAACCACTGCCGCAGTAATAACCCCAAAACCGAAAGCCCCAATGGCAGATTGCCACATATAACTGTTTATGTTGAAATAGTCGTTTGCTTTTTCACGGGTCATCAGATCGTTGGTTACGGAATATTCTATCACATTATTAAAGTATTGGGGAGTGATATAATTATGGGTAATGTATTGACCCAAGGGCGAAAGCAATGCCACAAAAACACTCAGAATAACTCCTGAAATAAAGCCCTGAAGCCAAGTGATTCTTCCGCCGTAAACCCGTCTTCTTTTTTCGCGCATTTCCAATAGATACATCAGTATTGCGAAAGGAGCAAACAGAAGGGTGAGCCACTGATGGTCCGCAATCTGCTCTTCGTGCCAACCAAGCGTTTTTTCAAGTAACATCCACGAAAGCATGGTGATGGTGAAAATGACTGCCCATTTAAACTCGATGAAAATCTTTTTCATAGTAGTCTTATTTTTGAGTTTAAAGATACTCCATTTTCCCAATAAAAAATCCCGAGAAACTTAGCTCGGGATTTGAAAATAATTGTTTGGAATTAAAATTACGCTCTTTTCATCAAGATTTCCATGGTTTTTACTTCCTTGCCATCAGCCCCGATTTCGTACATTTCCATTCGGCGGGTGTTCTCATCCACTATAGTATATACCTCGCGTACCTGCTTGTCTTTGCCGGTCATGGGATCAACCATAGTGCCGTTTAGTGTAGTGGCTTTTGTTGCTTCGTCGTACGTTCCGCGTAGTACGCCCAATCCGGTACCCATATTGTCTATCCAGGTAGAAATATATTCGTCGGTGGCATTGTCATAGGCAAGTGTAGATTGGCCCTCAAAGTCCATTCCCATCATTTTACCTGAATAGTTACCCACTTGGTAGCGACCGCCCATGATCATTTTTATATCGGCAGTTGAGGTGGCTTTTTCTTCCTCTGGCCCCATCCAGAAAGTCATTTCGTTGTTCCATTTGCCTACTTCTTCGGCCATCATTTTATGTGGCTCGCCAGGGGTCATATAGGCCTCCCAAGCTTTTTGCATCGCGATAGAATCCATAGGTTCTTCTATCATTTCGGGTTCTTCAGTAGCAGTTGTGTCTGCCACTACGGTAGTGTCTTCCGTTACCATTTTTTCTTTTGTGTTATCGTTACAGGAAATAAATACTAGCGATAAACATACTAATGTAAATAGTGCTTTTTTCATAATGTTGATTTTGAAATCTAAAATTATGAAAAACTTCCTGATTTACGACTTTAAGATCTATAAATAATTGATAGCCAAATAAAAGCAAGGCGAATGGCAAGCACTAAGTTTCAATATTCAACATAAAAAATCCCGACGCAGATACGTCGGGATTAATATCAATATTCTAAAAATATTTAAAATCTAAATCTTCATTCATCCACAAGCACCCAATCGCCCTTATCGAGCAATGGAATAGCTTGTTTGAATTTCATGGTTTTGTTCTCACCGCTCATCACGTGCTTAATGGTCACCTTGTCGTTGCGGTTTATTTTAGGGCGCTCACGAGTAATGGTTTCTGTTACTTGTTGGCGCTGGGGTTGTGTGTTTCCTGCGGCGCGTGACTGTGCAGCGCGCTCATCCATATTTGGAATTTCGTCTTTTTGCTCACTAAGGTTTTCTTTTCTTTTTACCTCGCGTGCTTCCTGTATTTGTTGCTGGTTTTCCTGTGGAAGCTCTCCTTTAAAAAGGAACGAAATAACATCTTTGTTTACCTTTTCAATCATCGCTTTAAAGAGTTCAAAAGCCTCAAATTTATAGATAAGCAAAGGATCTTTCTGCTCATGGACCGCCAGCTGTACGGATTGTTTCAACTCGTCCATTTTACGGAGATGGGTCTTCCAGGAATCGTCAATGATGGCAAGGGTGATATTTTTCTCAAAATCATTCACCAATTGCTTTCCTTCGGTTTCGTATGCTCTTTCAAGATCGGTAGCCACGTTCAGCGTTTTTACACCATCTGTAAATGGAACCAAGATTCGTTTGTATTTATCCTTTTGGGTTTCATAAACATTTTTGATAACCGGGAAAGCCATTTCGGCGTTACGGGCCATTTTATCCTGATAGTGAACATAGGCCGCTTTGTATATTTTTCCGGCAATTTCGCGGGCATCCATTTTCTCAAATTCCTTTTCGGAAATAGGGGAGCTCATGGAGAAGAAACGAATTAATTCAAATTCAAAATTCTTATAATCCTGCGCCATTTTGTTGCTCTCGGCAATTACTTCGGCAGTGTCGTAAATCATATTTGCAATATCCACACGAAGTCTATCGCCAAACAATGCGTGGTATCTACGTTTGTAAACCACTTCACGCTGGGCGTTCATTACATCATCATACTCCAACAGACGCTTACGGATGCCGAAGTTATTTTCCTCCACTTTTTTCTGTGCGCGCTCAATGGATTTTGAAATCATACTATGCTGAATAACCTCGCCTTCCTTCAAGCCCATACGGTCCATCATCTTAGCAATTCGCTCACTTCCGAAGAGACGCATCAAGTTGTCTTCCAAGGAAACGTAGAACTGTGAGCTTCCCGGATCTCCCTGACGGCCACTACGTCCGCGTAACTGTCTGTCCACGCGACGGCTATCGTGCCTTTCGGTACCTACAATCGCAAGTCCGCCAGCTTCTTTTACTTCCTTACTCAGTTTAATATCTGTACCACGACCGGCCATGTTGGTGGCTATAGTTACGATACCACTTTTTCCCGCTTCGGCTACAATGTCTGCCTCGCGTTTGTGGAGTTTTGCGTTTAAAACGTTGTGGGGAATGTTACGGATGCTCAACATTCGGCTCAATAATTCTGAAATTTCCACCGAAGTGGTACCGATCAAAACAGGTCTTCCGGCTTGTGATAGCGCAGTAACTTCCTCGGCTACGGCATTGTATTTTTCTCTTTTGGTTTTGTAAATTTTATCTTCTCGGTCAAATCGCGCAATTGGGCGGTTGGTTGGAATTTCAACAACGTCCAGTTTATAGATTTCCCAAAGTTCGCCAGCCTCTGTTACCGCCGTACCGGTCATCCCTGAAAGCTTGCGGTACATTCTAAAGTAATTTTGAAGCGTAATGGTCGCGAAGGTTTGGGTCATGGCCTCAATCTTCACATCCTCCTTCGCTTCAATAGCTTGGTGAAGTCCGTCGCTGTAACGACGACCGTCCATAATACGACCCGTTTGCTCGTCCACGATCAAAACCTTGTTTTCCATCACCACATATTGATCGTCCTTCTCAAAAAGCGTATATGCTTTCAAAAGTTGATTCATGGTGTGAATACGCTCACTTTTTACCGAAAAATCACGGAAAAGTTCTTCTTTTTCGGCAACTTCTTCTTCTTTTGAAAGTCCTTTGTTTTCAATCTTGGCTATTTCGGTTCCAATTTCTGGCATTACGAAGAAATCGGGATCGCCTTCGCCCGAAAGATAATCCACACCTTTATCGGTAAGTTCTATCTGATTGTTTTTTTCGTCAATTACAAAATATAGCTCGGCATCAACCTTTGGCATTTCACGGTTGTTATCGCTCATATAATGATTTTCGGTTTTCTGGAGAATTTGTTTCACCCCTTCTTCCGAAAGAAATTTGATCAATGCCTTATTTTTCGGCAAACCGCGATATACGCGTAGTAATTGAAAGCCACCTTCTTTTTCATCACCTTCCTTTATAAGTCTTTTAGCTTCAGCTAAAACCCCGGTCAAATATTTTTTCTGAACTTCAACAATATTGCTGATTTTTGGCTTCAGCTCGTTAAATTCGTGACGGTCACCTTCGGGCACGGGCCCAGAAATAATAAGCGGTGTACGCGCATCGTCAATCAATACCGAATCCACCTCATCCACAATGGCATAGTGGTGCGGACGCTGTACAAGATCGTCTGGCGAATGCGCCATATTATCACGAAGGTAATCAAATCCAAATTCGTTATTGGTTCCATAAGTTATATCAGAGAGATAGGCTTTTCTTCGCGCTGCGGAATTGGGACGATGGTTGTCAATACAGTCCACTGTCATTCCGTGAAACTCAAACAAGGGAGCCATCCACGCGCTGTCACGTTTTGCAAGATAATCGTTTACGGTTACAAGGTGAACGCCGTTTCCGGCAAGGGCGTTGAGGTACATTGGCAGCGTGGCGACCAAAGTTTTACCTTCCCCAGTTTGCATTTCGGCTACTTTTCCTTCGTGAAGTGCAACCCCACCGATTAGCTGAACATCGTAGTGTACCATATCCCAAGTAATGGGTTTTCCGGCGGCATCCCAAGAGTTTTTCCAAATGGCTTTGTCGTCTTCAAGGGTTACGTAGTCTTTATCTGCGGAAATCTCGCGGTCAAAAGGGCTTGCGGTAACAGTAATGGTTTCGTTGTTTTTAAAGCGCTTTGCGGTTTCTTTCATTACGGCAAAAGCTTCGGGAAGTATTTTGGTAAGGGTCGCTTTTTCAATTTCGTAGCGGTCGTCCTTAAGTTTGTCTATTTGATTGTAGTATTCTTCTTTTTTGTTGATGTCCTGCTCTTCCTCAGATTGTTTTTCAAGACTGTCAATTTGTTGTTGCACCTCCTTTTGGGCGTCTTTTATTTCTTTTCTGAAGAAATCTGACTTCGCCCTAAGTTCATCGTGGGAGAGTTTTTCTATTGCTGCTTCGTGTTTCTTAACTTCGTTTACAAGCGGCTGTATTTCGCCAATATCTTTTTTTGATTTATCGCCTACAAAAACTTTTAGTACGTTATCTAATATTCCCATGATGTGTGTTTATTTTGAAGTGTTGCAGCGCAGCACCTTTTTGTCAATTTTGTTTTTTAGCCACGAATTCACGAATGTTTTTTTATACAATCATTCGTGAATTCATGGCGATATTTTAAAAGCTTTTAAATAAAAAAAAGCCCCGTAAAAGAGACTTTTTATATTATTTTAATTGTTTCCCAAATCTTTGGGATTAATATTCATCCTCGTTCCAAAGATAATCATCGTCGGTTGGGTAATCTGCCCAGATCTCTTCAATAGAGTCATAAGAGTCTCCCTCGTCTTCAATTGCCTGAAGGTTTTCCACTACTTCCAGTGGAGCACCGGTCCTGATCGCGTAATCAATCAATTCGTCTTTGGTTGCGGGCCAGGGCGCATCGCTCAAATAGGATGCCAATTCTAATGTCCAGTACATAGCACTTTAGGTTTTAATTTTCTGCAAAAGTAATTTTTTAGATTAAAAAGTCAAGAAAAATCCAAATTATTTCTGCTATATTTTAAAGAACGTTTTTAAATGTTTGATTGTAAGTAAATTACATATTTGCTTATAGCTCGGCTTTTTAACGAAAATATTGAAAATCAATACATTTTGTCATTTTTCACAACCGACAACCGACAACCGACAACCGACAACTCACAACTTCTCCGGAATCCACTGCGTCTCTTCCGCGTTGGTGTCTTTAGACAACTTCCGTGCCAGCACAAATAGGTAGTCAGATAGTCGGTTTAAATACTTAAGGACCATTTCGTCAATGGGTTCATTTTCATTTAATAATGTGGTACGGCGCTCTGCGCGACGACAGACAGTGCGGGCTATGTGACAATATGACACAGTAGTGTTTCCGCCCGGCAATATAAAATGTGTCATGGCTGGCAGGGCATCGTTCATCTGGTCCATTTCATTTTCCAAAAGCGTTATGTCTTCCTCGTCAATTTTGGGAATGTTGAGACGTTCCTTGCCGCTTTTCAGTGTGGCTTTCGCAGGGTCTGTTGCTAAAATGGCACCCAAAGTAAAAAGTCTATCTTGTATTTGTGTTAATATTTCTTTGCTGCGTGGGTCAATTTCCTGCGTGCGAATCAATCCAAGGTATGAGTTAAGTTCATCTACAGTGCCATAACTTTCAATACGGATGTTGTGCTTAGGAACCCGTGTGCCGCCGAAAAGGGCAGTAGTGCCTGCATCGCCGGTTTTGGTATATATTTTCATTATAGGGATGTGGTTTTGGACAAATTTACGAATAACCCAATTAATGGATAGGCTAAAAAATCATTTAATAAATTCGGTTAAATTGATGAAAATAGTTTCTTGGGTTGTTACAAATTTTCAAGTAGCTCGGGTATGGAAAGGTTTAAGGCTTTAGCTATTATGCCTATAGTTACAATGTTCGGAGTGACTTTACCTTGTTCTATTTTGTAAATATATTGCCTGTCTTTAAGGGTAAGCGTTGCCAATTCCGTTTGGGAGAGTTTGTTTTTCTTTCTTGCCATTTTAATGGCCAAGCCCAAGTTTATGGGAAGGCTCTTTTTAAGTTTTGAAATATCTTCTTCACTTACATTTGGCATGCAAGCAAATTCTTAACATATTTTAAAAAACTTGTAACCTTATAATACTACATTTAAAAAATAAACCTTATATTTACATTTCTCCCCAGTTATTTAGAAAGTGATTTTTTAAAATTATTGTTTAACTAAATACTGTTTTATGAGACCAACCACGTTATTTCTCTGTTTTATTTTTTGTATTTTTATGGGAAATACAAAAAAGATGTTTGCCCAAAGTTATTTAGACACTTGCGCTACCGAAAGCACAGAAAGTTCTGACGCTTCAGGAGCGTTCAGTTATTCCACGGCTCCATTGGATCCCAGTACCGATGATCCTATTGTTTTGAACGTATTTTTCTGGCAAGTACAAAAACCCGATGGATCCTACGGCTGGGGTGAGTTCAGTGAGGACAAGGTATTGGAATGTATTGCCAAGCTGAACATTTTTTTCAATCAATATAATATCTTTTTTAAGTATAGGGGCTATGATTCCTTTACAACCCCCGCAAACCTTCCACTGGTGAAATATGAGTTAGTGGACACCAATGGTGACGGAATACCGGACACGTATCAATGCGTAAACTATCCCGGCCAATACGACCCTGATGGTTATGGTAATGTAGGCAGATGTCAAATCGGTCAATTTTTTAATTATGCAGCAAACAACCATAAAACGCCAAATGCCATAAACATCTACGTGCCCTATGGTTCAGAATTTGGAGGTGCTGCCAGAGGCGTAGGCAGCGATATGATAATATTAAAGGCAGACAAGCTAAATAGCGTTACTACTACTCATGAAATGGGCCATGCCCTAGGGCTGTACCATACTCGTTCTAAAACAAATGGATGCTCCAATAAGGAACATACTACAAGAATAGCAACGCCTCCTCCTTGTAATCAAAACGATGATTATAATGCCCCTTGTGCCGATGACAATGTTGTGGATACTGCTGCCAATACGTGTTATTATCATTTTGACAACGGAGTGGGCTTTTGCCCATACGTGAATGAAAATTGTGAATACTTCGGTACTGAAAAAGATGAGGATGAGGTGCAATATCAAATTTTCCCTGAAGATGTCAAAAACGCTATGAGCGATGCCTATTGTTTTGATTGCATAGAAGATTACTTGACTCCCGGTCAGGTTCGCAGAATGCGGGAAAAAATCGGGGCCTACCAACCATTGATAAACGCTACCACAACGGTGGCATCTTTATATGAACCCTATAAAGGGGAATATTATGTGGTCGGACCCTTGCCGCCGCATTACATTCCGCCCCATTTCCAGCCCGGTTTTGAGTACCGTTTTGTGGAATGCCGTTGCGAATGTCCGGAACCGGCCGATTATAATGACATTTCGTTCTATTCCAACAACAACACCATCCTTTTGCAGATAGATAAAAACGAACAGGATTACAGCACCATTGTCCATCCTAACCATTCTGCCATATTGATAAAGCACGAAATAGGTTCCGTCTTTTACCCCCAGGCAAGGAGGTGTTACGACAACTACAACCGAAAACCAACGGATGGCAGAATTACGAGGTTTAACGACAATGTGTTTAACACCAACATAACCGTAACGCCCAAAGATTCATTGGGTATAAACAATCCTACATTGATAAATACCTTGGATCCAGGACTCTATAAAATAGAGGAAAACTATCAAGACGGTAGCACGCAGCAGACTGTTATTTTTAAAGAAGCGAACTGATTTAACCACGTCCGGAAACTCAAAATATACGTCTCCGGACGTTCCCTATTGTTATGAAACTCTTACTTTTTGTCATATTTGTTTTTGTGGCACCCAAAAGCCTGGCTCAATTTGGTACAGAACAGCTCATTGGTACAGATGCGGCACTCCCCGTAGTGGTAACGGTAGCCGATATTGATGGCGATGGCTACCCCGATGTTATTTCCGGGGCACGCTCTACAAATGGCGTATCATGGTATAAAAACCTTGATGGCCAGGGTAGCTTTGGGTCGTTGCAATTGATTGTCGATCTATCAGAAATTTATGGTGTTAGTACAGCTGACTTGGATGGCGATGGTGATATTGATATATTAGTTTCGGATACATACCAAGATAAGGTTTTATGGATAGAAAACTTGGATGGGGCGGGAACTTTTGGACCTCCAAAAATAATTGATAACAATGCGGATAATGTTAACGATGCCATAGGGGTTGACCTTGATAGAGACGGTGATTTAGACATTCTTGCGGCTATAGATCAACAAAATACAGCTGCTTGGTACGAAAATCTGGATGGTCTGGGCAGTTTTTCTGCCCGAAACCTCATTTCTTCTAACTTGCTTGGCTGCAGATCGGTTTTTGCTGCCGATATTGACAATGACGGCGATCTTGATGTGGTGGCCAACTCGGCCAATACGGTTACCATTTCGTGGTTCGAGAACCTGGACGGGCAGGGAAATTTTGGGTCGCAAAACATTGTGGCAGGACAGGCTGCATACGTAGCCGATGTTTTTTGTGCAGATATAGACGGCGATGGCGATATGGATATTATGGGCTGTACCAATGGCGACGACCGTGTGGCCTGGCACGAAAATCTCGACGGGCAGGGCACTTTTGGGCCGCAACGGGTCGTGACCAATGAAGCCTTGCAGTGTACCAGTGTTTTTTGTGCCGACCTGGACAATGATGGCGATGTGGATGTTCTATACGGTTCAACGGAATCGGCCATTGTGGAGAACTCTGAGATCGCCTGGAGCGAGAACCTTGACGGTCTCGGAAACTTTGGGCCAAAACAGGTAATCGGCAACGAACTGAAATTAACCCGGGCCGTGTGTGCCGCCGATATCGATGGCGATACCGATATGGACGTGTTTGCCGCTTCCCAAAATAACAATAAACTTGTATGGTATGAAAACTATATGATTTTGGGGGTAATGGATAATTCACTCAGAAATTTAAGGGTTTCCCCTAATCCAAGCAGTGATAAAATATTCATTGATTCAAAAAATGAATCTATTGAAGAGATCGTTGTCTATGACATTTTCGGGAAACGACTTTTTTCAGAAGAAAGGGATGTAAAAGAACTTGATATATCCCATCTTCAAAATGGCTTATATTTTTTACAGATCACTACTCACAATGGAAGCTTAATAAAAAAGATTCTGAAAAATTAAATTTGGTAAACTTGGTTCCACCTTCTTGTATAATAATGTCCATTACCGCCACTACAACTGACTACCGCCCACTTTCTTTTTCCCGTTCCTTTTTCCGCTCGTAATAACTACTGCGGAAATTTCTATTACGACGCGCTTTTTGGTTTGAAGCGTTGCGCTTGTTCCAAAAATAGAGAATGGCAAGAAGCAGGATTCCGCCAATTATTAAAACAATGGGGTTCGAAAGTTCCATATTCAAGAAATTTACGATTGCAGATTTACGATTTACGATTGAAATATAATGATACGAATTAACGAATTCACTTTTAAAACAATTTTACTGAAAACTGCGACTGTCAACTGCGACTGTCAACCGCGACTTTTTTAGTATCACTTTCCACAATTCCATCCCGCAAGCGAATAATTCTATGGGCGTTTTCAGCAATATCCTCTTCGTGGGTAACGAGAATCACTGTATTGCCAGCTTTGTGTATTTCGTTGAAAAGATTCATTATCTCTTCTGAAGTTTTTGAATCCAAGTTTCCCGTAGGTTCATCGGCCAAAATAATGGAAGGTTTGTTTACCAAAGCCCTACCAACGGCTACACGCTGTCTTTGCCCACCGGAAAGTTGGTTGGGTTTATGGTCCATTCTGTCGGCCAGGCCTACATCGGTCAAAACCTGTTTTGCGCGCTCGGTGCGGTCGCTTTTTGAAGCGCCTGCATAAACCATTGGTAGCGCCACGTTTTCAAGGGCAGTGGTGCGCGGCAGAAGGTTAAAGGTTTGAAACACAAATCCTATTTCCTTGTTTCTTATTTCAGCCAGTTCGTCATCGGTCATATTGCTCACGTCCTTCCCGTTTAGCTCGTAGCTGCCGGAAGTGGGCGTGTCCAAGCAGCCCAAAAGGTTCATCAAAGTAGATTTTCCCGAGCCGGAAGGCCCCATCAGCGCTACATACTCACCGCGCTCAATGTCCAAATCTATTCCCTTTAATACTTTAACCACTTCGTTCCCAAGTGGAAAATCGCGAGTGATATTTCGGATTTTAATAACTAAACTCATAGACGTTTTTCAATATGCTTAATAGGACGCAAAGGTAAGCGTAGTGTTACAAAATATTCAATAAACAATAGAATCTACAGTAACCATAGTATCAATTCATCAAACCCTTATCACAAAATGCTGTTTCGGTTGCTCTTTTCTGAAAAATACCAATCCCCATTGAAAAGTATCGATGCTTACCGTTACATTTTCGTTTGTAATTATTTTTTGCCAAGCAACGGTCATATCCTTGCTCCAGTAAATATCGTCAAAAATGATGACGGAGTCGTTGTGCACCTTTTTTAAAAGTGAATTGAAATAACCCAATGTCCGCTCGCCATTGTGGTCGCCGTCAATAAAGATCAAATCAAATTGTGTTGAGGTATTTTCTAAAAAATCACTAAAAAGCTCTTGGTGTATCTGAATATTGTGCAGGTTGAATTTCTCAAAATATTCTTGCGCTTTGCTTAGTGTATTGGGGCAGCCCTCCACGGTGTTGATTGCAGAAAACTCATTGGAAAGCGAAAGCGCAACCGTCCCCAAACCCAGCGAGGTGCCCAGTTCCAAAACAGTTTCACTTTTAAAATATTTCGCCAAACGGAAGAGCAGTTTTTGTCGTTTCTTTTTCATCCCGGCATTTTTTACCACTTCGGAAACCTTACGGGCATTGCCTTTAAAAACACGCGACCCTTGACCAAAATCCTTCATTTCAACCATTGAAGTGTCACTTCGCAAAGCCTTTCGGTGCGATTTCAGAATTTCGTACTCGGGATATTTCGTTTTATCGTTAAAACACTTTGTCACCAAATCATACACAAAAGGGGAGTGCACACCGTGCTTGTTTTTGGAGAGCCGAACAAATTTTATGTAACTTTTTGATTGGTGGATCACGGGGGAAGTAAAGTGTTAAGAGTTAAGTGTTAAGAGTTAATTGTTAAGAGTTAAGAGTTAAGGGTTAAGGGTTAAGGGTTAAGTGTAGAAGCATAATTCAAATATAATTCTTTTCTTCCTTTGCGCTTTTGCAGTAAAATAGCACCACAGAGACGCAGAGAACGCAGCGTTTCCAATAAATAATAGCAATAAACAATAAAATTATCCCTCCATTTTCGCAGAAAGCTCAAACCAACGTTCTTCCTTCGCTTCAATTTTATCCATAATCTCCTGAAGCTTTATGGATTGTTTGTCAATCTCTTCGCCGTCCCAGTTTTCGGTAGCAAATTTATTTTGAAGTGTTTCCCGCTCCACTTCCAGGGTTGCGATTTCCTTTTCCAGTTTTTGGTATTCCTTCTGCTCGTTATAGCTCAGTTTCGCGGGACCTGTATCCTGCTTCCAGTCTCTTTTTATCTTTGGTGCTGCTTCGCTGGCTTCGCGTTTTTCCTGTATGTTACTATCCTCATAAACCCTGAAATCTGTATAATTTCCTGGGAAATCCTCAACTTCGGCATTTCCTCTAAATACAAAAAGATGATCCACAATCTTGTCCATAAAATAACGGTCATGGCTCACTACCAAAAGGCAACCGGGAAAATCCAAAAGAAAACTTTCCAAAACGTTCAGCGTAACAATATCAAGATCGTTGGTAGGTTCATCGAGAATCAAAAAGTTTGGGTTTTTGATTAAAACCGTACACAAATAAAGCCGTTTGCGTTCGCCCCCGCTCAATTTTTCTACAAAATCGTATTGTTTTTTGGGGTCAAAAAGAAAACGTTCCAAAAGTTGCGATGCCGAGATCTGCCGACCTTTTTTCAGCGGAATATAATCGCCGTATTCGCGAATTACATCTATTACTTTTTGACCTTCCTTTATATTGATTCCGGCTTGGGTGTAATAACCGAATTGTACCGTTTCACCCACCACCACTTTCCCCGAATCGGGTTTTAATGCTCCGGTGAGAATATTCAAAAAAGTAGATTTTCCCGTTCCGTTTTTCCCAATAATTCCAACGCGTTCGCCACGATTGAAGTTATATTCAAACTTGTCCAACAAAACTTTATCCCCAAACGATTTTGATATCTTATGAAGCTCCACAACTTTGGTTCCCATCCGCTCCATATTCAGTTCCAATTGCACTTGGTGGTCATTTCGGCGCTTGCTGGCGCGATCCTTTATTTCGTGGAAATCGTCAATCCGGCTTTTACTTTTGGTGGTTCGCGCTTTGGGTTGGCGGCGCATCCATTCCAATTCTTTTTTGAAAAGCTGCTTCGCCTTCCCGGTTTCGGTAGCTTCGTTTTCTATTCTAGCCTCACGTTTTTCAAGGTAATAACTGTAATTCCCTTTATAACTGTAAAGCGTTCCCTCATCCAGTTCCACAATCTCATTGCAAACACGTTCCAGAAAGTAACGGTCGTGCGTTACCATAAACAGTGTGAAATTTTCCTTTGCAAAGAGATTTTCCAGCCACTCGATCATTTCAAGATCCAAATGGTTTGTTGGCTCATCCATTATCAACAAATCGGGAGTAGTAAGCAATGCGTTTGCCAGAGCGAGACGCTTTTTTTGTCCCCCGCTCAAACTCCCAACTTTGGCGTGTAGGTCTTCCAGTTTCAATTTGAAAAGAATCTGTTTGTAGCGCGTTTCAAAATCCCAGGCATGGTGGGCGTCCATGGCATCGAATGCTTTTTGGTATGCTTCGGAATCGTCGGGATTTTCAATCGCGTGCTCGTAATTCTCAATAATTTTGAGAATAGGATTATCTGAATCAAAAATGGTTTGTTCTACTGTTAGTTTAGGATCCAAATCGGGTTCCTGTGGCAAGTATGCAATTTTCAAACCTTTTCTGAAAACAACATTGCCCGTATCGGCCTTATCGTTTCCGGCAATTATATTTAGAAGGGAAGTTTTTCCGGTTCCGTTTTTGGCTACGAAGCCTATTTTTTGTCCCTCGTTTATTCCGAAGGAGATATTTTCAAACAAAACCCGCATCCCGAAGGACTTGGAGATATTTTCTACTGAAAGGTAGTTCACGGTTTATATTTTCGGCAAAAGTACTGCAAATGTTTAATGAATAATATGGAATGAAGAATTACTTGAATAATTCAAATTTTTAAAAACGATTCTCCTTTAAATCCTTCGCCAAACTAGCGGTTTTCAACTTTTTATTCCTAAGAATATATGCCACATCCGACGTGTTGTCCACCATCAATTGTGTATGGTAATAATTGATGTGCTCCAGAATGGCGAAAAGATTTGCCGCAAAAGACCACAATACAATATCCAGATCAGACTCACTCCAGTTCACAATTAATAATTGAACAACTAAAATAACAGGCATGCCCATTATCAAAAGTAAATTAATACGTTTTGCCTTTTTGAAGAACTTTAAATTTTTCACCTGTGAAAACGGCTTTCCTTCCATCCGCCATAGCTTAAGTTGCCAATATTTTTGTCCTTGGTAAAGAATTAAAATACACACCAGCATGCCATAGAGAAACCAAATACTTTTTATAAAAGGATATTGTGTAAGAAAATAGATCGCCAAAAGGGGAAATGTGAAAAAAGCGTGGAATTTCTCCAAAGGATAGTACCAGCGCAATCTTTTAATCAACTTTTCTTTGCTCATTCTTACTATTTATTGACTTTCTGCAAAGGCCTTAAAATCCTGCAAATATTTCATGGATTGCTTTTTAAAGGCCCCGGGCATCAAAAGGCCCATCAGTTTCATAAAGCCCTTAAACTGAAATTCCTGTTCGGTGCTGTACTTGGTTTTATTGCCGGACAAGGGCTCAAAACTGTTTTTCACAATATTAAAAACCCCTTTCGCTTCGTAGGTTCCTGTAAATTCCTCGGGCAGATTTTTGGCGGTTATGGTTTCTATCATTTCAATTTCCCGCTTTCCCATCTTGAATTCCAATCGGGATTTTGCGCCCACTTCGCCGGGCGTTCCGCTAATGTGTTCAAAACTTTCAAGACCTTCCATCCACTTTTTCAGGTTATCAACATTGTCAAAAAGCGCAATGACCTCATCCACGGGTTTGTCTATGATGATTGATAGGGAATATTTCATCGGTGTGAATTTTATAGTGAAACATTCAAAAATAAGTTTTTTCTTTTTAAGAAATAGAACTCCGCGTTCAATAGTTTATGGGGATATTGGTGATTTAATTCTGTTCCACATTTAATTTTAACAACAATTACTTGAAAATCTTCCAAGCCGAAAAAATGTTTCATTATTAAATGCGTTACTTTATATTTGTCCATTAACAACCCTATCTTTTATGAAGCTTACGTATGTATTGCTATTTTTAATTTTCGCTCTGTGCGCTACTTCCTGTGTAACAACAAAACAGCTTACCTATTTGCAGGAAAACACCAGTAGTACCGATACTTTGGCACTTTTGCGAAAAAGACAGGAACCCTACCGACTTCAAATAAACGATCTGTTGAGTATCCGAGTAAAGGCTTTGGACCAGGAAACCGTGGGTATCTTTAACCCGATTAGCGATGCCAATCCTAATGCCACGGGAGAGGAGCGGTTGTACTATGATGGTTTTGTTGTTAATGACCACGGAAATATCCGTATCCCCAGTTTGGGCGAAATGAATGTTTTGGGCTATACCGTCGATGAGGTTCGCGAACGCTTGGAGGAAATTCTGTTAAGGGATTATTTTAAGGCCGAGGCAAATGTTTTTGTTACCGTAAAATTGGCGGGAATACGCTATACCATAAATGGTGAAATAGGCAGCCCGGGTTCAAAAATCATTTACCGCGATCAGGTTAGTATTATGGAAGCCATTGCCAATAGTGGCGATATTGAGTTAACGGGAGACCGCAGCGATGTGGTAATTATCCGCCAATATCCGGCAGGGCAGAAGGTACACCACATAGACCTTACAAAACTTGATGCTATGAATTCGCCGTATTATTATGTGAAACCGAACGACCTAATTTTGATTAACCCACTGCCGCAAAAATCATTGGGTACGGGTACCACTGGACTGCAATCATTCACAACTATTATTTCCATCACAACGGCTTTGGTTACTACCATTTTGTTGTTTACCCGATTATAAAAATATATGAGCGAGGAATTCGAAATAAACGAAACCCATACCACCTTTGATTTTAAAGGTTTTCTATTTAGGCTTGTACACCATTGGCCGCTGTTTTTGGTTTCTCTGATTATTGCTTTTTCCATAGCGTATTATATCAACGTCCGTAAACTACCTATTTACCAAATGGAAAATATGGTTTCCATAAAGGACGACCAAAACCCCTTTTTCACCTCTAATACCAGCCTAACCTTTAATTGGGGAGGTACTACTGATAAGGTGAATACCGCCGTTATCACCTTGCAATCCCGTTCGCATAATGAAAAAGTGGTGGAGCGCTTGCAATATTATATGGATTACCTGCGCGATGGAAAATACCAGCAGGTGAACGCTTATAAGCAGACTCCCTTTTTTGTGGAAGTAGATACTGCCAAAGCACAAATGCTGAATAAACAAATCAAGATTGTTTTTAAGGATTCGGTAAATTTTAACCTAAGTGTAGCCTTTGAGGAAGCAGGAAACATCAACCTTCAAAATTACAGCACTAAAGAAAGAAGCTCGAGGTTTGTGGATGCTGGCGAATTTTCACAGGATTTCAAAATCGGCGAACCCATACGGCTTCCCTTTTTTAATGGGGTTCTCATGCCCAATCCCGAAATGATCTCAAAACCGGGAACGCCCTATTATATTGTATTTCGAAACTATGATGGTATTGTAAAAAGATATCTCGGGGTACGCGTAGATCCAGAAAGTAAAGGTTCCTCAGTGCTCAGAATGAGGCTTACGGGCAATAACAAGGCACAGTTGGTCGATTACTTAAATACTTCCGTTGAAGTGTTAAGCGAAGACATGCTGGAGCGCAAAAACTTGTTCGCCACAAAAACCATTAAATTTATTGATAGCAGCCTTGCCATAAAATCAGCCGAACTTTCTACTGTGGAAGACGAGCTTAACCAATTCAAAAACAAAAATGCCATCTTTAATCTGGAGAGCGAAGGCTCTGAGATAAATGCTAAATTGAATGAATTGGATTTGCGAAAAGAATCCGTAAACCGTGAACTTAATTATTATAACACACTTCAGGACTATCTTATAAACCGTTCCGATTATAGAGATGTACCCGCTCCTTCAGTAGCAGGTATTTCAGAAGCTAGTGTAGTATCAGGGGTAGGAAAGATCGTTGCCCTTGCGGAAGAACGCAACAAGCTTCAGTATTCCTTTAAGGAAGGCGCTCCAATTTTTAATGATATTGACCGTCAGATTGATGCAGTCAAAACTGTATTGCTGGAAAATATTCGTTCCTCAAAAAGCTTAAAAAACCAGGAACTTACTTCTATCAATCGCGATATTGGGAGATATGAAGGAGAGATACGAAAACTTCCAAAGGAGCAACAGGATCTATTGAACATTGAGCGCCGCTATAACCTGAGTCAGGGAACATACAACCTGTTTTTGGCAAAGCGCAGTGAAGCGGGACTAGTAAAGGCTGCCAATGTAAGCGATGTGATGGTGATAGATTCCGCAAAGGATACAGGTGGCGGACAAATTGGCCCTAATACCCAGTTAAACTATATGATGGCCGGTCTACTTGGATTATTCTTTCCCTTGGTCTTTGTATTCTTACGCGTATTCTTTGATACCAAAATAAGCAACGTAAAGGATCTGGAACGGATTACTTCCATTCCACTTTTGGGCATTATAGGGAAAAGCCCAATTGACAGCAACTTGGTAGTTCTTACCAAGCCAAAATCGGCTATGGCCGAAGCCTTTAGGGCACTGCGGTCAAGCTTGCAGTTCATATATAAAAAGCAGGGCATAAAAGGAGCCAAAACAGTATTGGTAACTAGTTCCGTCAGTGGGGAAGGAAAAACGTTCTGCTCGATAAACCTTGCTTCGGTATTTGCACTAAGTGAAAAAAATACGGTTTTAGTGGGGCTTGACCTTAGAAAGCCTAAGATTTTTGGAGATTTCAATATCAACAATGACGTGGGAGTAGTCAATTTTCTCATAGATGAAGCAGATATTGACACCGTAATTCAAAAAACCGAAATAGCGCATTTGGATGTAATCCCTTCTGGACCAATACCCCCAAACCCCTCCGAATTATTGATCAGTGAAAAATTGGATAATTTGATTGATGCGCTCAAGGAGCGCTATGATTATATTATTCTGGATTCCCCGCCATTGGGCCTTGTTTCCGATTCGTTGGAACTTATGAAACACGTTGACGCCACGCTTTATATGGCCCGTTTCAATTATACCCATAAAAATATGTTCACTTTTGTTAACGAAAAATACAAGACCGGCGAAGTTAAACATATTAGCATTGTCTTGAATGGCTATGTTGAAAAAGCAGGAAGAGGCTACGGTTATGGTTACGGCTATGGGTACGGTTATGGTTACGGCTACGGTACCTATGGCAATTACGGCAACGGATATCACGAACACATAAAACCACCTACAATTTGGGATAGGGCAAAAAGGATTTTTAGAAGAAAGTAACATCTCCCCCAAACCCCCTCTTCAAAGAGGGGGCTTTTTAATTCTTCCGACAAATAAAATTCTGATTGACATCCCCCTAAATCCCCCTTCAAAGGGTAGCTTTTGATGCTTATAACAAAACATAAGTTATTTCCAAATCTAGCCCCTCCCTTCGA